>Ga0209125_1001106_pt1 | contig 27726 bp, 28 predicted proteins | sample BarGraIncub1131A_FD_184503 | JGI IMG/M metagenome (GOLD analysis project Ga0209125, IMG submission 184503) | Arctic peat soil microbial communities from Barrow, Alaska - Barrow Graham LP Incubations 11-31A (SPAdes) (version 2) | ecosystem: Environmental > Terrestrial > Soil > Wetlands > Peat... | reverse complement strand
AAGATATCGTCGGAAAGCTCGATCTGACCTGTAACGGCTCCATCCAGATTATAGACATCTACTTTTGCCATTTTCTTCGCTCCTCCTTACGCCGGATTATCTTGCCTTCACGGACGGCTGAATTGATAATAAGCCGCGTCTCGGGCCTGGGACTGCACCTCTCACTACGAGGATGCCTCTCTCACCGTCCACAAGGACGACATTCAAATTCTGTACAGTGCAGTTCACAGCACCCATATGACCCGGAAGCTTCTTGCCCTTGCGGACACGTGCAGGGGTCGTATTTGCGCCCATTGAACCAACACGTCTGTGATACATGGAACCGTGACCACCGGGGCCACCCTTCTGACCATGACGCTTGATGTTACCGGCAAAGCCTTTACCTTTGGAAACGCCGCTGACATCAACACGGTCGCCTACAGAGAACATTTCGGCGACATTAATTTCCTGACCCAGAGAGAACTCTGCATCTGTGTGGAATTCGCGGATGATACGCTTTACAGGTGCGCCAGCTTTGCTGAACTGACCTTTGTCGGGCTTATTCACAAGCTTCTCGCGAATGTCGCCTACGGCAACCTTCACAGCCTTGTACCCGTCTGTTTCTTCCGTCTTATTCTGAAGAACGACCATTGGGCCGCACTCGATGACGGTCGCCGGGATTGCAAGTCCGTTCTCATCGAACAGCTGTGTCATTCCGGCCTTCTTGCCAAGCATGAATTTACTCATCTTTCCTTTACCTCCTATGGTTATTGGTTCGCGGTGCTACCCGTGAACATGACCCCGGACATGCGGCAGATCTTGACGTATCTGCCTATCCGGTAACAGCTCGTGTCAGACCTTGAGCTCAATGCTCACTCCGGCCGGCATGTCGAGCTTCATCAATGCATCAACCGTTTTCTGGTTGGGTGCAAAAATGTCAATTAAGCGCTTATGCGTGCGAATCTCAAACTGCTCACGTGAATCCTTGTACTTATGGGGAGAACGCAGAATCGTTGTGATTTCCTTCTCTGTAGGGAGAGGAATAGGACCGGAAAAGCTGGCGCCTGTTCTGGTCACTGTCTCGACGATGCGTGCTGCGCTCTGATCAAGAAGTTCATGATCGAAAGCTTTGAGCTTGATTCTTACTTTCTGTTTAACTGCCATAATATCTTCCTCCAAACATGCTGTTTTCTTCAACCGTGCCGGGCGTTTCTTCTGTACCCATCAGAAAACCCAGGAAACCAGTTACCACAAAAAACTCTGCGGCACTTTGGACCTGGGCATGTGTCCAGTTACAGAAACACACGCTGCCAACTAAATTGAAGTCGCCCGGATCCTGGTCCGGACTGCTCTGTCAAAGTTACCCGCATTGTCTGTACAGCCTGCAAGACTGCGGCAATCTCTGACATCTTCGCTTCTGCGCTAGAAATTCTTTGCGCACGGAGAAGTATATCTCAATTCTGCAGGTAATGCAAGCGAAATTTCCGGATTTCTTTTTGTATTTCCATCAAAGTCTATATATATTCCTTTAATCCTGCAAATGGCACATCTGCGGGGTTGTTCAGCCTCTTTTTTCACTCAGCAATGATAATTCCAGCAGGGATTCCCGGTCAAACGAGTATATTTTATCACAAAAATGACACTCAAGGCTGATCCCCTTTGGATCTTCGCTCAGTTCGTCGAGCTGCATTTTTCCGAGGGTCAGCAGATTGCGCTCCATCCGGTCCCGGCTGCAGGTGCATGAATACTGCACCTGGGTCGCCGTCAGATAATCAATCCCAGGGTCTCCCAGAAACATGTCCAGAATTTGTTCCGGATTCATTCCTTCATTCATGAGGAAGGTCACATCGGGAAATCCTCCCTCCACGCGTTTTTCCATACGTTCAATCAAATCTTCACCGGCTCCGGGCATCAGCTGCACGAGAAAGCCTCCTGCCTGGGTGACTCCGTCTTTATCCAGAAGAACGCCCAGAGACATAATGGAAGGAGTTTGCTCGGACACGGCAAGATAGTAAGTAAAGTCTTCCGCTATTTCACCGGACACCAGCTGGACTGATCCTACATAAGGCTCTTTAAGACCGAGATCGCGGATCACTGTAAGAATACCTTTTCCCACAGCTGCACCGACATTAAGTTTGCCCGGATAGTGAAAAGTGTTCTCTACTACAGGTTCATTGCAGTATCCACGGACATTTCCCATCGAATCACAGACGGCTGTCATTCCCTGGAGCGGTCCGTCACAGCGGATTATGGTGGTCTGCGTGTCCTGTTCGCTCTTCAGATTGTCGGCCAGAAGAAGCGACCCGGAGAGGAATCTCCCGAGGGCGGCTGTAGCAACCGGGGATGTCTTATGTATGGCAAGGGCTTCGCGGCACAACGAAGTGCTTCTGACTGCAAGCGCCCGCACTTGTCCGCAATATGCTGTGGCGCGCACAATATAGTCCGCTGCCGGGTCTTCGGGAGCTCCGTCTGCTTTATAAAATGAATGTTTGTTTTCGGTCATATCTATCTCCTGCGTGGAATTCTTTTATGCTTCATGAACGCTGCGCTTCGTCCTGATCATCCGCCGGGCGAACAGCTATGTAAAATTCCCTGGTCTCCCGATCCGCCGGTTCTTCGGAGGATAACTCGCCGTATTTGGCAAGCAGCCGCATTCCTGCATTTTCAAGACCCTCACGAATTTCTGTTTCCGTGTATACACGTTCCTTAATCTGTCCGTCAAATCGATGGTATACTTCCTTATCCGTTTTTCGAAAAAGTGTCAGATCCGACGTGCTTATACGGGTTCGGGCAGAAAAATGATTCTCCCACAACAGGGCGTATTCCTCTTCTACCGTATAGAAAAAATGATTGCCAAGCGTTTTCTGCAGATGAGCCGGTGTCGCAACATCAAATATAAACAGCCCGCCGGGATTCAAATAATTTTTGAATTGTGAGAGCATCTTATGAAGCGCGGACTTTTCGGTCAGATGATTCACTGTATCCAAAAGGCAAAGAAAGACGTCAACAGTACCGAAAAGTTCAAACTGCGTAATGTCCTGATTAAGAAACAGGATGTCAGCATCCGCTGCCGCAGATTTTTCCCTTGCCTTTTCAAGCATCAGCGTGGACTCGTCGATTCCTATGACGTCATAGCCCAGGCGGTTCATTTCGATAGACACACTTGCTGTACCGCAGCCTAAATCGCAAAGCAGAAGGCGCCCGTCTTTACCGTCGCCATTTCGAGGGCCATACCTGCGGATCATTTTGTCCAGATAGTCAGCCCATTTAACCGGATCAATTTCGCGTTGAAAATGGTCGTATATTTCCGCAAGGTCATCGTAGGGAGAATCAGGCATATCGGGAGCCTCCGTCAGGTTATATAAGGTGCAGGATCAACCCACGCACCATTTGCCCGGACTTGAAAGTGAAGATGCGGTCCGGTAGAAGCACCCGTACTGCCGCAGGCAGCAATTTTTTGCCCGGCTGTAACAGTGTCCCCAACGGATACATAAAGATCCTTGCAATGTGCATAAAGAGTTGAGACTCCGCCGCCATGATCGATGACGATATAATTTCCGAAATTGGAACCGCCTGTGTTCTGTCCGGCAACAGGTGCAGAAGCAATAATTACCGTACCGTCGGCTGCCGCAACGATAGGATTGCCGTAAGAGCCTCCGAGATCCAGTCCGTAATGCATTTTATTCACATGATAGATAGGATGCATGCGCATGCCGAATCCGGAATAGATTGTATAGTCGCCGGGATATGGCCACGTCATGGTGCCTTGAGGAGGTGCCTGCGCCGTGGGAGATGCAGTTTTGCCTTTTGCTGCTGCTGCAGCTGCGGCGGCGGCCTGCTTTGCAGCGAGTTCCTTCTGAAGAGCTGCAATCTCTGCATCCAGTTCATTGGTCGCTGCTTCAAGCGCGTCTTCCTTTTGCTGCCAGTCGGAGAGCGCCGCCTGTTTTTCTTCAAGGGCGGCCGATGTTGAACCTATCTTTGCTTCAAGTTCATCGAGTTCAGCCTGCTTTGCATCAGCAACAGCCTGCATATCTTCGGATTCCTGCTTTGCATAAGCACTTTTCAGTTCTGCGTCATCCATGGCTGCTTTGAGTTCGTCAACTATTTGCTGATCCGAATCACCAATGAGGGAAATCAATTCAAGGTTTGTAAAAAAGCCTGCAAGACTATCGGATTCCAGTAGAATTTCAAGCGTTGATTTATTCTGATACTCAAACATGACACTCATACGCTTGGAATATTCCAATCTTTTGGCGTCGAGGGTCGCCTGGGAAGCAAGATAAAGATCGAGAGCCGTCTGTTTAGCTACAAGGGCGGCTTCGAGGTCTGCTGATATCTGCTTGTACTGAGCTTTCTGTTCTTCGCTTAAACCATTAAGGTAGGCAAGGTCAGCGGATAGTTGATCCGTCTGGCCGGAAAGTGCCTCAACCTTTGCTTGTGCTTCATCAATTTGGGTTTGCGCCTCTTCCTTTTTCTTCTTGGCGTCCGCAATGCTTTCCGAAGTGGTTTCCGCACGTACATAGGAGGATGGTGAAACAGGCAGGAATACTCCGACTGATATTACAAGGAGTACCAGACTCAGAACAAGGGCGAATTTCCGGGCAAAACGCATATGGCGTGCGGATTGCTTATGGTCAGCAGTCAAATGAATCTTCTGCACAATAAGACTCCTTTCTATACCTGTATATATTTACGGACTGACACTCCGCTTCCAAAAGCTCCGATCAGTATGCCGCAAAACGCACATACCAGAAGAATTCCGTTGGAAAGAGAACTCATTGGAAGAAGTGAGTAGAAACTTCCCGGATCAATTTTGGCCATGAGAATCTTAAAAATACGGCTATAGGCAAGATATGTAATCCCCCAGGCACACACGGCACTGACCAATCCGACAATGGCTCCCTCTATTATGTAGGGCAGCCGTATATAGGCATTCGTGGCGCCGATGTATTTCATAATCGTTATCTCCGTTGCCCGCGAATAGACGGAGATACGTACCATATTGGAAATAATGAACAGGGAAATCAAAAACAGCACACAAAAAGCCACTGCCGTTCCGATATTGACCCATTGTGTGGCCTGCGTCAGAAAAACCATTACCTGTCTTTCCTGCATAACCTTATTCACCCCGGGAAAAGCCTCAAGGTGCATAACGACTTCGTCCGCATACGACGGATCGACCAGCTGGATATGAAACGTGTAAGGCAGGTACTGGTTGTAGTCAAAATTATCCAGAATGGATGAACTGTCGCCCAGGTTGGTCTTAAACTCGTTGTAATTCTCTTCCGGACCTGCCAGTTTAAAATAAAGAACATGCTGTGTGTCACCGGCAAGATAATTCGATACGGCAGTCCGCTCTTCCTCTGTCCCGTCCAGTTTCATGTACAGCTCGATCGGCGGCTGCTGTCCGACATTTTTCATAATATATCTTGCATCTGCGGAAAAAATAACAAAAACGGACATAAGCAGAAGCATCAGAAGGATTGTCGTAATGGATGCTATGGTGACAAGCGGATGACGCAGGATACCCTGAAATCCCTCCCGAATGGAATTTGTAAATGCTCTTATGCTCATATCTCTTCACACTGTTCCTGCGGCGTATCTATAGCACACGTATAGCCGCTGTCTATGTCGTCGCGTACAATTCTTCCGTCTGCAATCTCAATTACGCGCTTCTTCATGCGGTCGACAAGGTTACTGTCATGTGTACAGATCACAACGGTTGTGCCGTTACGGTTAATCTCTTCCAACAGCGCCATGATTGCCTCGCTTGTCAGCGGATCAAGATTCCCTGTCGGTTCATCCGCCAGAATCAGCTTCGGATCATTAACCATGGCGCGTGCAATCGCAACACGCTGCTGTTCACCGCCGGACAGTTCCTGAGGGAATGCCGATGCTTTATTGCGAAGACCGACAACACTGAGGACAATGCCCACGGTCTGAACAAGTTTCTTCCTGGGCATGCCGACAATTTCGCCTGCAAAAGCGATGTTTTCAAATATATTTTTACTCTCAATCAGGCGGAAATCCTGAAAAATCATGCCCACGTGCCTGCGAAGTACAGGAACAAGGGGGCGGAGCATTTTAGAAACCGGAAAATGATCAATATAAACCGAACCCTGTGTCGGTCTTTCCTCGCATGTCATCAACTTAATAATGGTGGATTTCCCGGAACCGCTCTTTCCGATGATAAATACAAACTCCCCATCCTCGACCTTGAAACTGACTCCGCGAAGAGCATCCGTTCCTGTTTTGTAGGTCTTGTATACATTGTCAAAGCGAATCAACAGTCTTCCCCCTAATCGTAAGTTACCACTTGGTGGTAGATATACGTCCATTCTTCTCTTGCTTTTCCAGATAGGTGCGCACCATGGCCGCCAATTTAAAGAGGACGGCATCATCAAAGCTGCGCAGATCCAATCCGGTAATCTTCTGAACTTTATCAAGACGGTAAACAAGTGTATTGCGATGCACAAAAAGGCGGCGCGACGTCTCGCTTCCGTTCAGGTTATTCTCAAAAAACTTGGAAATCGTAAGAAGTGTCTCCGAGTCCAGTGCTTCATAAGCACCCTTGGGAAAAACTTCATCGAGGAACATATTGCAAAGCGTCGGCGGGAGCTGATAAATCAGACGGCCCAGACCAAGTTTGTCATAACGCATCACATACTGGTCATTTTCGAAAATGCTGCCGACCCGCAGAGCCATCGTCGCTTCACGATATGACTTAGCCGCGTCTTTCATCGTCTCAGCAGTCATGCCGATACCAATATAAACACGTGACATGGACTCGGTGTTTAGATTATCCAGAATCATCTTGCTGGTCTCTTCTACCGAGGTCTCATAGTCTTCATCGAGTTCTGCTAAAAGAACGATCGTTTCTTCATCCATTGCAAGAACATAATGCGTCTTCCTGTCCGGAAAGAGATTGTGAAGAATCTCAACGCACGAAGGCGCCTCGCTTTGTGCTACGCGGATCAGAAAAACAATGCGCCGCAGGGCATAGGGAACTTTAAACTCTCTAGCCTTAAGCGGAATATCACCCGGCAGTTCATTCTCCAAAAGAATGTTTTTAATAAAAGTCTCTCTTTCCGCGTCCGTATTTCGTTCACGTAAAGCAGCCTTTATCCAGTGTGAGATTAAATCAAGATATGTTCGTGATGTTGAATCCGTACCGCTGATAAACCCGATATACTGCGTCTGTTCCCCTACTTGAATTTTGATGTATGTCTTGCCTGAGGTGCTCGCTGTCAGTTCGTCCGACAGCAGAACCGCCCGTACGGAAGAATCCTCAATTCCTTCCCAGGAGGCATCGGTACAGGCAATAACCAAACCGGTGGTATCCATGACGCCAACTGTACGATCCAGAATCTGGGAAACTTCCCGTATACATTTCTTAATCTCTTCCATAATTTTCACCTACGCACATTCCCGCATTTTTGCGAAAAGAATTGAGCCGTGTCCGGAGTGTAATTTCATTACATATCCATTTTATCTTATACGTTTCACATTCATGTTGCAATACGTTAACAATTGAACGCAGAATATTTATCCCGGTTCTCTGGGGCAAAGGACAGTAATTCGCTTATCCGCGTGCTGCGCTGCGCTGAAAAATGCATCAATGGGCAAAAAAGCCGGTTCCTCTTTTTCAAAAGAAACCGGCTCTGTTTTAAAATTATGGTTTGCGGGCCAGCGTATCAGGAAATGATGCTCTGCTCTGTCTCTTTGTCGAAGAGATGAACACGGTTGGCATCAATAGCCAGCGAGACAACTTCTCCAACGCGCGACTTGGATGTGGTGGGGTCAACTCTTGCGGTTAGCGGAAGTGAGCCGTTAACGGTAACATACAGGTATGTCTCAGCACCAAGGAGTTCAACAACATCGACATCGGCTGTGAATTTTGTCTCTGGATGCTGGCTGACATAGGTTGCTTCATCCGTGATGGCTTCAGGACGTACACCGAAGAATACTTCCTTGCCGTCGTGATCACGCAGCTCGGGAATCGAATAACGTTCCGGAAGCTTGATTGTGGTGTTCTCAAAAGAGATGAAAATGTCATTGTTCTCAACATGAACCAATGCATTGATGAAGTTCATGGGAGGCATTCCGATAAATCCTGCAACGAATGTATTTACAGGCTTCTCGTACAGCTCCGTAGGGGAATCAACCTGCTGGATGAAACCGTCCTTCATAACAACGATACGGGTACCCATCGTCATGGCCTCTGTCTGATCATGCGTAACATATACGATTGTTGTCTGCAGTCTCTGATGAAGCTTGGTAATCTCAACACGCATCTGGACACGGAGCTTGGCATCAAGGTTGGAAAGAGGCTCATCCATAAGGAATACCTTAGGGTCACGAACGATTGCACGACCGAGGGCAACACGCTGTCTCTGGCCGCCGGAGAGAGCCTTGGGCTTACGTTCGAGAAGGTGCTCGATTTCAAGAATCTTGGCAGCTTCACCGACGCGGCGTTTGATATCGTCTTTAGCCAGTTTTCTGAGCTTCAGGCCGAAAGCCATGTTGTCAAAAACTGTCATATGGGGATACAAAGCATAGTTCTGGAAAACCATGGCAATATCTCTGTCCTTAGGAAGAACATCATTGATCAGGCGGTCACCGATATAGATCTCACCTTCGGAAATGTCTTCGAGGCCGGCTATCATTCTAAGAGTTGTTGACTTTCCGCAACCGGAAGGACCTACAAGAATAATAAACTCCTTGTCTGCAATTTCGAGATTGAAGTCACTGACAGCAACTACGCCACCTTCATATTTTTTATAGATATGCTGAAGAGAAAGACTTGCCATTTCTGATACCTCCGAATTATGAGCCGCATGATTTCCGCGGTTCCCTTTTTTCATAGCCCAACTATAGCATTCAGAACAAAATTAAACCATATGCAAAAATAGCCAAAACTTTCCCGATCTTTTTGGACATACGTTCATCCCTTTGTCGCAAAAAGTCCATAAAATCACCCCGTCCGTTGTATAAAATGTATAAAATTCCGCAAAACAAATGCTTTTTCTTGCAAAACGTGATTTTATGCAGTATTCTGTATAAATATTAATTGCTCCGGAAAGTGAAAAAAGTCTATTCTCATTGGATATATTGTGGAATCTTTATATAATGGATAGAAGAGGTGAAAGCTGTGAAAAAGACAAAGGTTGGAATTATTGGTGCAACGGGTTATGTGGGTGTTGAACTGATCCGCATTCTTTCCATGCATCCCAATGTCATACTGACGCATCTGGTTTCCCAAAATTTTGTCGGGAAGTCTTTTTCGGATGTTTACCCCTCATTCCGCGGAATTTGTGATCTGCCTCTGACAGGGGAAGGACCGGAAGCCGTGGCAGCCGACTGTGATCTGGTTATTACGGCCCTGCCTCACGGTATATCTTCAAAAGTAGTACCTGTTCTTCTTTCAAAAGGAGTCAAGGTAATTGACCACAGCGGCGACTTCCGGTACCGCAAACCAGCCGCCTATGAGGCGTCTTACGGACTTATCCATCCATGCCCCGAGCTCCTGCCGCAGGCTGTATATGGAATTCCCGAGCTCTACAGGGATAAACTGGCAACGGCTTCCCTTGTTGCCAATCCCGGCTGTTATCCCACCTGTTCTATTCTCGGGCTTGCCCCTCTTCTTGCAAAGAAGATCATTGAAACCGGGGGAATCATCGTCGATGCCGTCTCAGGCATTTCAGGAGCGGGCAGGAAAGCGGACCTTGCTTATTCATACTGTGAGTCTTCCGATAATTTCAAGGCCTATAGTGTTACCATGCACCGGCATACAACAGAAATTGAACAGGAATATTCTTTGCTGGCCGGTGTTGATGTTTGTATTACCTTTACTCCGCATCTGGCACCGATGAAGCGCGGAATGTATGCCACGATTTATGCAGATCTGCTGCCGGAAACCAAGGATATGACAGCTGCGGAAATCCGTTTTCTTTATGAATCCTATTATGCTGACGATCCATTCGTACGCATTCTTCCGCTGGACACTGCTCCGGAAACAAGATTTGTCTCCTATTCCAATTACATTGATATTTCGATTTTTACAGATTCCCGGACTGGCAAAGTGAAAATTCTGAGCGCCCAGGACAATCTCGGCAAGGGTGCTGCAGCGCAGGCAGTGCAGTCATTAAATGCGATGCAGGGATATCCGGAAGGTCTCGGACTTTCCAATCTGTGCGGGTGCCTGTGATTTTTTCAGGTATGTGAACAGCCCGTTTATATTTTTTCCAAATTGCAAAGGCAGAAAAGCTTTAGGCCGAACAGCAAACTCAAAAATCCGGAGGAATTTATGACACACAAAAATACAGCCCCTTATCTGGGAAAAGAGATGCAGGAATTCATCAATAAAGCAGAGATACTCATTGAGGCCCTCCCCTATATACAGAGTCTGTCCGGCAAGACGGTCGTCATCAAGTACGGCGGAAATGCGATGATAAATGAAGAGCTTAAATCCTCTGTTATGGACGATATCACTCTTCTAAAATTTGTTGGAATTAATCCGGTTATTGTTCACGGCGGCGGGCCGGACATCAGCCAGATGCTTTCCAAAATGGATATTCCCTCCGCGTTCAGGAATGGACTGCGGGTAACCGATGCACAGACCATGAATATCGCACAAATGGTGCTCGTCGGTAAAACCAACAAGGAGATCGTCGCAACTCTTGGACAGAAGGGTGCCAAAGCGATTGGTATCTGCGGAATTGACGGCCATCTGATCGAATGCGAGAAATTAACGGAGGGGCCGGACGGCGAACCTCTGGATGTCGGCTTTGTCGGCAAGATTACTAAGATCAACACAAAAGTGCTGGCTATGCTTGCAAATGACGAGTACATTCCCGTCGTCGCTCCGATCGGCATAGGTCCTGACGGCCAAAGCTATAACATTAATGCTGACACGGTTGCCGCTGAAATTGCGGCTGCCCTCAAAGCGGAGAAATTAATGACACTGACTGATGTTGCCGGAGTTAAAGGAATTCTTCCCGACGGCACCGAGAAAGTGTTCCCTGTACTTACAGAGGCGGAAATCACCGCACTCATAGAATCCGGAATCATTTCCGGCGGCATGATTCCCAAAGTGCTCGGCTGCCTCGATACCATTCACAGGGGTGTCGGCAGAGCCCATATTATTGACGGCCGCATCCCTCACAGCCTTCTTCTGGAGATTTTCACAGGTAAAGGTATCGGTACCATGATCACGCAGGACCGACGACCCTACTTTGAAGGCGAGAAAATTTGAAAAATCCTGCCTGAGTGAATAAATTTACTTTTATGATAATATATGCTTTTAAAAAAGCATATTCTCTTTTAAAATCAGCCTGATTTATGGAGGAAATACATATGGAAAAGCAGCTTGAATGGACCAAACATCTCGATGACACGTATTATGTCAATATTTTCGGAGACCGGATTCCCGTAGCCTTCACGCATGGAAAAGGCGTATATCTCTTCTCAACCGAAGATAAGCGATATATGGATATGCTCGGAGGAATCGCAGTGAACAGTCTGGGTCACGCCAATCCCCGGCTTGTAAAAGCGATTGCCGGTCAGGCCAAAAAATTAATACACTGTTCCTCCCTGTACTATATTCCCAGTCAGGCAGAACTGGCAAGAAAGCTGGTCGAGCGGACATTTGCCGACCGTGCTTTTTTCTGCAACAGCGGTTCTGAAGCCAATGAAGCCGCGATAAAGCTGGCGCGTGCCTACTACTACAAGAAGGATGCCCCGAGGAAGAAATTCATCACGGCTCTGCAGTCTTTTCACGGCAGAACCTTAGCCAGTGTGACGGCAACCGGACAGCCGAAGTACAACCTGCCTTTTGGTCCCCTTCCGGAAGGGTTTTCCTATGTTCCCTATAACGATATCGAAGCGATGCGGGCAGCTGTTGATTCTGACACCTGTGCTGTCATGCTCGAGCTTATCCAGGGTGAAAGCGGTGTCATACCGGCCGATCCTTCTTATATCAAGGCAGTCCGTGAGATTTGCACAGCCGCCGGTGTACTGTTGATACTTGATGAAGTACAGACAGGTACCGGGCGTACCGGTACGTTTTTCGCATATGAGCAATTCGGAATTACTCCGGATATTCTGACTACCGCAAAAGGTCTGGCGGGCGGCGTCCCGATAGGGGCCATGCTCGTTACTGAGGATGCGGCCACCGCGTTTGTACAGGGTGACCACGGGACTACTTTCGGCGGCAATCCGCTGGCGATGACAGCCGCGCTTGCCGTCCTTGAGGAGATTGACCACAGGGATCTGCTGAAACACACCCAGATCGTCGGAGCTTATATCAGGAAAAAACTGGCGCAGGTGCAAAAGAAGCAGGGCATCATTTCTGATATCCGGGGTATGGGGCTTCTTATCGGCATAGAGCTTGCCAGCCCGATCGCCGTCGAAGTCAAAAAGAAGTGCTTTGAAAAAGGTTATCTTATCGGTTCCATCGGAGCAAATGTCCTCCGGATTGCCCCCCCTCTCATACTTTCCAAAAGGGAGGCCGCCGCATTCGTCTCTGCGTTATCCGAAATATTTGCCGGTTATACCGCCTGAAACAGATATTGCGCGCAGCGCAGGCTACCCGAAATCAGCATGGCAGCGCACAAATGCACAGATAATGTGCATGCAAAACAGAAAGGGATAAACCATATGAAAAATTTTATAGATTTTCACGAAGACATATCAATTTCCGAATTGGACGAACTCCTGGCGCTGGCCGAAGATCTCAAGGAAAAAACAAAGGCCGGCATTCCCCACCCGATTCTTGCAGGGAAATCCCTTGGAATGATTTTTTCCAAATCTTCCACGCGCACCCGGGTGGCTTTTGAAGTCGGTATGTATCAGCTTGGCGGGCAGGCCCTTTTTCTAAGCGCAAATGACATCCAGATCGGCCGCGGAGAAACTATCCACGACACGGCGCAGGTCCTTTCAAGGATGCTTGACGGAATAATGATCCGGACATTTTCCCACAGGGATGTTGTTGACCTTGCCAAATACGGCACCATTCCCGTCATCAACGGCCTGACAGACGACCAGCACCCTACTCAGGCACTGGCCGACCTTCTCACGATTAAGGAATACAAGGGCAGTCTCAAGGGTCTGAAGCTCTGTTACGTTGGCGATGGCAACAATGTTGCAAATTCGCTTCTGCAGGCCTGTGCAAAAGCAGGCATGCACATATCCGTAGCATCACCCGCCTCCCACACGTGTCCTTCCTTCTATGTTGAGCAGGCGCAAAAAGATGCCGCCGTCACTGGCTCCCGGGTCGTTATGACTACGGATCCCATTGCGGCAGCCAAAGATGCGGATGTCGTTTATACGGATACATGGACCAGCATGGGCCAGGAATCCGAAAAAGCGGAGCGTGTTGCTGTCTTCAAGGATTACCAGGTCAACAGGGAATTAATGTCCCACGCTGCCAAAGATGCGATATTCCTGCACTGCCTCCCTGCCTACCGCGGGTACGAGGTCACGGAAGAAATCATAGACTCGCCCTGTTCAGTCGTTTTTGACGAAGCGGAGAACCGCCTGCATGCTCACAAAGCAATTCTGGTGCATTGTCTGGGGTAAAAGCATGAGCAAATCCGAAAAGATCACTGTGCGCCGGGCCCGTCTGGACGATGCTGATCAAATCCACAGGGTAGTCTCTGAATCCATGCAGATGTACTGTAAAAATTCCGGGATTTCCCGGGATAAGCTGGATGCAAGCTTCGAAACAGTCGAGGATATACGATCCGCCATTTCTTTGGTTCCGTTTTTCGTCGCTGTCAAGTCTGACGGAACCATCGTCGGTTCTGTCAGGCTTCTGCACAAAAGAATTTCCGATTTTGAGATACCTGAACTTGCCGGGATTCTTTCTATGGGTCAGGAATACTATGTGTCGTATTTTTCTCGGTTTGCCGTGAAAGAGGATCTGCAGGGGCTGGGTATCGGGAGCCTTTTATACCGGGCATCGCATGCTGCGGCAATCGAATCGCACAGCGCAGTCATGCTTCTTCACACTGCCCTTTCGAACCGGATCATGGTCTCCTTCTATGAAAGACGCGGGTTTACGCTCTTATTTGAAGACCTCTCCCGCGGTTATCCGAGGGGATTGTTCGGCAAAAAAATCTAATAACACACTTATAGAACTTAACAGCGCCTGCCTGAAAAGCAGGCGTTGTTTTCATATTTATAAGACTTTTAAGCCTATTTTATAAATTTCACGCATGTATCAAAGACCTATTGTCCTTTTATGCAAAAACGGGGCCGGTTTACCTTGCTACATATGCCTCAGGGTCATATTTTGATATTGGCTCTTTATTTTTATTTCATTTTAGTTGAGGTTTTTATGAGCACAATACGCCAATGCAGAAAAAAGCTGGGACTCAGTCAAAAGGCATTAGCCGAATTTTGTCATGTTGATCAGACCTCCGTATCAAAATGGGAGCTCGGCAAGAGTTTCCCGGATGTTGCAGTTGCCATTCAATTGTCCTCCTGTTTCGGCGTCCCGCTGGATGCAATCTATGAGAACCCGGTCTCATTCGGACCCGTCTGCCTCCCTGTGCGCAAGCACCTTCGGCCGGAAAATGCGGCAAAGGATCCCGGCTTGGCTGATGAATATCTTGAAATATATGCAAAAGACCTACATGCGTATTTTTCGAGTGAGGAGCTCCTTTCGGATAAAGCAATCCGCGAAAAACCGGCAGAACACTTTTTCGCACTGAGAATAACAGGAAATGCCATGGCAGCACGCTTCTGCGATGGTGATGCCGTTATTGTAAAAAAGCAGTCCCTTGTCCGCAGCGGCCAGATTGCGGTGGTCAGTGTAGATTCCGAAGAAGCCAGGCTTTACCAGGTCAAATGGCACAAGAAAGGCATTGTCCTTCAATCCCTGAATCCAGCCTTCGAACCGTTATTTTTAACAAAAAGCGAATTTGATTCGGGAAGTATCCTGATTCTAGGTCTGGTTGTTGAACTTCGGGGCAAAATCATCTGATTTCATTTGTTTGATGCACAAATAGAAACTCCCGCCGCGATGCCTTTTGCAGGCCGTGACGGGAGTTGTTCTATATGGGAAGATTAAGACCTCAGCGGGCAGCTATTGCCTCTTTGGCAGCCTTAACAATATCAATCGGCATGAGGTTGTAAAACTCAAGAAGAGCCGCCGGCTTACCGGATTGTCCGAACACATCTTTGAGTCCTATACGTCTCTGGATGCAGGGTGCATTCTCTGTGAGGACTTCTGCAACCGCTCCGCCGAGTCCGCCTATAATGCTGTGTTCTTCTGCAGTAACAATAGCGCCGGTCTCTTTGGAAGCCTTTACAATCGCATCAACATCTATCGGCTTAATTGTATGCATATCGAGAACGCGGGCGGAAATACCCTCCGCTGCAAGCATATCAGCTGCTGTCATGCACTGCTGCACCATCATTCCGGTGCCGATCAGTGTAACATCCGTGCCCTTGCGAATTGTATTGGCTTTGCCGAGCTTAAAATCAATCTCGTCACCATAAGCTCCGTAGACATCTTCAACAGCAAGCCTTCCCAGACGGATATAGAACGGACCGGGCGTATCCATTGCTATACGGATGGCCGCTCTCGTGGAAGCACCGTCGCAGGGCGACATGACATGCATGTTAGGAAGCGCACGCATGATAGCAAGATCCTCAACACACTGGTGGGAAGCGCCGTCTTCTCCGACGGTAATTCCTGCATGCGTTGCGCAGACCTTTACGTTCAGATTCGTGTAGCAGGCAGAATTGCGGATCTGCTCGAGAGCTCTCTCTGCAGCAAAAATCGCAAAAGTTGATGCAAAAGGGATCTTCCCGCAGGTAGCCATACCGGCCGCGACGGTCATCATATTGCCTTCGGCGATTCCCATATTGAAGTGGCGCTCAGGGAATACTTTCTTAAATGTTACGGTATATGTGGATTTGGATAAGTCCGCATCCAGTGCGACCATTCTTTCATCTGTACCAAACTCTGCCAGTGCGCGGCCATAAGCCTCTCTGGTTGCCATTTTACCCATCATTACACCTCCAGAGCAGCAATCGCTGCGTCAAGTTCTGTCAAAGCAAGCTCATATTGTTCCTTGTTCGGGGCGGAGCCATGCCAACCGGCCTGATCCATCATAAATGAGACGCCCATGCCCTTATGTGTTTTTGCTACGATCATGGTCGGCTGTCCCTTAATTGTTTCGGCTTCGCTTACTGCTGCTTCAATCTGATTAAGGTCATGTCCGTCGATTTCAATAACATGCCATCCAAAAGCCTTCAGCTTGGCCGGAATCGATCCAAGGCTCATGACAGTGTCTGTTGCTCCGTCAATCTGAAGACCATTGTTATCAATAAAGGCTGTGAGATTATCAAGCTTATAATGAGCGGCAGCCATAAAGGCTTCCCAGCATTCACCCTCATCGAGTTCGCCGTCTCCCATTATAGAGAAGACACGATAAGACTTCTTATCGAGCTTGCCCATCATAGCCATACCAACAGATGCAGCAATGCCCTGACCGAGTGAACCGGTAGACATATCAACGCCGGGAATATGCGTCATGCAGGGATGACCCTGAAGCATAGCTCCGCAGCGGCGAAGCCCGGAGATTTCGCAGCAGTCAATAAAGCCGCGAAGGGAAAGTGCCGCATAAAGTGCAGGTGCGCAGTGTCCTTTGGACAATACAAAACGATCGCGGTCCGGATCGGTCGGATTGGAAGGATCTACCTTCATTTTTTCTCCGTACAGATATGCAAGCATATCCGTGCAGGAAAGCGAGCCGCCCGGGTGACCGGATTGTGCCTCATAGATTCCTTCGAGGATCATCTGACGCATGTGTGCGGCATAGAGTCTGAGTCTTTTTTCTGTGTCTTTGTCCATGTGTTACCCCTTTCAAGTCCCTTTACAAATTCCTACCATATGCAGCTGTGCATGTGCACTATGTTACCACTCTGCAGGTAAACACGTGGCACGCGCTTTCCTACAAGGCAGGTAATTTCATAATTAATTGTATCCAAAAGATCGGAAATTTCATCAACAGAAAGTGAACATTTCTGTGTTCCGACCGTCTGTGTTCCAAAAAGAACCACTTCATCTGCAATTTCAGGACGTTTTTCAAAATCCGTGACATCAATCATACACATGTCCATGCAGATATTTCCGACAACACGTGCTCTTTTGCCCTGAAGCAGCACGTCCGCCCGATTGGAAAGCCGCCGCGAGTAACCATCGGCATACCCGATGGGAATCGTTGCAATGACACTCTCTTGGGAGGTGATAAAATGTCTGCCGTAACTGATCGATGACCCGGCGGGTAAATCCTTGACATGAACGATGCTTGACTTAAGGGTCATTGCCGGCTGCAGCGTAATCGGCTGGTAAGCATGCGGGCAGCCCGGCGGCCACATCCCATACATAATCAGCCCTGCCCGTACCATATCAAGATGCATATGGGGAAAGCGCAGAATACCCGCGCTGTTGCATACGTGTTTGACAGGAATCATAAGACCGCGTTTTTCAAGGGCATCGGCCATTTCGATAAAACGTCCAAACTGAAGCTCCGAATACGAATTATCCGGATCATCCAATGTGGAGAAATGTGTGAAGAGGCCCTCTATATCTATACCCGGCATTCGGGAAATACGAAGAATCTCTTCTACGGAATCCGGTCCTGTCAGATAGCCGATGCGGCCCATCCCTGTATCTACCTTAATATGGATACGAACTTCACTTTTATCTGTTTGGGCGTGAACGGAAAGGGCCGCGGCAAATTCCTCCGAATACACGGTCTGTGCCACATCATACTGAAAAATTTCCGGTATGCGTCTTGGGTCTGTATGGCTAAGCGTCAGAATAGGCGCAGTAATGCCGTGTTCCCTGAGTTCTATTGCCTCATCGAGCATGGAAACTGCAAGACGGGTAGCACCGTTTTCGAGAAGGACCCTGGCGACCTGAATCGCCCCGTGCCCATATGCATCAGCCTTAACAACGGCCATTACTTCCGCTCCGGGAGACGTAATACGTCTGACCTCCCTCATGTTATCTGCCAAAATATCCAAATCAATCTCCGCCCAGGAGCGATTTGGGAAAACCTGCATCATTATCTTTCCCCTTGTCTATTGCTCTTGCTCCCACCGTACGTACCGGAATGCATCTGTAAAAAATGCAAACAGGTCGGTCGGCTGCATATATCTTTTGCCTAGTGCCTTAGCTGCATACTCTCCTGCAAGACCGTGTAAGTATACTCCAGCTACGGCTGCATCTCCAGGCGGCAGTCCCTGCGCCATAAAGCTTCCGATCAACCCGGACAGAACATCTCCGGAACCGCCTTTGGCCAGACCGTCATTTCCTGTAGAATTAATATAACACTCTCCAGCCTGCGTGCAAACCACTGTTTTATGACCTTTTAAGACTAAAATGACTTTCCAGGCGTCTGCAAACGCCTTTGCCCCTCCCTCACGGTCCTCTTTCTGCCAGCCCGGTACGAGTCTGGCAAACTCTCCGGGGTGCGGTGTAAAAACGGCGGGAGTGAGTCCCCGCGATATCCTCTGTGTAAATACCGGGGCAAAAATCTCCGGCTCCCGCGCGATCACCGCCAGCGCCCCTGCATCAACTACCAGGGTTTTCGCGTTCTCGGCCATATAGAGGATTCCATCCCTGACGGAAACTTCGGATATATCCAAGCCGGGTCCGATCACCACGCAGGACATCCGGGGAAGGAGGGCAGACAGTTCTTCCTTCGCTGCGGGAAAGTCATCAGGAACCGGATGCGTTATCGCCTGCGGCAATGAAAGGAGCATCGGCGTCATAAGCTCCCGTGAGATCCAAAGGTGCACGATGCCGACACCGCTTCTGCAGGCCGCATTGGCGCACATATAGGCGGCTCCGGCCATCCCGGGTGATCCGGCCCAGACCAAAAGGCTTCCGAAGGTTCCTTTGTTCCCGTCTGCGGGCCGCGGTAAAGCAATCTTCGTGACAAAATCCCTGTCAATCGACGCTGCAGAGTCCGGCATTACCTCCGCCTTATCCTGTTTTACGAAATCACCAAATGTAAAAAGAGGCACGTTTTTCATCTTCTTTCTAAAATACACTCTTTAATCAAAAAGGCGCCGACCCATCCTGTCGGAAATCGACGCCTTTGTACTATCGCTTCACTATCAAAAAATAACGGCCGCCTGAATCCCTCAATCAGAGAAGGTGCAGTTCGAGTACATTTACCAGATCCTGATAACTTCTTGACCCTACGAGAGTCTCTTTAAGTTCGCCGTCCTTGAAAATACCGACAGTCGGAATACTCATGACATGAAACTTCTCAGCAAGCCCTGGCTGCTCGTCGACATTTACCTTGCCGACAAAAATCCTGCCCTCAAAGTCCTCTGCAACCCGGTCAATTACACTTGCAAAAGATCTGCAGGGTCCGCACCACACTGCCCAGAAATCAATAACTACAGGCATCCCGGCCTCAGAAAGAACACTTTGAAATGAGTCTGTCGTAACTACGGTAACCATATAGGGACCCCCCTCTCTATTCCATAACCTAACATATATTGTTTCTCGAAAATTTATCTGTTTATACCGCAATTGTACCACAGCAGGACTTTGATTTGAAGAAAAATAACGGTCTTTATTTTTGATCGGACGCCGGTAAAAGTGTGGACAAATCAAAAGGAGTCTCCTGATAGACATAATAGTTCAGCCAGTTCGTGAAAAGCAGTGTAGCCGAAGAGCGCCATGTAACGAGAGGATCTTTTGAAGAATCGTCCCCGGGAAAATAATTTTCAGGTATCTCGATGGGAAGTCCCTTTTCCAGATCGCGTAAGTATTCATCGCGAAGCGTATTGGCATCATACTCCGAATGCCCGGTTACAAATATCTTCCTGCCTGTCAGATCCGATACGGCATACACGCCGGACTCAACAGACTCCGACAAAAGTCGAAGGCTTTTATGCGCCAGAATATCCTCGCGCCGTATCTCCGTATGCCGGGAGTGGGGAATTTGAAAAATATCATCAAATCCGCGAAAAAGCTTGACCGGCTTGGTGTACGTCATGCTGTGCGGAAAAATGCCGAAAACCTTTTCGGGTACATCATATTTAGGTATTCCATAGTGATAGTGGAGGCCGGCCTGGGCTCCCCAGCAAATATGCAGGGTTGAATAGACATGCGTATTACTCCACTCCATAATAGCTGCAAGCTCCGGCCAGTAAGCCACTTCTTCAAAATCCATCTGCTCAACGGGCGCTCCGGTAATAATCATTCCGTCATAATAACGGTCGTAGACATCGTCAAACGTCTCATAGAACTTAGTCAGGTGATCTCCCGTCGTATTCTTAGGCTGATAGGAAGCCGTATACAGCAGATCGATATCCACCTGCAGCGGCGAATTCGAAAGCCCCCGCAGAAGCTGCGTCTCCGTAGTTATTTTATTTGGCATCAGATTCAAAATGAGAATCCGCAGCGGCCGGATATCCTGACGGAAAGCACGATCTTCCGGCATAACGAAGATGTTCTCCTTCTCAAGAATTTCGGTTGCAGGTAAATTGTTTTGAATACGAATTGGCATACATCTTCGCCCCTTTCTGTAAAATAAAATGCGTTTTCGCGCCGCATGAACGGCCTGAAAACAAATCAGTATCTTATGAGTATCCTTTCCAGGAGAAAATATGTCAAGGGGGGTTGTTGCAGTATCCTTTCTCCGCTCTCTTGCCATAAGGCTGCGAATGTCGCGGAGAAAGGATACTGCAACAACCTGCAGAGGGAGCTAAAGCTCCCTAAGGAATATGCTTCAGGATTCACTTCCCCAGGGGCACAGCCCCTTAACAAAGGATTGCGGTTCACTTTTCGGCGACATTCGCAGTGCGTCAGCACAAGAGAGCAGAAAGTGAATCCCAATCCCAGGGGCACAGCCCCTTAACTGAGGATTGCGGTTCACTTTTCGGCGACATTCGCAGTGCGTCAGCACAAGAGAGCAGAAAGTGAATCGCAATCCGCCCCCCTATAGGAATTCGTTCAGTATGGAATATGAAGGCACGATACCAGGATCCGCGGATGGTACCCGTGACAGATCCTGTACGAGCTTGTGCGCGGTAACAAGCGCTGCGGGCAGATCCGCGTAAGGTTTTGGGGGGGCTGCATGTGCCAGGAAAACAGATGGCGCCAGAGTATTTTGTTCATACTGCGCAAGTGCGCTTTTGATGTCTGCAAGAGCCATCGGCGCGACCACCATGCTTTCATAGGATAAGAGTGAATTTACATAAAAATCCGCGCTGGCCAGATATTCCGGAAAATAGTTCTGTTCAGACGCTGCAATCATCGGCCAATAGTCGAGGGTCGCCAGTGCATGGGCTCCGCGATGGCGCACGTCACGAATGATTCTGCGAAGCAGGCGGACTTCCTGACTTTCAATCAGCCGTCTGTCCGCTACCACCTCGCCCCACGGCATTATAAAGATGCCCAGCCACAGTTCCCGCGGAATAAGTCCTGCAATCTCCGGGGAAAGACCGTGGAGTCCCTCAACAAGCAGAAGTCCGTCACTGCCAAGCTGAACCTGTGGGAATTCAGTCGCTTCCGCCCTTATACGCTTATGAAAGTCAAAGACAGGCATCGATGTTACCAATCCAGCCAAAAGGTCCTTGATATTTTCACAGGCAAGCTGCGTGTCAATCGTTGTCAGGCTTTCATAATCGGGGCGTCCGGCTTTATCAAACTGTAGATTTTCAACGCTGTAATAGTCATCAAGCGACATGCGCATTGCTGTCTTCCCCTCGGCAAGAAGACATGTAATAAGCCGGTCGGCAAAAGTTGTTTTCCCTGAGGAAGTGGGTCCGGATACAAAAATAGCGCGTATCCGGGGATTGCTCACGATATGCTGCGCTATTTGGTGTGTCCGTTCCAGAAAGGCGTCTTCCGCCTCACGTACATATCTGGGCAGTCTTAAAGCCCCGAGATGTTCCTCTAAATCCTCTATGGACAGAGTTAACCTGTTCTCAAGTATTGCCATGTTATCCCCGCCTAACGATCCATCAAATTTCCGATGATGAATTTGGAAATCAGTTTGTCATAACCGTATTGCACCAGTCTTACAATCAAAAACACGGTTCCGGGAATCATGACTGCCAGTAGAAGAATCACAGCAAACAGGAAAACAACATAGACTCCGCCCGTGATCACACCAAGCACCGTTGAAAAAGTTCCGGCTGATTGGGCAAACATCTTTGTGGAGGTTTCCAGCGTCTTGTTGAGGAAATTAACAACACTGAGCTGCAGGTCTGAAGCAGAAACAGTCATGAACGGCATAACCCAGGTTGTAAAAAGAATCGTCATCACGAAATATTTCAAAGCCTCTGCAAACAGGATGGGTATTTTGACCCACAATGGATACCGATAGTACCTGAAGCTGATAAATGGCGAAATTAGAAAAAGAACAAGAAAAAGGGCAAGCTTCAGGATGCGCTGCTCTCCAAGAATTCCGGATAGCTGGCCTGTGAAATAACTCAGCATCACACAACCGCAGACAAGCATGCCGTAAAGGATAAAGAGACTTACATGCCTTCGGTTCTCATAGTCTGTATCGCTCCAAAGCGAGCCCAGAAAAAGACCCTCCATATAATCCACGCTCTCGTCCTCCTGTTTTCTTTTACAAATTTTATTGTAACAGAAAAAAGAGAGACTGGAAACATAACCGGAGGGAAGTAACGGCCGAAAAGGCAATGTCAGGGAATGATATGCTATTAAGAAGTTTAACGCAAACGAAAAGGAATTTTGGTAATGGATTCAATGAGGTCACGAAAAAGACGCCATTCTGAAGGAAACTGCGCGCTTCCGAGAATCCGGACGGGAACCTTCTGTGAAAAGGAAATGACAACGGCCCAGTCCTCAGGATGACACGCTGTGATGTCGTCCTGAGAGACCAGACCGGTATAATGCGTTTTCCATTGAAGAAGATGGGTTGCCGGGATCAACGATTGAAAATGTTTAATTTTGTCCGGAGAAATGGAACGAAGAAAATTATTATTCCACTGCAGGCTGTCTCTCCAGGTGACCATTTTCCTGTCAAGATCAACCCGGACGCGAATACATCCGCGGCGATATCCTGAAAGCTCAGCTTCAATACATACAATATCAGTATAATTCATCATTGGAAGTTCACTTTCCTGTCCGTTTCCCTCTCTTGCGCGAAGCGTAAGACCTGCGTTGTCATGTGTCATGCTCATTTTATACTTACCCCGTAAATAGAACTTCCCCGCGTTCCTATTACAATCATTCCGTTGATTACTATGGGAGAAGATTCGATATTCTGAGCATTTTTGTTTTCGCCTGCGAGTCCTTTATTTTTGATAAGCTGCAGATATGTAATCCGTACGCCGGTCAATCCGTTGACCAGATGAATCTGGCCTACGCTGTCGCACATTACTATATACGCATTACCGTCGGCGTCATAGACGTCAACAGGTGAACTCCATGAGTACTGGTTCATCGAATAATCCCAGACCTTGTCGCCTGTAACTTTGTTATAGGCAACAAGATGGTTGCCGCTGTAAAGGCCATTCGTCATGCAGTAAGAGAAAATAACAAGATCCGATATGGATTTTTTACCGACGATAGGCGTACCGAGCATCCCTCCGTTGACATCATCGCCCTTGTCCACACCGTTGTGCGTAAAGCAGGAATAGGACGTCTGCCAGATCTCTTCTCCTGTCATGGCATCGAGCTTATATGTGTAGGACGCTCCCTGATAATCAAGTACATCTTTCTTCTGCCAGTCAACTTCCGTACCCATATACAAATAGACGCGCCCGTCTTCTTCCTCAATGACAGGAGTAACATCCGAATCATCATCAAGCTGGCGCACCCACACAATCTGCAGTGTATTCAGATCAATACAGAGAAGATTGCCGCTGTTATCACTGCAGTACCCGTAATGACCATATATGGACATGGAGCTCTCAATTCCGATCTCACTTCCGGTTATTCCATCAATAAGATAACGAAACACCACGCTCTCCGGATTAATCGATACCGTCCCGGCTGCCTTGTCGAATGCCGTGTTCAGCTTTACTGTGTAAATCATACCGTTCTCGTTCGGATAAATCAGCGTGTCTGAAGCAGCATTTATTATCGGAGATGAATCACAGGCGCCCCACGTCGTGCGATAGGCCCGTGAATCCGTGCCGTCCTGAAAATACATCAGGGACGAGTCGATAAGGCTGTATATGCGGTAACCGATCTTTCCTTCAGCGGCCGTCCCGGCCACACCATTACTGTCGCCCTGCCCCACATATAGGATAGGATATCCGCGGGGATCCAGAGCGGGAGTTCCCTTAATGGTCGCTCCGACGTTGATCGGGTCACGGGTTTGTTTGCCGTCTTCAAGATCAAAGAAATATACTTTCCCGTCCATCGCGGCAATGACAATTTCGGTAAGTCCCTGTTTGGCCTTCTTATCCGGATACATATTCATCTTCTGCTGCAAATCAAAATCCCACTGGATTGCCAGAGGCTGACCCGTCCAGCCTGTACCCATCCATGAAAATGCCCATGACGAAGATGAAAGCGTCCCGATACTGTTATACTCCCAGACCTGCTCAAGGGTGGTCGGGTTGGCTGCAACCGTACCCCATGACGCACAGTTGCGGAAATTATTGCCGCGGAAAGTTAATATGCCGGGAACAGACTGATAATCGAGGGGATCGCCGAAGGCAATTGCGTTGGCACGTAAATAGGGTGCAATCTCCGCATCGCCTGACAAAACCGATTGCGTAACACCTCTCTTCGAAGGGGAAAGACCTTTGGCCGGCTGTCCCATCGGAACATTGACCAAAGCAGCGGCAGGGTAGAGTACACTATTCTGATTAAGTGCCATGGATTCAATTGGTGCCGGAGAAGGTGTGGAAATGATTATGGATGCATTTGTGACGGCACCGTTGGCATCGGTCACAGCAGTTGAAGCGGAAGAGGCATCTGCGGAATCATCCCGCGGGACCAAAGAATATAGAAGGACGCCAAAAACGGTAAGAAGCAGAACCAGTGTCAGTGCAATAAGGGCAATAAATCCATTGTTCTGTTTGCGCTTTTTAGGGCGCTGATACTGGTTGTCATACCTGACATACATAGAATTACTCATTTAAACATCCTTCCGAAGACATAACAATATAGTTTTGAATTTTAGCACAAATCCTATGGATTTACTACTTTCTTACACCAGACCGGCCTCTTTTGCGATTTCTTCAAGTTTGCGCAGCCGGTGGTTCATTCCTGACTTGCCGATAGGCGGCGACATCAGCAATCCAAGATCCCTGATTGACATCCCCGGATTATCAACACGAACACGTGCCGCCTCCATAAGTTCCTGCGGGATCCGTGTACTTTCGGAACTGTCGAGAAGGTCCCTCATAAGTGTGCTCTGACGCACACATGCATCCGCTTGCCGCCGGGCATTTGCCGTATCGCAATTTACGACACGATTTACCGCATTCCGGAGTTCTTTGTCCACCCGTATGCTTTCGAAACGCAAAAGACTGCTGTGTGCCCCGATCAGAGCAAGAAAATCACCTATTGCCTGGCCTTCTTTAAAATAGATCACAGGATGTCCGTTTCTGTACAGGATCGAGGGTTCGATGTTTTCTGCATGCAGAAGCAGTGTCAGATAGTTGGCGGCGCGCGAATTCCTGACCGGAATTTCAATCTGGTACGCCTTAAGGGGTTCGCTCATAATGCCCGAGGCAAGAAAAGCTCCCCGCAGGGCTGCCCGGCGCGGCTGCAGGGACGATGTGATCTGATCCTGCTTTTCTTCTTTTTCATATAGGCGAAGCTGTTCATTGAAAGTCATCTGATCAGATGGGAGCGGATATACATACCACAGGGAGCGTGCTGCTTTTTCGGACTTTTCGGCAAGCGCATCCATCCCGATCGCACGAAGCTGGCCTACAAGCCTTTCGGCGTATGCAAAAGATGAAGTCGCAAAAAAAAGAGGCAGTTCCGATTTCTCTGCTCCCGGACGCCCCGCACACAAAAAAGCAGTGACTAGTTCTGCCTGCATTTCTTCTTTTGTGCGGTCTGTCACTTTGAGTAAATCGGCTTTAATGGATTTCGAAAAAGAATATTCCGTCATGAGTATTCCTCAGTTGATCTGCGTTGTCGGCGGCGCTATATATCTGGAATCTTTATCAATATCCCTGTGATGGACGACCGCCTTGTAGCCAAGATCCGTAAGACGTCCGGCAAAGCATTCCGCAATATATACGGAACGGTGACGCCCGCCGGTGCAGCCAATGCCAACCGCCAGCCGCGCTTTCCCCTCCCTGATATAGTAAGGCAGCGTGTATGACAGAATATCTACCTGCCTGTTGATGAATTCTTCTGTTTCCGGGAAGCTTAACAGAAAGTCTTTTATACCGTCATCTTTTCCGGAAAGCATCTTGAGTTCAGGTTCATAAAAGGGGTTCGGAAGGAAACGCACGTCATACATATTGTCACAGTCGACCGGTATCCCATATTTAAATCCGAAAGACTGCACAAGGACCGACATTCGCTTGTTTCCGGCATCTTCGCCGATGATACGGTATATTTCGTCCCGCAAGGCGGGAATCGCCAGCATGGAAGTATCAATGATATGGGTAGCTCTGGCACGGATGCCCAGAAGCATTGTTCTCTCCTGAATGATCGACTCCGATAAGCCAATTCCATCAGATAACGGATGGCGCCGTCTGGTCTGACGGTACCGGTTAATAAGGATTTGATCCGACGCCTCCAGAAATATAATCCGGTACGGGCAGCCAAGGGCATCTATTTCCTGCATCGCAGGACCGAATCCCCGCAGTAATTCATTGCTTCTAATGTCAATCACGAAGGCCAGTTTGGAAATGCCGAACCCCTCACCCCCCTGTCCTTTTAAAAAAGTGCGGACGAGTTCAGGCAGAAGCATCGGTGGAAGGTTGTCAATGCAAAAATATCCCATGTCTTCCAGAAAATTAGCCGCCTGGCTTTTACCCGCGCCTGACATACCTGTCAGAATTATTATATCCATTCTGCTTTGCCCCCTCCGCTAAAACCCACGTCCGACAAACTTGATTTCGGGTTCCAAAATGACTCCCGTGTCCCTATAAACTTTTTCTTTGATTAATTCCAATAAATCATATATATTTTTTGCTGTTGCCTGTCCGGCATTCACAATAAAACCGGCATGCTTTTCCGATACCTGCGCCCCACCGATCCTATATCCCTTTAACCCGGCATCCTGTATAAGCGCACCGGCGTAATATCCTTCCGGACGCCTGAAGGCACTGCCGGCACTGGGCATATTAAGCGGCTGGGAAGCCGCCCTTTTGCCATTCAGTTCACTGATTTTTGCCATGATTGCCTGGCTCTCACCGGGGAATAGCCGCAGAACTACGGAAAGAACGATGCCGCCGTTTGTGAGATAATAACTTTTGCGGTAATCAAACGCATGCTCCTGCCCGGTGAGCGTTCGCATATCACCCTGCGGTGTCAAAGAAACGCTCTGGTATACAACATCAGACATCTGGTTTCCGTATGCCCCAGCGTTCATGAAAACAGCTCCGCCGATACTTCCCGGAATCCCTGCGGCAAACTCCATACCGGCAAGGCCTCTTCTGGCACAAGCCACAGCAACCTGAGAAAGCAGTGCGCCGGCATAGGAATGAACCAGCACCGCCTGTTTATCCTGCGGATCCTCTTCAAACCATATCCGTGACAAAGCATCACCAAGACCTATGACCAATCCCGCAATGCCCAGATCCGAAACA
>Ga0209125_1001104_pt1 | contig 27739 bp, 26 predicted proteins | sample BarGraIncub1131A_FD_184503 | JGI IMG/M metagenome (GOLD analysis project Ga0209125, IMG submission 184503) | Arctic peat soil microbial communities from Barrow, Alaska - Barrow Graham LP Incubations 11-31A (SPAdes) (version 2) | ecosystem: Environmental > Terrestrial > Soil > Wetlands > Peat... | reverse complement strand
ATTGGCCGGATTTTAAACCCGATCATTTTTATAAAGCGCTGAATTGGTATAATGATCAGGATGTCACCCTTGGAGGTTGAGGTTAATCGTTTAAATGTAAATTTTATAAGGACAAACAATGAGAAAATAGAATTGGTTGTAGTTTTAATCATCTTAGGAATTCTTGGTTTGCATTTTACTTTTATTGCACAACCACAAGAGACTCCAAAAGATCCAGTACTTTCCATACTTTGCTCCATCTTTCATTTAATGTTGTCATGGTCTTTCCAATTTGATTAATGTAAATCTTAAAATCCAATTACATGTTTTTTTGCTTATTAACTGCATTGTCAGGTCGTGTTCATCTAAAAATTATGAGGCAATATGATTACATAGATAAATGGGCCTTTATCTTTACCGATTTTTCTTATAATTAATCGCTCTATTATTTATTAGGATAAATCGGGTCAGCCACAATTGATCCCTAATCTGAAATTAAATGTGGCTGACCCGATTTATCCTGAACTTGCAATTGAAACTGGAATTACTGAAAAAGGGATAGAATATAATTTAACAAAATTAAAGAAAGAAAAGAAAATTGTAAGAATAGGTGGAGATAAAGGGGGGCACTGGGCTCTGGTAGAATAATTATGTCCAACAAAATTGAAAATAGTAAATGATTCCTGACCCCAATTATCTATTGTAATAAGTAAGTTACTTATAAAACATAAGCAACTTGCTTATTGACTTGACTTTACAACTATTTTTACTTACTTTTGCGTTATAAATTTTATATGTTATGAATAGTTTATATTCTTTTGTTAATAGCATTTTTCCTGATGGTATGTCCCATCTTGCTGTAAATGGTTGTATGTTTAAGCGGGTTTGCGACCACTGGGAATTAGTGATAGACGATTTTAAATTAAATGGTCTGAGTTTAGATGTGCATACTGATGATTTCTTTTTTTAAGGAAATCTTCTGTAGGATTAAAAAGAAGAAAAAATGGGGTCAGGGTGTGCTATGAGAGAGAATGTTACACGAACATTCTCTCTCATAGCACACCCTGACCCCTTTAAACCTGTATGGAGAGACCAATTATAACTACAATGGACTTCAGATATTTCTGCTTTCCTTTTAGCAGTTAAATCTAAGAGTAAAGGGGGATGAAAAGTCCTCCTTCACTTTCAAAATATCTTTATTAAAAATAAATGTTCGGTTTATCCAAAAAAATAGGGAGTTCATACAATAAGTAGCGATTTATTTGTTATTTGAAAAAAAAGTATTCACCTTTACTATGCCGCAAAAGTAAATCATAGGAGAAAATTGAGAATGGGATCAATACTTAAAATAATATCAGATATACCATGTGATATATATTGTGATTATGAATCAAAAGGGGAAGCTTTAGCTAACACAATATTTCGTTTGGAATTAAGAAAAGGTAGTTATTTGCTTGAATTTGTGAGTAAAAAAAATGACCGCATCAGAATAACTCAAGAATATTTAATGCAGTCTAATGATGAAGAGTGTCTTTTAAATATTTCATTTGAGAAGATATTAAAAGAGCATGAGAGAGAAGAGGAGTTTGAGCGAATTGCAAACCTAAAAGTGGAGATTCTTTATAATGGTGAGTGTTATTATTTAAAAAATATAAACAATGAAAATGATTTTGTAATAAATTATTTAGAAACTGATGATTATCCACATTTTGATAAAAATGGACTACTTTCTGTGAATATTGGAGGAACAGTTGATGATACATGGTATTCTAGGCATATTGTTGGTGGAAAATTTGGATGTTTAAATAAAATGGGACAATTTCAAATTCCTGTTATATACGATGGTGAAATTAATTTTAAGAATAAAAATGTAACAGTAGCCCTACTTGGTGAAAAAAAACTTTTTATAAACAAATTTGGCGAGATTGCATTTGATAATGTCTATGATGAAGTTGCAAATTTCATTGCTGATTATTGTGTTGTAGGTAAAAGTGGAAAATTTGGCGTAATTGATTCACTAGGAAACCTAAAAATTCCGTTGCAATACAATTCCATTAAGCTCATCTTTAATGATAAAAGTATTCTTTCTATATGGGCGAATCTAAATGAAAAATGGGGTATTCTTGATATATGTAATAACGTATTAGAAGCATTCGTTTTTGATGAAATATGTATAAATAGTACAACAATCAGTATACGCAAAAACAATCTTTGGGGAGTATGTGATCTCACCGGTGAAATAATTATTCCGATTGTTTATGAATTCGTTTATGGTGCAACTGATGGAAAATTAACCCTTGTGAAACGAAATGGAAAATTTGGAGTTTTAAATTATGCTTTAAAATATTTTTATATTCGTTGGAACAAAAAAGAAAATACTGAAATCATTCCGTGTCAATATGAATCAATTTATAATTATAATGGGGGAATAAGAGAAGATTTTGTCAATTTCATCAGCTCATATTTTATAAAGGAAAATGACGATAAAACAATAACTTGTCATCGTTATGATGAAAATGGAAACCTTATTCGTGGATTTATTTGTGAAGAATTTCGGAATGAAATAGTAAGGAATAATGAAAAATGGGGAACAATAAAAGGAAATGGAGAAATAATCATCCCCTGTGAATACGATGAAATTCTCAATTTATGGGGTGACCGTAGTTATGTTAAAATTGGTTATACTGTACGAAAAGATAAATTGTGGGGTATTATTTCTACAAATGGAGTAGTTTTTGCTAATTGTTTGTATGATAAAATAGTAAAGGTTGATTATTATAATGAAGAATATCAGCTTTTATTTGCTATTGTTATAGTTAATAACAAATATCAGATGCTAAGACAAGATCCAAAGTGCCTTTCATTATTTCCAGAAAAAGGTGAATATGATATGATAAATTATTTATATGGTGATAACATATATGCTGGTGGTTTCTTTAAAGTTAAACTGGGTTCAAAATGGGCTATTGCAGATTTGTTAACATGTAAGCTTGTTTCTTCATTCGATTATAACTTTGTGTTTTATTATGATGAAAAACATGCCGAAGTAATGCAAGTTATTGATAACAGACGGCTGTATGGGCTGTTCTCATTAGAAGATTGTTTGGAATCTGTTGAATGTAAATATGTTGAGCCTCACGATGAAAGATACAGCAATTGGTTAGTAGTATACGATAAAAATTTAAAAAAGGAAGGGATAATCGATGAAACGCGTATAGTAAAACCATTTATATATGATTACATCCGTATATACAGTGGAAGAAAATCCGAATTCTTTGTTATCGGTAAAGAAGTGGAATATGATGCAAATGGTGGGTATAATAAGGGGAAATTTGCTATTGCAAATATGAAAATGGAGTTACTAACTGAATATATTTGGAGCCGTATTGGAGGGGGTTCAGGTGATCGTAATTACATTTCGTTGGCATTATTTAACACCGGTTATACATATATAAATTTGAAAGATGAATCTATTCAATTTCAAGTGCCTTTATTCAATTATAGAGATGACATACAAAATTCAGATGATTCAATGACATCGATATATGTAAATGCATTTAAAAATCTAACATTATTTATCGATGTAGAAACAACTGGATTACCAATAAATAATAATGACAGTTTTGAAAACTTGAATAATTGGCCGTATATTGTTCAAATAGGATTTATTTTGTACGATGATAATTTTGGTAAACTTTCGGAGAGGGGTATAATTCTTAAACCTGAAGGATATAAGATACCCTATGAATCTACAGAAATACATTTAATAAGCCATAACTATGCTTTTAGTAATGGAGAAAATAGAGCTGAAGTGCTTTCATTTATGGATGAAATATTAAATAATGTAGATATAGTTGTGGGTCATAATGTTGAGTTTGATCTCAATATACTTAAATGTGAAATTATACGAATTAAAGGAAAAGACAAGGTGTTATTTCGTAAAAAGGAACCTAAAATTATAGATACGATGAAGATTGGGGTTGATATTTGCCGTATTTGGTCAGGCAACTATGGTGAGAAGTATAAATGGCCTACATTAGATCAGTTATACACAAAATTGTTTAATAAATCATTTATTGGTCAACACAACGCTAAGAACGATGTAAAAGCAACTTATGAATGTTATTTTGAAATTATAAATAATAGAAATAAGAATAAACCACTTGTTGAAGATTATGATTTACCTTTCTAATCAAATTAAACTATGACCTTAGAAGATTTATATAAACAAATTATGGCTGACAATGACAGCTGGAATTATTATAAAGTTCAATATCTAGACCCTACATTTTTAATGCTAGATAATAGCAATGAGTGTAAAAATTTTATAATTAGGTACTTTGAAGCAGGTGAAAAATCGACTGGTTTTTTCAGAGAATGTATTGATAAATTACCTGAAAAAAGATTAAAGCATATTGTTTCTTCATTTTTCTTAGGGATTGCCCTTTATAAAAACAGCAATCGAATTAAATATTATATAAAAAGAGAAATTTTTAAATTACCTTTTCCTAATAAAGAGACTAAATGTCAACGTTTTGCATATTTATGGTTCTTAATAACGCTATTTCATGATTTAGGCTATGCCATTGAAGATGGCCTAATAAAAGATATCGTCAAATCAGAATTAATCTTTGATAAAGAAAAGCCAAAATCAATACCAGAAATATACAATAAGACAAATATTGACAATTATGAAAAGTACAGAAATTGTCGTTGGAACGTAAAAGACCATGGAATATTCGGTGGTAACATTTTCTATGCTCGAATGTGTGAATTAAGAAGTGAAAAATTGGAATTAAATTCACCATTTTATTGGGGTGTAGAAATGGAAGATATATATCACTATGCAGCATGGACAATAATGTGTCATAACATATATTTTATTAAGACAGAAGATTCTAATTGGAAATGTTATTTGGACTATAAACTTAAAGATTTTGTTAACCCTTCTAAAAGAGAAATTACTTTAGTTGAAAATCCAATCTTGTTTCTGTTTAGCATTATTGATACAATAGAACCCATTAAAACATCACATATTAGTTCTAAATTTTCTAAAACTGATGTTATTTTTAATAATGATTCCATCGAGTTTAAATTTAACTCTTTATGCGAATCTCTACTAAGTGCCTGGAAAAGTAAAATATTTTCTTTAAATGAATGGCTAACCGATGTAACCATTAATAAAATAAAAACTAGAGTTCAGTTGAACTTAGGTGAAAACAAAATTTCATTCAAACCTTACCTATCAAGATATAACCTCCCCATTGTCCATATCAAGCCAAAAAATCAATTGAGCGATGCTGATATATTCTATCCGTTTGCTATAGATACAAGCATTAAACACAACTTAATTCATAGTTGTTTGCTGAAAGATTTTAAAAATCTGGATGGAATAACTTATGAACAAATGCTAACAGCAAATAAACTTTATTGGCAAATTGCTAAGGCCAAAAATAACTTTTTTCATCATGAATCACCTGTATATCTTACGTTTGGCTTTTATGAGAAGGTTGGCGAGAAAAAGGTAAAATGTAAAGATGGTATAAAAAGAATGACTGAGGAAATAAAATTTAACTTCTTTATTGATGGCGATGAATATAATGAAATATTTTACGTGGACGAGGGAATGTGTAATTATACAAGGGGGAGATCCCAGGTTCATGGAATTTTAGGACTCAATTTCTTGAAAAAACATAAATGGGTTATTGATTTCCAAAAACAATCAGTTATAATAAATTCTCCTCCAAACGAATAAGCCCTACAGTAACTGAAATAAACTCTATTGTATGTTGAAAAAAAAACCACTTAGCGATTTCTCGTAAGTAGTTGTATCTTAGACTCTCCTAAACACTGAAAGTTGCAACCATTTCACATTATTTAGAATGACTTAAAGTTCTAACTGTATGTGTTTAATGCCATATATAATATTATTACCACTTTTATTTGTGATCCAAATTATCATCTAGTAGTGTATAAAATGTCAAACAACTTTTACACTAAAGAATTTTAGTCAGGACAATTGTAATCGGTAAATAACAATGCACAGTTTACACTTTATGTTGGGGCCTGTTGCAGCGAAATAATCAGTCAATATTAGGTGAAATGAAAATAAATGTGCGGTTCATCCAAAAAAAGAGGGGGTTCATACAATAACTCATTAGGTTACTTGCTTTTTATCAAAAATTAATAATAACTTTAACGGTCATTCATAATATTAAAACTTAAATCAATGAAATTTGAAAATGAATTTCAGCTATCTGAAATTACCAATTTTCCGGAAAGCTAGATAGTTGGAACAAGATATGAAGAGTATTGCAGACAGAGAAGCACAGAAAAGATAGGATATTTTAATGTTATGTCCAATGATAAGTGTTATATCAAATATATGGCCAATGTATAATTATCAGAATGAGAATTAGTTATTTATGTTTGATTTATCATAATACTTAATTTATTTAAAAAATGAAAAGTAAAAACAGAATAAGGATTCACTCCTTAATTATATTAATGTTGGTTTCAATTGTAATAAGTAGTTGTAAAAAGGAAACAAAGGTAGATTATACAGGCCAAAAAGGAACAATAACTGATGTTGATGGTAATATTTATCCAACAATTGGTATTGGCACACAAATTTGGATGGCTGAAAATTTGAAAACTACAAAATTAAATGATGGTACTTCTATACCATTAATAACAGATGAACTACCATGGAGGGATTTAACAACTCCGGGTTACTGTTGGTATAATAATGATTTTAACAGTAATAATATTTATGGAGCTTTATATAATTGTAATGCAATTAATACCGGCAAACTAGCCCCAAGTGGTTGGCATATACCTACACATGATGAGTGGGAGATATTGATTAATTATTTAGGTGGTCAAAGTACTACACCTAATAAACTTAAAGAATTAGGAATAACTCACTGGAAATATCCTAATGGTGGAACAAATATTACAGGCTTTACAGCACTTCCGGGAGGTTTACGTGGTTTAGGTGGCGGGTTTGGTTATGGTTTCTCTTCTATTAGCTATAGTGGCTTCTGGTGGAGTTCAACAGAATTTGATACAGCTAGTAACTGGTCATTTGGTTTGGCCAGTGGTGACAGTGGCGTAAATGACAGCAATATTTCAAAGAAATTTGGTCTTTCTGTACGCTGTTTGAAAAATTAGTTTTTAAAAATTGATGCTTAAATAAAACTTAATAAAAATGGAAAGTAAAAACAAAAAATGGATTTATTCACTATTAATATTTGTAGTTTTTTTTATGTTAACAAATAGTTGTAAAAAGGATACAAATAATCAGACTGTTAAAGAAACTAAAACTGCTCCCATTGTGATAACATCCGATGTTACCAACATTTCTTATACAACAGCAATATGTGGAGGAAATATAACAAGTGATGGGGGATCGCCAATAGTTTCAAGAGGATTAATTATAGGTAAAGATTCATCTATTTCAAAAGCAGGCATTAGGACAAATAATGGTACCGGGATTGGAAGTTTTACATTTTCCATCACTGATTTAACTCGGAATTCAATTTACTATGTTTGGGCATATGCAACTAACAATATTGGTACAAGTTATGGAAAAGTTGTTACTTTTAAAACATCACTATGGGTTGGTGAAACAGTAACTGATCTTGATGGAAATGTTTATCACACTGTTACTATAGGTACTCAGGTATGGATGGCTGAAAACTTGAAAACCACTAAATATACTAATGGTGACCCTATCCCTAATATCACTGATGGATATTTGTGGCTCAACAGTTCAACTGGAGCATATTGTAATTATGAAAATGATTTATATTTAGCAAATGGAGTTGGATCAACAGTATATGGGAGGTTATACAATTGGTTTGCAGTTAATGATAGCAGAAAAATAGCACCAAGTGGTTGGCACATACCCACTGATGCAGAGTGGACAATATTAACCACATATTTAGGAGGTGAAAATGTTGCTGGAGCTAAACTTAAAGAATCCGGTACAACCCATTGGCAAGGCCTTAATTTCCAGACATCAACTAATGAAACATATTTCACAGCTCTACCAGGAGGAAGTAATAGTGGAAGTTACAATAATTTATCTAGCGGTTACAATTATATATTTAGCGAAGGGCATTGGTGGAGTAGTAGTACTTATTCTCCTTATTTAGCTTGGTACCGCTCAATGAGAGTTGGTGACAATGGTGTATGGAGAGAGAATGCTGGTTTTGTTTATGGTATTTCTGTCCGTTGTTTAAAAAATTGAAATATTATTTGTCTGTTTGTTGCTTAAATAAAAATTGAAATGTTTTTCAATTTAAAAAACTGAAAATCAAACTAAATGTTCATGAAAAAATATTTTTTCTTATTGCTAATTTCATTAACGTTGAATGCTTGTAATTCTGTTCCAAGTGATAAGGAAATTCAAAGTTCAATTGATAAAAATATTGTTTTCTACAAAGGGTCCTCATTTGATCCAGTTAGTGATAGTTTAAAAAGTGTTTTTATTGGAAAGAAAAAAAAATCTGATAAGGAAATTAAAATTTATTATTCTCATGATGGGAATATTTATGAAGATATAAATCTAATTTGCCTAGATAATGGAACATGGATAATGGAAAAAAATAGCGGTAGATGGGAAATGAAATAATTTATTGTAATTTCTTAAGGATATCCGATAAGCTAATAATGAGATGTTTTGTAAAACATGGTGTCAATGTGTGCTATGAGAGAGAGAGTTTGGGTAACACTCTAAAGCTGTATTATAGATGAGGAAGGCCCCCTCGGTAAAGGCTAAGCTCCATACTGCGCCACTAAATACAACAGCATTACTGGAATATACAATTTTAAACCATTACTCAACATTGAAAATTTTAATTAACTTAATTTAAATAGTAAATGTCAAACAAAAAAGTCTTTATATCTTATTCATGGGACGATAAAGTTCATACAAATTGGGTCAGAAAACTGGCTGATGAAATCATAAAAAATGGGATTGATGTGATTTTAGATCAGTATGATCTTAAGGTCGGTAATGATTCTATTTATTTTATGGAAAAAGCTTTGTTAGCCAATAAAGTTATTTTAATACTTACTCCAAATTATAAAATAAAAGCAGATAAAAGAGAAGGAGGTGTAGGTGCAGAGTATTCACTTATAACTCAAGCATTATATGAAGGTGTACCAGATGAATCAAGGTTTATACCAATTTTAAGATTTGGTAATAAAAAATCAAGTTGCCCTACATTTATGAAAAATATTATTTTCTTTGACATGAAGGACGATATAATGTTTAATCTTCGTTTATTTGAGTTAATTAAGATTCTTAATGATGAACCAATAAATAAAAAACCCAAATTGGGCAATATACCATCTTTCGATGGAAACACACTCTTAGATATAGACAAATCTTTTTTAGAATTACAAAAGGAACAAGATTATTTTAATAGAAAAAAATCATTAATCAATAGTTTAGAAGGTGTTACATTATATAAAACAACAATATCATTTATTATTGAAAAGATAATTATGCATCTCGAATATTATAAAAATACTTTTGGATTAAAAATAATAATAAATTCAGATAATGAAAATATAATTAATATCTGTACTACGCATTTTAATTCACAATTTAGTAGTCAAGGTTGCTATGCTGAAACGGTATCTATGGCGAATGTGACAATAGATTTATATAAAGGGATTGATAATTTTGTAAAATATTGGGATAGACCAAATCCCTCAAATCAATTAATTCAATCAAAAAAATATAAATTTGATTTAGATGACAATTTTCATCCAATATTTATCCATCCAAATCATCCTGAAATTAAATTAACGCCAATCGATATAGCGACAAGTGTTACAAGAGATTTACTTGTAAGGGAAATTGAATATGAAAGAAGTAAATTAATGTAAACATTTAACTTTTTTGGATAAATGGCGGTCGAGTAGACAAGAGTATTTCAGCCAAACATCTTCCTGAACCGGGTGAACTCCCCCACTCTTTCATTGAATAAACCGGCATCACCGGAATATCCAAGATGGGGTCAGTTGCAGCATAATAGTCAATCAATATTTGGTGACATGAAAATAAATATGTGGTAAATAAAAAAAAGAGAGTTCATAAATTAAGTCCAAGAGTTACTTGCTTTTTATAATTTATAACCAGTACTTTACAATGTCAATCATAAAACCTTTTAAAATGGAAACTTTTAAAATAATTGCAATCATAGGAAATAGATTTCAAATTCCAGGTAGTAACTTTGATGTGAAGTTATGGAGAAGAAGTTTTACTTGTTTAAGTTCCATTCGGGAGGACGACTGCCTTATTCTTACTTTTAATTCTGTGGAGAAAGATAGGTTAGATGATTTCTTCAATCGTGTAAATCAGAATGGTAGGTCTGATGATTATCATTTACACTTTGCGTCCAATGATAAATGGTATACATCAATAATAATCGAAGAAGAGGATGAATTATCATATAACTTCAAAATCTATAAAGAAGATGAAATGATATCAGGTAACATTGTAGATATTTAATTTAACAAAACTTATGAAGTGTAAAATTTTATTCATTTTGATTTTCGTATTATTTTCAGCTCATACTTATTCTCAAACTGCTGAAGAATATTTTAAAAGAGCTGAAATAAAACATAATAGCAAAGATTATATTGGTGCAATTGTAGACTACACAAAGTCCATTGGCATTAATCCAAAGTTTTCACAAGCTTATTATTCAAGAGGTGATGCAAAGACTGCACTTGACGATAATCGAGGAGCAATTTCTGATTATACAAAAGCATTGGAAATTAATCCAAAAGATGCGGAAACATACTACCAAAGAGGAATAGTGAAATCACAACTTAAAGATTTCAATGGGGCAATTGCAGATTTCTCAAAGGTCATAGAGATCAATCCTAAAGATGCTGATGCCTATTATTATAGAGGAATGAATAAAAAAGAACTCAAAAATCTCAAAGGGGCAATTGCTGACTTAACGTTAACTGTTGGAATTGAACCTAGGTATACATCAGCATATTACAATTTAGGACTTCTAAAAATAGTATCAGGTCAAAAAGAAAGTGGATGCTTAGATTTAAGTAAAGCCGGAGAGTTAGGTAGTACTGAAGCATTTAAGGCAATCAAGAAATTCTGTCAATAAGATTTAATGTTTTTATAAAAGTAAAATCTTTAGTCCATGAAGTCAGTTCTAAAATTAGTATTTTTAAATGTTTTCATTTTAAATTCATTTCTGAGTTATGCTCAAATTACAATTACAGATGTAGTTAAAAAGGAAATAAATATTACATCAAAACCAGAACCTTACGATAGTTTAACAGATTATGGTTATACTGAAATGAAAAAATTTATTGGACTTCAATTTTATTTGCCACCTTGTACTAAATCAGATTCTGGAGAAGTGAAATATGACAGAATGAAACTTTCGATATTTTCAAAATCGCCAAATATTCATTTATTAAATACACATAGTGATGAAATTTGCAATAAATATTATACTTTAATTGATATTTTAAAGGCAGATAAATTGAATTTTGTATGGCATCAATTATTTACTTCAGTAGTAAATGATGGGTATAGAGATGAAGAATGGATTCGTCCAAATGAATTATTTGTTCTTAAAAAAGGAACAGATGGTGACACATTATATAGTAATGAGCTTATAGGTTTTAAACTTGTTCCTTTTTTTGTAAAACAAAAACAATTATATCAAAATAAATATGTGATTTTTGAACCTAAAGGATATGGTGAAGCTAAAGGTGTACAGGTTTCTGATTTGCAGACATATGAAAAAAAAAATAAACAAAGATGGAGATGAGGTAAGTACGCCCAAAAAAATAAACTTAGATTATGACAGCAAATGGTTGTGTTCTGAAGTGACTTTACTGAAACCAGATTATAATATTAGTTACATTCTGAAGAATAATAAAGGTGAAGTGTTTGCAGTTGGTGAGGAATCATTTAGATTATATTTTATTGCAGAAAAAGATTTTTTAAGGAAAGAAGCAAATAAAAAACTACAAAATATACAATTACTAGCAAATCAAAAGAAAGAAGAGATTTATAAAAATGAAGTAGAGAGAAAATCAAAAGAAAAACGTATAATCGACTGTGTTAAATTGTACGGTCAACAAAAAGGGGAATTGATTGCTCAAGGTAAAGTAGGTCTTGGAATGACGAAAGAAATGTGCGTTACCTCTTGGGGAACACCGCTACGTACAAGTAAGACAATTGTTGAAAGTGGAGTATTTGAAAATTACTATTATCGAATGGGTTATAATCTATATTTTGAAAATGGTTTATTGACAAGAATTGAAACTGAATAATTTAAAGAATAATGAAACTATGAAACAGAGAGAAATTCAAAACACATTATTAAAAATCGGGAAATGGTTAGTATCAATTATTTCAATAGTATTTGGCTGTTTTGTTTCATCTGAATACTCATTAATTGGAGGACTTTCTTTTATTGGTCTGGGTGTCTGTATAAATCCTCTCCTGTTTGTTTTACTAAGAAAATTACTTCCTTATATTGGAGACAAAATTATAAATGTTCACGCTTTTGAATGGAGAGGTGAGTCGTTTGATAAATTGGTGAAAAGGATACTTTCAGTGTTCGTGTCTGTTCTCCTAGTTATAGGCTTAATCTTTACCATAATAACAGTAAGTAGTAAACCTGTTGATTCTCCTCAAACTGCTGATCAAGTCAAAAAAGTGGAAGATAGTGCCTTATCAACAAATACCCCCAAACCAAACTACCAAATTTTAAAAGAAGCATATACTCGATATGATGGAGCAAAGTCTTGTTTTATTCTAATAAATAATGTTGACCTTTCAAATGATGCGTTTATTGATACAGTAAAAGCCGTTATTGACTATGTTACTAGTAAAGCAGGAGGGAAAATAACCATTGAGATCTTTGACAAAAAATCCACTTTAGAAGTTTATGTTAAAAGCAGTTATGTTCTTAATAAATTAGGTCGAACTCTAACTCAATCAGAACAAAAAGAATTAGAGCAACATCAAGTTGCAACTTTTGCAGGTGAACTTTCTACTATGCCGGACAATTTATTAATGTTTCCATCAGCAACAACAGATAGTAAAATTGTAGGTCAATATGTAAATGCATCAGCCTACCAACCTAAACAGTAAATTATTTTATGTAATTGAAATAAATTTAAAATTCAATGGGACTTATCTTCGACCTTGACCTAACCTTAATTGACAGTTCTATTGCAGAACCTTACCGGAACAGCAGACTTTGGCAATCCGTTTACAATCTTATCCCAAAGTTCATTCCGTATCCAGGTATAATAGAATCATTGCACAAGTTCAAAGAAGAAGGACATCAAATATGTATTGTTACTTCCAGTCCAAGTAGTTATTGTGAGAGAGTATTAAAGCATTGGAATATTCCGTATGACTACACAGTATGTTATCACGACACATCAAACAGGAAACCTTACCCCGATCCAATATTTAAAGCTCTTTCATTATTAAATAAACCGGCATCTAAGGCACTTTCTTTCGGTGATAGAGATATTGATATCATTGCATCAAATAAAGCCGGAGTTGCATCGGTTGCATGTTTATGGGGCACAAAGGATGAAGACACATTGTTAGTTTCAAAGCCAACACACTCAATTAAAAGTAGCGAAGAGTTGGTCAAACTGGTACAAAAATTCTATTCTGTATAATTTTAAACCTTTAAATATGACAACACCAACTCTTTTTGATTGGAACTGGTTCTTTAGCTCTTTTAGTCAGTGTGCAGCAGCTTTGATTGCTATTATTGGTGCATTTGTAATTTCAAATTTACTTGGACTCAAAGAAAAAATTAATAATGTAATTTCAAATTTTGATAAGTTACTTATTGAGTATGGTAGTTTAAAAGAGAGAATTACAAATAGAAATATTTTTAATTATGTTGAAAATTTTGTCAGGTATCATCCTCAAATAAAAAATGACATTGAACAAGGATTATATGATAACGACGTGAGGGAAGCCAAAATATTTGATACTGAAGTCTTTGAAGAAATTTGCAGAAAAAACCCAAAACTTTATAAAGTTAAAGGTGCGATATTGTTGGCTTTTCATGAATTATTCGGAAAACATAAATCGATATTAAGAGATTTGCAGAATTCATCAATACGAGATAGTTTCAATCCTTTGAATGTTGAACCAGATTGGATGAAAGGTTGGTTATCTACAGAAAAAGAATTAATTAACCAATTAGAGATTGAGGCTAAAACATTGATAAAACAATTTGATTATAATATTCAAGAGCTAAACTCATTTAAGGATTCCATTAATCCATTAAATAAATTCATAAAAATCTTAATGATAGCTTTCCCTTTAACTGTTATATATCCATTACATTTTATGCCAGTAGATATGAACCAAAACCCGGAGTGGACAATTAATCCCATTTTAATTTATTCTTCCATTTTGTCTCTTAAAAATACAATGTTGTTAATATTTTTTGTTACTATCGAGGCATTATTTCTGTATTTTTTGAAACAAACACACCAACTAAAACTAAAATATTCAAAAGCTATTATAAATAACAAAATTGAGTACAGGGAACTAAAGTCATATTATCCTGATTATTGCAAAGATAATTTTACAAATAATTAATTTATTTAGACAATAGCAATTTATCTGGAATTAAGATTAAACATATGAAAGAGAAGTCAAATAAAAGATTTATAAATAATCCATGGACAATTAATATTGGCTCTGGATTATTCATTCTAGTTGCAACTCTTCTTACTGATGCAACTAAATCAAAACCAATTTTCACCACCATAAATCAAATCTTCAATTTTGTAATTGGAATAATTAAGACAATCTTATTTTTCAAAATCGCTGTGATATGGATTATCACAGCAATAATTTTACTTTTTATAATTTTATTTATAATCAAAAAAGATGCAACTGATGTCACTCTTCCTGAATTTACTAAATATAAATCTGAAGTTTTCAAGAAATGGAGATGGAGTTGGGAATGGAAATATAATGAAAGAAAGCAAGAATGGTATATTGCTTATTTAACTCCTCATTGTCCAAATTGCGATACTCCATTAATGGATAATAGTTCTTCCTATTATGAAAGAGGTATGGATTGTCCAAGATGTAGTTACAAATCACTTTCTATTAATTATGAGGATAGTGAATCAACCAAAGTATTAATAACAGACAATGCAAATAAAAGATTTAAGTAAAAATCTAAGATATAAATAGCTCAGTGCGTAAAAAGAAAAGTGATCACTAATTTATTTAATTATTTAATTACTCAAAACCATGTCCTTCCAAAAAGAAATTAAAACTAAATTAGGTGAATATAAAAATGCTGAATTTCCAGAACTAGAAGATGGTAAATGGAGAGACAGTGATGGGATTTATCCTCATATTCTCCCGAATGATATGTGGTTTAAAAATTTGCTAAAGCAATATAATACAGTACTTGAGAAATATATTACAACAAAAAACATCAAAAGGCACCGGTACTTTTATCATTTGAATTCATCACAAGCAATGTGTTTGAACATGTTTTATCCATTAATCGAGGAGAATAAGCTTGATTTAATACTCAAAGCTTTAAATATACATGACGATTCTGTTGATTACAATTCTGTTTGTTTTGAAAAGGAATCAGATATTGAAAAGGAACATACCATTGAAAAAGGGATTGATCAAAGACCAACTTGTTTTGATTACTATTTTAAGACAGTTAATGGCAAAGAGTTCCATTTTGAGATAAAGTATACAGAATCTGAATTTGCAAAGGCCGAACTTGATCAATCACATATTGATAAATATGAGGCTATTTACAAAAAGCATTGTTTTGCCATCGATTCTAAATATTGTGATTGTGATAGTTTCTTAAATAATTACCAACTAATGAGAAACTTAATTCATGTTTCTAGTAACTCTTATGTGGTGTTTATTTACCCAGAGAACAACAAGAAGATTAAACAACAAGCAGAATTTGCAAAGTCATTTTTTGTAAAACCTAATCTACAACCATATGTCATAAATTTAACATGGGAGAATTTAATAGGTTATGTTGATTCAATTAATCTCTGTTCGGATAAATTGACTACTCACATGACTGATTTTAAACAAAAGTATTGCATTGAGTCAAAGAAGTAAATATACAACCAGAGGAAGTAATGTTTAAACCAAATATTGTGCTCCCCAAAATACTCCTTGAAATGTAATTGATTTGCTGAGTTAACTACATACTTTCTTTGTAAACTAAATAATGCTTCAATAGTGGTTGTTCCACAGATTATATTTAATTTTGAATCTTCCATCTTCATCAACCATAATACAAAACATATTATTTAGAATGCAAATTATTCATAAAATTGGGGACTTCTTATTTACTTTATTCCCGGAACTTAGTGAAGAAAATCCTGAATTAATTATTGAAACCTTAGAGAAATACTATACCTATGGGCCTTATAAACCTATAGTTACTATTCAAGATGAGTGGGTGAAAATAGAGATCGATGAACCAACCATAATATCTCAAGAAGCCGATTTTTTCAAAGTAGTATCCTTGAGTGAAAAAGGGCGATATTCTGAGGCTAAACCATTACTCCAAAAATTAATTGAAAAGAATCCTACAAATTCCGAATACCATAGGATATTGGGTCAGATTCTTTCAGATGAAGGAGATCAGGAAGAAGCAATCAATAGTCTTATTGATTCGCTAAGGTGGGATTCAAAGAATGGATGGGCATTACTTATGATGGGTAACATCTTATCGAAATTCATGAACGATGTTCCCACTGCCATGATATATTACGACCAGGCCAAGTTGGTTAACCCCACTGACCATATCGTACTCAATAACATTGCTCAGAACCTGTTTCAGGAAGGGAAGTTAGAAGAAGCAAAGGAATACTTTTATGAAGTATTGAAGATTAACAGCGAGTACCCTAATTCCCATTTAGCCCTTGGAATGATCGCTGAAAAGGAAGGTGATTTGCATTCAGCTTTTTATAGTACCATACGATCTATTAAGGCCAATAAAAACAAGGATATATTATTTCAGAATTCAGTTAGACAAGCGTTTGAAATCGCCAAGAAAATCATTACAACTGATGATGGAGAGAGAATCTTTAAAGAATTCAAACATAAACTTGAATTCGAGGGTGGCACTGAAATTGATATAATAGAAGATATCAAGATTAATACTGCTGCCAAAATTGAATTTGCAGAAAATTATAACAGAACCAAACATATAGTACGGTTTAAACCAAGTTATCCTGCGGTTGAACATCTTATTATGCATGAGTTGACTCATCTTGATTTTGTCATAGAAGCTAGGAAAACAGGTATCAATCAGCTTTTCTATGCAACACAAAATCATAGGTCTGAATTCATAAAAGGACTTGACCAGACCGTCAAGAAGTTTAGGAAGATGGGAATCCCGGAAGATTCAATTGAGAAGTATTGTGCAGGTCTCTTCGATGGATTAAACTTGCAGATTTATAACGCTCCGATTGATCTATTTATCGAAGATTATTTATACAATGAACATTCAGAATTAAGATCATATCAGTTCTTGTCTCTTTATTCAATGATTCAGGATGGGATAAAAGCGGTCACCGATAAGAAAATCGTTGAACTATCACCTAGAGATATTCTATCAAAAAGCAAGGTCTACAACATTGTTAATGCAATACAGTTCAGGGAACTCTTCGGACTGGACCTTACTAAAGAATTCGCTGCAACTTATGTTGAATTGAAACAGGCTCAAGGGTTCTATGATGAGTATCTGGAATACAAGGACGACAAACAACCTGGTGAAGAGTATGAGATGCTAATGCATTGGGCCGAGGATCTTAAACTTGAGAAGAATTTTGCCCTAGAAAATGAAAACAATTACAGAAAGCGGACTAATGTCAGTTCGTTATTGGAGTCATTAGAAGCCGATCCATTAGGATTGGATGAGAAAGATCCATCCAAGGAACGTGACATGGAGAAATTCAGAAAGGCACAAGAACTTGGTGGGACGAATATGGCAGTAGTTATGTTCATGGTCGATGCTCTTCACTATTTTGAAGGAATGTCGAAAGAAGAGATAAAGAAGATTGGAATAGAGATTGCAATGCAGGGGACCCAAGGGTATAAACCGGAAAAAGAAGATTATCGGGTTAATTCTATCCCCAATAAAGTTTTTTCTGGTTATCAAATACTGGCTTTTTACTATGTGAGTTTTGCTATTGCAATACCTGAGATGCTTACTGAAATGCAATTACCCTATAATGATGAATATAAACTAGCAATTACAATGTTTAAACAATAACAAAATAACTTGGAGAATCTGGAATAAGTAACGTTCATTGGTTGGCGCTCTTTGACCGTAATTTTCAGTTAGAACATTTATTATAGCAACCTAATAATAATTGGGTTTAAGATGTTGGTTTTGTTTAATTAGGTTGCTTTATAGGGTTCTTTCTATAAAATAATTTTTGTGGAAATGATTACTCACAATTTAGTTCCAAAACATTTATTGAATGAAATATATTTTAAAAAATTAAGGCAACCTTCAAATATCACACCGGTGTAATGGAGAAATCTCTTATCTTTGTTGCTTAAAGTCAACACAAAATGATTAATAAACGAATATTAGATAATCTAATAAAAACCAATAGCTTGAAAAGCATTGAACAACATTTGTTGTATTCATACATATCTCATAATAAACTTGATTTCTCAAAAAGTCAGATACTATGTGCCTATTTTAGCGACTTCCAACAAATAGAATCACTTTATTCAGATATTTCTTCATTATTTATTGAAACAATAAAAGAACTTGAAAATTATCTTGAACTTATAATCCCTAATGAAGACAGAAAATTAAATGGTGCAGTCTTCACTCCCGATTATATAATTGATTACATTATAAATGAAATACAGCCAAAGGAAAATGATAAAAATCTTGACCCAAGTTCTGGTTGTGGAGCTTTTTTGGTTGGTCTAACTGTTTATTATAAAAGGACTTTTAATAAAACAATAAAAAAAATAATTCAAGAGAATATTTTTGGTTCAGATATACTGGAATACAATATTGAAAGGACAATACTAATATTAACAATTTATGCATTACAATCAGATGAAATACTTGATCGTACTGATTTCAACCTATATTGTCAAGATAGTCTAAAAACAAATTGGGGAATGCAATTTGATAATATTGTTGGAAATCCTCCTTATGTGAAATTCCAAGACCTGACAGATGAAAATCGTGAATATTTGGTAAATAATTGGAAAACAGTTGAAGGTGGAACTTTTAATTTGTATTTTGCATTTTTTGAACTCGGTTATAAAATCATTAAATCTGAAGGAAAACTTGGATATATTACACCTAACAATTATTTCACATCTTTGGCGGGAGAATCTCTTCGTAAATATTTTCAAAATCTCAAATGTGTTTTAAAGATTGTTGATTTCAGTCACATTAAAGTCTTTGATGCACAGACATATACGGCAATAACATTTCTTAATAAAAAACAAAACGAGGTAATTTATTTTGACAGAATTAAAGAGGGACAGAGTCCTGAAAAATTCCTAACAGATATAAATGGATCCCCAAATCTTTTGAAAAATCTTAATTTTAAAAAGTGGCGACTACTTAAATCTGACGAACAACAAAACATTAAAACAATAGAAACTATTGGGACTCCAATTGGAAAATTATTTGATATTTGTGTTGGTATTGCAACTCTTAAAGATGATATATATTTTATAGATAGTCAGTCTATTAATGATGGTTATTATTTAAAATCTACATCAAATGGGGATTTTAAGATTGAAAATGAAATTGTGAAAACCGTTTATAAAATTGCTGATTTCAAATCGCAAGATGATATAGAATATAATAAACGAAAAATCATTTTCCCTTACTATCGAAATAATGGTACTGCTTCACCAATACCTGAAATTGAATTCAAAGAAAAATATCCAGAATGTTATGCTTATTTTCTTTCAGAGAAAGATAATCTTTTAGCAAGAGATAAGGGTAAAATAAAATATAACCCTTTTTATGTATGGGGAAGAACACAGGGACTTATGAAGTTTGGTAAAAAAATATTGAACCCTACTTTTAGTCAACATCCTAGATTTTTATTGGTAGAAGAAGAAGATTCATTCTTTACAAATGGTTATGGCATCTTTTTCCGTGATCATGAAAATAACGTTTTGTCAAATGAATTCATAAATCCAATAGCAAGTCTTCAAAATATTGATGTTGTTCAGAAAATCTTAAATTCTTATTTGATGGATTATTACATTAGTAAAACCAGCATTGCAATTCAGGGAGGTTATCCTTGTTATCAAAAAAATTTCATCGAAAAATTTAATATTCCTGAATTATCAGAAGCAGAAATTAACTTAATTCGGAACTTAAATGATAAACAAACAATAGATGATTTTCTAATTGAAAAATACCAATTAAATATTTAAGTCGTCAAATCTTTCACTATAAGTTTTTAATAGATCTGGAACAAATCTACTCCATGATAATTCACTTATATCAATTGAACCGCCATCATTAAATAATGTCGTAGGTAAAAGCCCATCTTTAATTAATTCTTCAGCTGTTGAATAAATTTTAGGAGGCGTTTTACTAAAATTCACGATCAATAAGCAAACTTTTTCATATTTATAAAAATTTTTCTCAATTCCTTTTCGATTATTAATTGCTTGAAACGATTTAATGTATTTTAAAACTAATGATTGGCTTATTTTTTTAAATCCAACTTTATTCTCTCTAATTGACTTATCATCATATTCAGGAACTGCAATCATATAAACTTCTCCCAAGCACATTTTTGGACAACGATCATGTAGGTTTGTTGCTTCGGATGTAGTTCTTTCATGTAGCGTATCGAAATTTTTCTGAATACTGCTTATTTGACTTCTAATATTTATGGCTATTGTTTTTTCAGTAAAATTTATTCCAAATTGATCAACAACATCTTGAAGAAATCCATCTTCTAATATTTCTTCAGCCTTTTCATGATTCGGAACTATACAAACATCTTGATCCTTTTGCTTTCTTGATCCTGCAAGTCTTAATTCAGGTTTTCTAGAATTAAGTGGTGGGAAAATAAAATCCTTATCAATACCTGCTTCTACCAATTCTCTTTTAACAGCTTCGTGGAGATTTAAAATAGGTCGTGAGGATCTAATCATTGCTTGTTTAGCATCTTCACCACCCTCAATAATTGAATCTTCAATTAGAGTTTTAAAGTTATTTACTGCTTCCTGTATGTTTATTAAATTCGGCATCGCTAAAAAATTCTTCAAGATTAACGTTTAATGCAATTGCTATTTTCTCAATATTGACGATTGATACATTTCTTTGACCATTCTCAACACTTGCGATGTAACTTCTATCCAAGTCTGAAGTATAAGCCAAATCCTTTTGAGACATGTTTACCTTATCTCGAAGTTCCTTGATTCGTAAACCTAATTTTAGTTTTACATCCATTTGATAAAAGTCCGAATATGTAGACTATAAAACAAAGACTATAAGTAACAATTATAAAAAATAAATATTAATTGATTTTTTTTTGTAATGAACTGAAGTAATAAGTATTTTTAAAAATTGTGAATCCTCAATTAGACTACCTACCTTGGCAGATATTAGTTACGGCAGTTCTTCTCCTGGTGGGTGCGGATATTAAATCCATCCAAAGGAGAGTTGCATTTCAATTTTCTAATTTCCTGTCAACGAAGCACTGAAACCCTTATTGGTTATATCGCGGGTTGCCAACTGGCATATTTTAATATTTCTTAATATCTCCATTATCTAACCAATCAGGAATCTTAAATCCATTTGCATTGGGATGTTGTTGAAATATAGTTCTTAAAGCTCTAAATGAAGAATAAGAATCATTAATCATTGATTTCTGTTCATTAATATATTTTTTATCAAAATCATTTTCGCTAATCTTATGAGCGGGATTCTGCCTTTCACTACGAACTTTTTTTAAAGGTTTAAATAAATTTTTTATAATCTGTTCATCGGGGTGATTATATGTTGATAACAACCATTCTTCTAAAAGACGAAGAGTTCCTTTCGGTTTACGCTCAACTAAATTATCCTGAAGTTGGGTTAGCTCAAATAATTCAACTTTACCTTTGAAAAAATCTTTGTTTATATTATCAGATATCATTTTATCAAGTAGTAAAATGAAAGCATTGTAATTTCTTAATGTTGGTGTAAAGAAGAATGTAAATTCCCTTGGTCGATTTTCGTTTTCAAATGTCCTAATAAAGAGGGTATCTCCAAATATTTGTTTTGATAAATCATTCAAACATTTTTGTTCTCCAATAAAAGCAGAAAATAGAGAGTGCGAAAATGTCCAATTTCCGTTGATTGTATTTTCATAATACTCTTTTAACATTTTACAATCACCAGTTACTTCCTTGCTTTTCCAGTATAATTGATGTTCAGCAGTTAAACCTTTCAAGTATCCTAAATAAACAACGGCAAGTCTATTGCCTGCTGAATCAAAACCCAATCCAAAGGTTTTTAGAAATACTTGGTCTTCTTCTCTTACTATTGGATTATTGTTTTCATCATACTTACAAGATATGCTGCCAGAATAATCTTCAAATTTAAAATCAAATCGTGGGTCATTGAAATATCTCTCCAAAACTTCAATTTCAAAAAATCTCGGAGATAAATGAGGTTCTCCTAAAGCAAGTTGTTTAGTGTATTCAGCACTTTTAAACTCTTTTATATCTCTAATTTGTATTAAATAGTCTTGCGATGGATATAAACATATTGGATATTCAGTATTTTCTATTGAAAATGATATATCGCCAATTTTTTCAACATTTTCTGTAGTTACTTTTGCTTCTTCTAAAATTTTTATTTGAATATCAACAGGATAATGCTTAAATCCAATAATATGGGGATTTGTACTTGATTGAATTGATACGATATTCTTTAGTACTAAGTTTTTTATCAAATCAATAGATTCCTTATAATCAATATTAAATTCCCGAGAAATCTTTCTAAGAGGAATTCCATTGAAATCATTCGATCCAACAAAAAAGTCATAAATTCTATTTCCTATCTTGTTTTCCAATCCTTTCTAATTTGCTGTGATTTTTTTATGCTGCTGACAACTCATTTATACACCTAACAAAATCAGACATATGCAATGAAATTTGGGTGGATAGGTCTGATATATATCAGATTTATCTTGTAAAGATAATGTTTCTACTTTACAAATAATCGAAAGGAGATTTTATTTTTGCAAACTTTTTTCAGTTACATGTGTGTAAATTTCAGTCGCTATAGCTCCATTTCAGTTACCTTTGCACCTATTCTAAACTATAAAAACTATGCAAAACAACACACTTCTTGTTCATCAAATTACCGGAGAAGAACTCCTCAATACAATCAGGAATATAGTGGAGGGCTCAATTGAGAAGAGACTATCTCCTGTGATAAGTGTACTGAAGAGACTTGATGGAGCAACAATCGAAAGAAAGGAAGCTGCTGAAATGTTGGGAGTCTCCCCTGCTACCATAAATAATTATGTTCTTAGTGGAAGGTTATCCCCAGTCTTCACCAGTAAATCATCTCACATGAAGTATAAGTTATCAGAAGTCCTAGCACTAGTAAAGGAGTAATCCTTACAGTTTAGAATAATCTTTCAGGACTTCGGCCCCTCTCCAGAAATGGGAAGGGGCTTTTTTTTTTCTTAATTAGTAGGAGGCCAAGTAGGTTGGTTAGTTGGTTATTTAAGATATTCATTTATCAGAGTTATTTTTGGATAAGTAATCTATCCCCAGATAAGGAGTTAAGTTTACCCCCATTCCTGTTCATCTCCATCCTTCTGTCCATACCTTCTCCGGGAAGTGCTTTGTCCATTGGATTAGTACTTCTTATCCTACGGTTTTCCTCCTCTGTTGCTTTATGATCTGCATCCCAAGCACCTGCGCCATAGTGACCATCGTAATCCTTAGGTGACGAGTATTTATAATGGAAAGCTCTAACAATTTGTAATGCAGGGTCAAGTATCATCCCAAACATATTAGCTCTCCCTGCAACTTTACCAATTCCTTTCAATGCTCCAGATTTACCAACTACTTTTACAGTCTCAGCAACTTTACCTACACCTTCTCCTACTGTCTCAGCTACCTTACCTACTTCATCGAATAGACTAGGCTGTGCTTCTTTGGGCGCAGTTCCAGTTTTTGCAGTACGGTTCTTTATGGAAGTTTTAACAACATTCTCAGGAGCTGTTGCTTCTTGTGGTTTTCCAACTTCCTGAGCAGTTTCCTGAAAAGAGGTTGGTTCTGTAGAGTTCTTACCTTTAATATTAGCAGGAGCTTTTTTAGGTGCAGGGGTATTTGATTTAGCCTTTGTAGTTCCATTCCTATTCTTTATAGAAGTTTCTACAGTAGCTTTTGGTGCAGGGACAGGGCCGGTTATTGGTTTCCCAATACTCTCAGCAGTTTGTTGTAAAGAAGTGATTCCTGATGTATTGTTATTTTCAAAGTAAGCCGGGGCCTCTTTTGGAGTAACTACAGGTGCTTCAACTGGAACTGTTCCCGGTCTACGTACCAACTTTGCTTCTTTGACATTGGTATTGGCCGGTGCTTTACTAACATTACCACTGGCAGTTTTTGAAACTGTAGAAGTTTTGGTCGGAGTAGTTGCAGGTTTTACAACTTCAGTAGGAGTTGTTGCAGATGCAGGTGTATTTTCTGCCGGAGCAACTACAGGTTCCTTTGCTGCAACAACTGGTGCAGTTTCAGTTACTGGGGCCGAACCTTCAACCACAGTTTCGGGAGTTTCAACGGCAGCAGGAACTGTCTTTGCAGCTTTGGCAGCTTTCAGTTTCTGAACTCTAGCAGCAATCATTTTACCGATTGGCTTATGGAACGCAGAACCTCCTATAATAAGAGCACCACCACCAATAATCCCGGCACCAGACCAATTGAAACCACCTCCTGTAGCAGGACCTAGAGATAGGTGTGCTGAAGGGTACCGATCTGGAAGGGTTGTTGTATCGGCAGGATTGGTATTTACTTCCTCTTGAGTTTGGATTGCTTGTGAAGGAGCAGGTTCTGGAGTAGTCTTCCTAATGAAACTCTGGTCACCTGGTTTTGCAAGAACTCTTGGTGAAGGAGTACCTTCCCAAGATTTAACTGGAGATGCCGGTACAGGGACAGGGTTAGTTGCCTCCTCTTGCTTTATTGCTTTATCACTTTCCTTCTCAATATAGTCTAAGGTTCCAATAGGATCATTCCCTGTTAGTACTTGACGAAGTGCAATATTCTCTTCACGATCATTGAACTTTCCAGAAGTGTGTCCTCGTTTAGCAGCCTCTGACCAAGGAGTTCCTGTTACCTGTTCCCAAAGTTGGCTCGTTGTAAGATCCTCTAAACTCTGAGGTTTATAACCACCGAAACTTGAAGAAATTAAACTTTTGTTGGAACTAGGTAAATCAATTTGCTGTGCCTGTCTCATCGGCATCTGTGAAACTGGAGATGTTCCTCCTTCTTGGTATTTTCTAACTCCAAGAATATTTCCTTTATTGAGTGCTTTCATTATCTAGGATTTTACTTTAATATACGAAAAATCCTTGAGCTTTCAAAATCTACTTATTTGACCTAATAAGGTCATAAAATCTACTGGTATCAACCTGTCTGAGTTACAGACTTTTATGACGTTTTGACTTTTGACAGACCCCGAGACAGACCCCAGAAATGAAAACGCTTGTAAATCAGCGACTTACAAGCGTATTAGTGACCCCGATAGGACTCAAACCTATAACCTTCTGATCCGTAGTCAGATACTCTATTCAATTAAGCTACGGGGCCTTTTTGATGGTGCAAAGATACGGAGTTTCAATTGAATTATCCAAGGGATATTGGAAAAAAAATGTTGCTACATAAATAACCGGTTAGCTTACAACTATTTATTAAAGGTTTATAGGACTAAATCTGCATTTGCATATACCAATTCATCAAACAAAGTCAATGTTTATGACTTTTTCATAGGTATAGCAGCAACAAACAAAGATTTCCAAAGCAAAGAGGCTATCACGAATTCCTTATCCTTGTAATAAATTCTAACTTTGTCTAGATTTGTAAATTATACCGACCGACAATGCATTTAAAGATCAAAACTGTTAAACATCTTACACTAATCTCAATGCTGGCAATTATGTCCAGCCTTTTGATAAATTGCAACCCGGCTGACAAAATCAACACCTCCCCTTCCCTTCGTTTAAGTTTTTCTGCAGATACCGTACTTTTTGACACCGTATTTACCTCAATCGGTTCATCCACACGCTCTTTTAAAGTATATAACCGTAACAATTACCGCGTCAATATATCCGACATCCATTTGGCAGGAGCAACAGCCTCTCCCTTCAGAATCAATCTTGACGGGCAATCCGGCAACTCCTTTTCAAACATCGATATCGATGCCCATGACAGTATCTTTGTATTTGTCAGGGTCACCATCAACCCTAATGATCAGAACGCTCCTTTTGTAAGACAGGATACGTTGCTTTTCACACTCAATGGCAATCACCAAGCTATAGATCTGATTGCATGGGGACAAAATGCACATTACATCGTGGCCAATACTGTGCAACCCGGGCTGCCTCCCTATAAAATCATCGCAGGAAAGAATCAAATCATTACCTGGCCTGCCGACAAGCCTTATATCATTTATGGTTATGGTGTAGTCGATTCCACTGCAAAACTCATTATAGAAGCCGGTGCGCGCATCTATTTTCATAAAGGCTCCGGACTATGGATTTATAAGGATGGATCTCTTAAAGTGAATGGGACTGTGAATAACTGGGTAATATTTTCCGGAGACCGTCCCGAACTCTATTATGCCGACATCCCCGGACAATGGGACCGCATCTGGATCAATGAAAGCAATACTGACAGCGAGATCAATTATGCCATCATCCAAAATGGTTTTACCGGCTTACAGGCCGAAACCATTGATAAGCCGGGAACCGGAAAGCTGATCATCAACAACACCGTTATCAACAACATGACCGGATATGGGCTGCTCACAAAACAATATACGGTCCAGGCTGCAAATCTTCTGATCTATGATGCCGGGATCCAGTCGCTGTATCTTTCAGCAGGTGGCAGTTATGACTTCAGGCATTGCAGCTTTTCAGACTACTGGAATAAATCGGGACGCTCAACGCCCTCTGTTAAAATCAGTAATTACTACCTTTATTCAGATGCTTTGGGCAATCCTTTAATAATGAATCTCACTAAGGCATATTTTGGAAACTGCCAGATTACAGGAAACAAGAATGAAGAGCTGGCTTTTGAAATTGATCCTTTGGGTGGTACATTCAATTATATGTTTGATCACTGCGCTGTTCAGACTCTTGCGACAACAGATGCAGTGCATTACAATGCATTTACACGTATAACCAATCAATATTCACGCATTCCTATTGACAGTGTGATGCCGGCTTTAAGGAATATTGGGAGTCTGGACAATATCAACTCCTCCCCGACCCCGTTGATTTTAAAGTATGATTTATTAGGACAGGACAGAACCCTGGACGGGAAACCGGATGCAGGGGCCATTGAGTATTTTTTGCCTAAGAAATCTTCACGTTTGGTATTGAAGAATCTGTAATAACGAAATGTAGGGGCCGCCCTTGTGGCCGCCCACGGATAATAAAGATTTTTTATTATATCCCGTGGGCGGCCACAATG
>Ga0209125_1001103_pt1 | contig 27741 bp, 30 predicted proteins | sample BarGraIncub1131A_FD_184503 | JGI IMG/M metagenome (GOLD analysis project Ga0209125, IMG submission 184503) | Arctic peat soil microbial communities from Barrow, Alaska - Barrow Graham LP Incubations 11-31A (SPAdes) (version 2) | ecosystem: Environmental > Terrestrial > Soil > Wetlands > Peat... | reverse complement strand
GTAAGCGATTCAATTATAGCATGAAATTAAGGGGGTCATTGTTTTTTGCATCTAAAAAACTCTGAAACCCTTGATATATAAGGAATAAATCAAAAAAGGAGTGTAAAAAATTTTACACTACCGAAAATGCGGGGAGGATTATATTAATGATATTTTATTTTTCAGGTTCTGGAAATTCTTATGCGGTTGCAAAGCAAATTGCAGATAAAATTGAAGGTGAACAGGTTGTATCATTAGCAAGGTTTAAAGATTTCAAGCAATGTGATAATGCTGAAAGAATTAGCCTTGTATTTCCTTGTTATTGTGGAAGTGCACCGGATATTGTATTAGATTTCAAGAATAGATTATTCACCCATATAGGTAAAAGAGGTATATATGTATTTGCTGTTATAACTTATGCAAATTCTGCGGGGGGATCGTACCTTGCTTTTAAGGAAGATGTAGATGCTTGGTTTAAAATATAAATGCCTGAAAATGATATCTATAACTCAAGTACTCCAAAGCCTGAAAAAGAGAAAACTCTGTTAGATCAATCTGTGACTGAAATTGCTAGTTTTGCTAAAGATATATTGAATAAAAAAGCGGTTATAATGTACCGCCCTATACCAGGAATGAGTTTTATTTCTAAACAAGCACATAAAATATTAATGTATAAAAACTTTGATAAAAAGCTATATACGGACGATAAATGTATAAAATGCACGCAATGCATAAAATATTGTCCTGTACAAAATATTACATTTGATGATAAGCCGGTTTGGGGAACAAACTGTGTCAGTTGCTTTGGTTGTGTAAACAGATGCCCCCAAAATGCCATTCAAGTTGGGAAAAAAACAAAGAATAAGAAATGATATGTTCATCCAGATTATACCTGTCATCAAACAAGACAGTAGTAACATGTGCTTCCCCTGGAGCCTTTCTTTGAGTTTCCAGGAAGGAATTGTATCCACCTATTGTATCCTTTTCTAAACCGGACATAGAACCACTTCTATCCAAGATAAAAACTATTTCTGCCAAATCCATTTTCATAACTTTTTTCCTCCGATATAATTATTTTTCCTATATTTCCATATTATCACTGTAGCTGTACCATAATACGGACTTTGTTTTGATTTTTCACCTTAAATATAAGGCTTGAATATAAAAAAAATGGCATACGTTATTCGTTATTTCGAATAGTGTACGCCACAGTTACCAATCTTAACAGTTACTGGGTTTTTGGTTTATATATGTTCTATTGCTAAAATTTCTTTGCTTTATCCAGTGCATCCTTGATTGCGATTTCAATAATTCCTTCAATATCTGCTCCAATAACATCCATATTTTCTGCTGCTATTGTAGTGAAATCTCTAATACCAAGGAAATTAAATAAAGTCCTAAGGTACCTATCACCCATCTCATAACCTGCACCAGGTCCTGCTAAATATGCCCCACCTCGTGAGGTAATGTTAACTGCTTTTTTCCCTTCACATAAACCTACGGGGCCTTCTGCCGTGTACTTAAAAGTAATTCCATTAACAGTTACATAATCAATATAAGCCTTAAGAATTGCCGGTATGCTTAAGTTTCACATAGGCTCTGCTATTACATATTTATCTGCTTCTAAAAATTGAAAGGCATACTTTAATATGGGGTGGTCTTGGCCTTCTCCGAGCTTAGGTCTATGTAGCTCATTAAGATCTCCTTGCGGCAAAAAGTTTATCCCTTCTTTATACAAATCCAGTGTGATAATTTCATCACCCAGATGAGCTTCCTTATAAGCTTCAATAAACCTGTCAGATATACTGTATGTTCTTGATACTCCCAACTGGTCTTGCATTTGCTTTAATATACAAAACTTTACTCATAATAATCAATACCTCCAAATATTTTTATGCTTATCATATTTTGGTTTTATTGTTGATTAATTATACTATATGATAATTTTTTCTACCCTACCCCCCTAAATATAAAACGTCTTACGTATTAGATTACAAAAGCAAAAATAAACTCAATCGGGAGGGAAATTACTATGAAGAACAAATATTTTAAAAATCTATTATCTTTTTCTATTATTGCAACTATGGTTTTAATTTCATTTAATTCAACCTTTGCTGACAACAAGGTTTCAAAAAATACATATTCTAAAGTTTTAGGTAGTGCACCAGCATTTAATACTGCTGCAGTAAACCTAGGTTTGGCTGGCGATTATGCGATACTTGCAAAATCAGGAATTTCTTCTGTACCTAAATCAGTTATAACTGGGAATATAGGAGTTAGTCCAATTACATCAACCGCAATTACTGGTTTTTCTTTAGTACAGGATTCCACTAATCAATTTTCAACTTCAACTCAAGTTATTGGAAAGGCCTATGCTCCAGATTATACTTCTCCAACTGCAAGTAATCTAACAACTGCAGTAAACAACATGGAAACAGCATACACGGATGCTGCTGGAAGACCTGCTAATTATACCGAACTTTATACTGGAGATCTTAGTGGTCAAACACTTACACCTGGTGTTTACAAGTGGGGCACTGGTGTTTTAATAAATGCTGATGTTACTCTTACTGGTGGACCAAATGATGTTTTCATTTTCCAAATAGCTAAAGGAATTACCCAAGCCTCTAGCACCAATATTACTCTAGCTGGTGGAGTACAAGCCAAAAATATATTCTGGCAGACAGCAGGAACAGTTTCAATCGGAACTGGTGCACATTTTGAGGGAATAATACTTGGTAAGACAAATATTGCTCTTGGAACTCATGCAACAGTAAATGGTAGACTATTTGCACAGACTGCAGTTACTTTGATTATGAACACTGTAGTAGCACCATAGAAAATATCAAACAATATACGCCTAAATTAATATGCTAACATTATTCAACACAAAAACCCAGCAACTGTTGCAGTTGCTGGGTTTTTGATTTATATTAATTATCATGTTTGCACTTCAAAGCCATATAAAATACAATACTTTTATACTTTTATTACAGTAAAGCTAAAACTTGACTTTTGAAATTATTTCAAGTATAATTGTTGAAAGGAAGGTGAGACAAATGATACCAAGACAGGTCTATATGTCACGGTTATTAGCATATAAGGATAATGTCATAATTAAGATAATAACAGGACTTAGGCGATGTGGTAAATCTACATTGTTACAGCTGTTTCGTGAACATCTATTAAATAATGATGTACTTGAAACTAATATTATATATATAAATTTTGAATTGATGGAGTATGACGATATTAGTAATTATAAAGATTTATATAAAATAATTAAAAGTAAAATTCATAATACTAATAAAACCTACATCTTATTAGATGAAATACAGCAAGTGAAAGGCTGGGAAAAAGCAATTAATGGCCTCGTTGTAGAATTAGATGTAGACATTTACATCACTGGCTCAAATGCGTATTTATTATCTTCAGAACTCTCAACATTACTATCTGGTAGATATGTAGAAATTAAAATGCTACCACTTTCTTTTAAAGAATATTTAACTTTTCAACATTTTGATAATAAATTAAGCTTAGAAGAAAAGTTTAATCAATATTTAAAGTATGGAAGTCTTCCTGCAATTTCAGCATTGCCGCAACAAAATGATATAATAAATGATTTTTTAATGGGTATCTATAACACAGTGATACTGAAAGATGTGGTGCAGAGAAATAATATAAAAGACCCTACAATGCTTGATAGAGTAATAAAGTACGTTATTAGCAATATAGGTAACATTATTTCAGCCAATAAAATAAGTACCTATCTTACAAATCAAGCAAAAGAAGATAAAGGAATTCAAAATTCAACAATATCAAATTATCTCACAATGCTTGAAAATGCATTTATATTGTATAGGGTTAATCGATATGATATTAAAGGCAAAGAGTTATTGAAATCTTTATCAAAATATTATGTTGTAGATACAGGCATACGTAATGCTCTATTAGGATACACAGACACAGATTACGGACATATCCTTGAAAATATAGTGTATTTTGAGCTTTTAAGGAGAGGTTATCAAGTTTTTATAGGAAAATGGTATGACTTAGAGGTTGATTTCATTGCTGTAAAACAAGATGAAAAAAAGTATTTTCAAGTGTCCTATACCGTTACTGATGAAAATGTGAAATCACGAGAACTGGCGTCATTAAATGCAATTAATGATAATTATGAAAAAATATTACTTACTATGGATAAAACATTTATAACTGATCACCAGGGTATTAAATTTGTTAATGTATTGGATTTCTTAATTGAGTAAGGGACGAAAGAAGTGGGGCTGCTTTATCAATTCCCATAAGCTCTACTTCGAATTCCCAATCATCTCCAAAATCGAAAAGATACAACATTTTCTGCCCTACATAAAGTTCTAAATCCGCTATTCGTGTTTCCTCTGTTGTGACCCCATCGCTGTCTGCAAACTCACAATATATAGGCTTTCGATTTCTCTTATTACCACCTAAATAAAAAGCATATAGATGATCATCATCAAAAGAAAATGCCTCTTGAATAACCTTATGTAAATTTGCCAAAGTATGTTTATATGATAAGTTTATTTTCCTCCACACTGTTTTAGACAAGCTTACCTTAAAGCTATAAACTCCAGTTCTATCAATTTTAATATTAGTTTTAACGGTATTTATTACAAGCTTATCTTGAAAAATATTTTTAAAAGCCTTAAAAGGATGTCTGTTTTCCTTTGGTAATAGTTTCATTCCCTTTGAGCCACTATTTAAGGTGTAATCATCTATATTCCAGTATAACAATGCTTTTATTAGAAGAAACTCACTTGTTTCTATTCCGAAGGGATTAGGAGAAAATTTATTTATAGAATCCTTATATTTGCCATTTGCTCCTTCAATTAATTTCAAGTCACCAAAGCCAAAGAAACTTAAATGATGAAAAAAATCTGCTCCTTGAGAATACATCCTGTGTAAACTATTGCTCTTATCATTTTCACTTATTTCCCCATCCTCTGATTTTACTATAGCAACTAGAGTATCATATAAAGCTTTTATGTTAATCCAACAATCGAACTTTTCTTCAAAGGGATAGCTAGTCCAATAGCTTTGCAATAAAAAAGTATACTTTTCATATTCATTCAAGCTTTGAAAACTTTCTAGGTTAGGGGACTTAAGAAGTATTAACTTGCCCTTTTCATCTTTAGCTTTTACATAAAGCTTACTAGTTAAAGCGAGTCTTCTTGCCTTTCTGATAATATAGGCTTTTCAACTTCGATAAACTCCATAAATCTTTCAAATTCCTTTATTGTAGTTTTAAAATTAGATTGCATTTTACTCTCCTTTAACCTTATATCCAATCATAAATAATGCACCTTCTAAAGCTCTCATTTGCATTCCCTTTTCAAGTTTATTAAACTTGCTATCTGTAGTTTTTAGAATTGCATTTATCAGCCAGTTGGCACGAATATTACTCTCCGTATGCCGTTTAGGTTTATTTAATAATTCAGGGAACATCAAGCTACCACTACTAGGATTACGCTTGTTTAGTTGACTACTTATATACTTATTCTCTCTACCCCTACCCCAGGCAAATAGTAGTTCCTCTGGAACCCATGGCAAAAGGAATTGGGCTTATCCAATCTTTCTCCCAACCTCTTAATAAATGCTTTTACTGAATTTGATCTTATGAATTCTTTTTTATACATAACCCTCAACCACCTACATTTACACTAACATTCTGTTCTCTACATATAAGATTCTACAAAATTCTATATATTCCTTTATATTTTACAAATATTGTTAATGAATTTTGGTTTCTCAATGGGAGAAATAAAAAAAGCCTTTAAGCTATAATAATTAGCTGTGAGCTTTCATTTTCTACTCATTTAATGCTTCTCCCTCCACCCTGTAAAGTATGAGGTAGCCACCACTTACTCCAATGCGTTCTTTAGGTCATCAAGTGATTTCCACTCGTCTCCTGTCTTAATTATATCTTCTGCTTCTGAAAGCTTTGACAAGAGCTTCATCACTGCCTGTTGTTTTTCATATTCCTCAATATCTAAAATAACGTATCTGCCTCTGCCATTCTTCGTTAGAAACACAGGCTCACCAATTTGGCACGAGCGAAGAACGTTGTTATAGTTTCTTAGATCAGATACTGGTTTAATATTTGGCATAAATTACACCTCCAAAGCTTGTTGATATTATTATACCCTAATACTTCGTAAAATAATACATCAAATTTAGCAACAAATAATTTAGTAATTGATGATTTGCATAAAGAAATAAAAAACACCAGAGGCTCCCCTTTGATGTTTGATAGATAAATCATACTAATAAAGTGGTAATCCTGCTTAAGAATCTAACGTATAGAAACTTTAGCTTTAACTCCTTTTAATGCTAATTCAGCTTTTATATTTTTATTTAAAGCTACTGTTAATTGCTTTTTTACTTCCTCTTCAACTTTTCCAACTAACAGAAAGGCTGGTAATAATTTAAAAATTTCGCCTTGGGTTTCTGCAATTTCTTTGTGATTTTGAATGTCAACTTGAATTTTTAATTCAATCATGTAAAATCCCCCTTTAAATTTAGTTTATTAAAATCTCATTATTATTTTCCTATAATAAACTATATTTATTCATAAAACATTTTTTTTAGAATATTTTGTTATACTTCTTCATTTAAATAAACCTTATTCAGGGAATTCATCTTTTAAAATAATTACCATCTCATCAACAGTTTGATTGCCATCATCATTGGAGTATTGGGCGATTTTATCAATAATCTCTCTGCCACTCTTTTTATCTCTTAATAAAATATATATATCAAACATAATACAGTAAATATAGATCTTTTCATCTATATTCCCTTTAGCATCCCCTAATATATCTATCAGTTTTTTACAATATTCTATTGTATTTTTTCTATCACCAATAAAATCATAACAGGATACTAAGTTTCGCATGGCATCTAACTTATTGCCCTGAAGTTTTATAACTAATTCAAATAAGGGTATGGCCTTATTAAAACAATTCAGTGAAAGTAAGCTTTCTGCAATACAAGAAATAACTTGAGGGGTTTCTTTTATACTCCTTGCTGTATTGAAGAATCTTAAACTATCCACAAAATAATCATCCTTATAGCATTTAATTCCTTCATCATATAGCTTCTTATAATCATCTATGCCATAGCTTTCCTTTAGTTTTTCATTGAGAATATTATCAGTATATACAAAATTAGCATATTCCCCCTTATAGCTATCTATATACTCAATTACCTTTGGGATTAAGACTGTTTGAGCAAAAGTGGACTGGGCATACCACACATGGGTTCTTCCCATCCCAGTACCCTCACCTGATTGAGAAGCTCTTTGGATAGAAAAGGTTCTTTCCTCCTCTGGTATCAAGTAGCAATCCTTTGACAAGGCTTCTGTTCTGTAGTAAAGGTCAAATTTTTCATTTGTAAATGCTTGTACCCCCTGTTCCTCCCTATAAACTGTAGCATTTTTATACCACCCAATAACTTTTGCTTCATTTGTATCATTCGTTGCAACCCAAATAATAAGTACATTCTTTAAAAAAGCATCCTCTTTTTTTACTTCTTTAAAATGTTCTTCCAAATTCATTTCCCCATTTAGCATAACAAAGCCGTAACATTTCCCATTATAATCTTGGAAGTTAAAGCATTCTGCACCATACTCCAGCTCTTTTATATAAGCACCACCATTTTTAGGTTTATCCTCTTCACTAACGCCTTCATAATTTTTCATCCAAGCTATATTACAAAATAAAACATGCATACTAAGCCTCAATCTCTAAGCTCAGCTCATCAAAAACAAAGACTTGTACCTGAAGTTCAGCCATAAGTTGTTTTAAATTATTTTTTTCACCCTTATTAAAAGCTTCTAGTTCATCATATTGTGATGACTCTTTCGCTATAAGCACAACTTTCTTTATATTCTTTTCTGCTAAATTGCTAAATTCCTTTGGATAGCTTTCGATAAATTTAGCCTTTCCCAAAACCTGGTAATAGGTGGAAATTTCGAGTATACATCTCAAAAGTGTTTCAGTACTTTCTTTTATTTTTAATTCTATTAAGAAAATATCATTCTTATTTACAGATATTAAATCTATCTTGCCTATTTTATCTGTTAATTTATCTTTTAGAGGAATTTGGTAATCAACGATTGTGCCTAAATTATTAAAAACTTTCCCGTTTTTACTCTGGTTAAATAAATTTATTGCAATCCATTCTATTTTTCTATTAGCTTGGTCTTCACTACTTGCTGTAGCAACCACCCCACTGTGAGCATCAACTTTATATCCCTTTTCTCTAACAATTTCCTTAATGCTTAATATTTTGTTTTTGAAATCTAGCTTTAATAATTCTCCAGCAATAATTTCTGAATAATCTTCTCTTGTATCATATGTTCTACCAATATAATTTATTGTTTTAGCCATATAGAATTTTTCTATCTTTCCTGATTTTTCAACTTCGTCTGTTATCTTCTTTATGATATCAATCTTATTCTTACTATGCATTTTATTTTCTCCTTTAATACTTGTAATTTCTAATAATATAATTTTACTAAATTATATATATTATACTACAACTAGTACCTAATTCCAAACTGCTCAAATTTAACAAAAGCTTAGATAATTTTAAGTTTTTTTTAAGCTTTTTTTAAGCTTCCCAAGATATACTAAATTATGTACTAAAGAATTCAATCGAAGTTCAGAAATAAGTAGGTGTTATAAAATGAGTTGGCTTCAAAGTTTTTTTAATATTAAATCAACTTATGCTCAAAGGAAAGCGTATGCCTTAGGAACTATAATACAACTTAGAGCATATGGTAGGAAATCGGAAAAGGCTATTGAGGAAGCTGTAACTAGGCTAAACCAAATAGATGATAAGATGTCCTACTTTAAAGAAGATAGTGAAATTTCCAAGATAAATAAAGCTGCTGGAGTATCGCCTCAAGTGGTGAGTGAGGAAACCTTTTTATTACTAAATACCGCAGTTAAGTACAGTGAGTTATCTCAGGGAGCCTTCGATCCAACTATAAGGCCCTTAGTTAACCTTTGGGGTATTGGAAGTGGTTTTGAGGATGTTCCGACTAAGGAAGAAATTGATACTACTCTAAAGCTTATTAACTATGAAGATATAATTTTAGATAAATCTAATAACTCTGTATTACTAAAAACTAAAGGTCAATCCCTTGATTTAGGTGGCATTGCAAAAGGATATGCTACCGATGCAGTGAAAAATATATTTATAAGAAATAATATAAAAAGCGGATTAATCGACTTAGGTGGTAATATATATGCTCTAGGTGGAAAACAGGATGGAACCCCATGGCGAGTTGGTATTCAAGATCCTTATGCTCCAAGAGGTGGCTACATTGGAGTAGTAACCGTAAAAGATAAATCGGTAGTTACCTCCGGTTATTATGAAAAATATTATATCAAATCTGGCAGAACCTATCATCATATAATAGACCCTAGAACTGGCTATCCCTCAGAGAGCAATTTAATAAGCGCTACCATTATTTCTGACAAATCTCTTGATGGAGATGGACTATCTACTGGTTTATATATAATGGGAGTAACTAAAGCCACCAAACTTATAGAAGCAATACCAGGAGTAGATGCAATATTTATAACTAATGCTAAGGAAGTCTATACTACTTCGGGAATTAAAAATATATTTCAATTAACAAATACTGAATATAAATATATCAATAACCCAACCAGCAAAGGAGCTGAAATAATTGAAATCAAAAATTAAATATATTCAAATATTAAGGCACTTAACACAAATAGCTTCAATTTTCTTATTGCCAGGACTTTATATACTAGCTTTTAATGAATTAAAAACCATATATACCATGAGTATAAAAGGTAACTTTAATTTCATAAATGTTTTCCCCAATTTAATTGAACTTACTACTGTTATCCTAGCAACAATATTCATAGGTAGATTTTTCTGTGGATGGTTTTGTACCTTTGGAGCCTATAATGATTTAATTCACTTAATATCCAAAAAAATATTTGGTGTGAACTTCAAAGTTAATCCTAAACTAGATGCTGTACTTAGATATACTAAATATTTAGTTTTATTTTCCATTGTAACTATTTCTTGGAACACAGGGAGTACCATACTAAGAAGTTCTAGCCCTTGGGATGCTTTTGCGCAAATAACTGATATCTCAAGTGTTCTATCTAATGTAGCTATCGGATTTATGCTTCTTTTAGTAATAACAATTGGTGCCTTCTATATTGAAAGGTTTTTCTGCAAATACTTATGTCCTTTAGGTGCTGTATTTACCCTAATATCAAAAGTGGGTTTCTTTAAGATTAGTAAGCCGAAGGATAAATGTGGCAAATGTAGATTGTGTACAAATAATTGTTCCATGGGTTTACCTCTGTATAAAGTTAATAGTGTATGTGGTGGAGAATGTATTAATTGTTTTCAGTGCATTGAAGCATGCCCAAGAAAAAATACCAAAGCAAATATACTTGGAGAAAATATTAATTCCTCCTTAGCTAGTAGCGTTGCAGTGGCCGCCTTTGTAGGAGTATACGCTTTAAGCAATGCAAGTAGCACAATTTTAACAGATACTGGGTTAGCTTCAAGGTCTAATATATCAGTGGCTACCAGCAAATCAGTTACTTCTGGAAACTATAAAGATGGAACATATACAGGTTCTGGTACTGGATATAGGAATGGAGCAACGGAAGTGTCCGTTACTATACAGAATGGTCAAATCTCAAGTATTGACACAGTGTCTACCCAGGATACTCAAAGATTTTATAGTGGAGCTGAAGGTACTCTGTTTAATGAAATAATATCAGCTCAATCAGCAAATGTTGATACAGTTTCAGGCGCAACTTACTCAAGTCAAGGTATAATAAGTGGAGTTAAAGACGCCTTAACAAAGGCTGAAATAGCTACTACAACAAATAGTGCTGATTCTAGCAATAGTGCAGTTGCAACGGACACTCCTTCTTCAGATACTGGTACTTCGGATACAACTACTGCTAATAGTACAACTACTGCTCCAGCCGTAGCTCCTACGCCAGTGGCACCTGTAGCACAAGGTCAATATAAAGACGGAACCTATACTGGATCAGGTAGAGGTTTTAGAGGTGGTACAACTACTCTCACCCTCACTATAAAAAGTGGCAAAATAGCTAACATTCAAACTGTTTCTTCTCAAGATAGTTCAAGATTTTATAATGGAGCTGAAGGTGTAATGTTTAATGAAGTAATATCAGCTCAATCATCTTCAGTAGATACGGTATCTGGTGCAACTTACTCAAGTAATGGTATCCTTAGTGCAGTTGGAGCTGCCTTAGCTCAAGCTAAATAGATGAATATTAGTTATTTTCAAATTCAATGTTCTTTTTGATTTCGTCAATGGTTGGTAAGCTACCCTTTAATTCCATGGGGATATCATGTAAAACCTCATTTTCAGCTACACCCATTGGCTTAGTCATATCCATCAATGAGTACTCTGCAATAAGCTTATTTTTCTCCTTGCAAAAAAGCTCTTCCCCACCAACATTGAGTTTATATTGATTCCCAATAAATGCGAAGCCACTACCAAGTTCTAATAGAAAGCTTGTGATTTTTTGTACTAACTGCTTTTCAATATCTCTTACCTTGGTATTTTCAGTCATAACAGTGAAATTTGTTGTTTTCTCCGCTAAAGCCTGTCTTTCGTATAGTTAGTATTCAATTTGATTAACTAGGACATTTCGAGACCATCAATTTTCAAAAAAACATACGAAAGCAAACAATGTTATTATCAAGCATCTGCAATATCAAATACCGTAATGCACAAGACACATATCAAACTAACTAAATGGATTCATATCATTATTTTCAATTCAAAATTTTTTATATTAGGAACATATCACGGTCTCAATAGAATGAATCTTATTTAAATGATATCAGTTATAGGTTTAACAGAGATTCTTTAAAGCTGAACTGTCTGATAGGCTTATACTGGCTTGATAGTCATGTTTTATATTGTAGCTGGGATATGTGCAACGCTGCTTCCTTGGATAGACTAAATACTACTTCTTGAAAAGAATCTTCAATTTTAATTAATTTTTTTTTGAAAAATGCCCTCCAAAATAATACATATATATAAAAATGTATGCTGTAACATGTATATTTCTAAATATATATGTTGTAATATGTATATTTATAGTATAATATTAGGATGTTTGTCGTATCCAAATGTTTTCTTGAGTATACTAATAATCTAAGAGGGGGATTTTTTTATGTTAAAGTGGTTTTATAATTTAAAGCTTAGCGTTAGGCTTCTACTTGCCTTTGGGTGTTTAATGCTTCTTACTACCATAGTTGGAATTGTAGGAGTTACTAATATTAAAAGTATAGACAAGGGTAATAGTGACTTATATAAAAATATTACCCTTCCTATGAGCGATTTAGTTCAGATAAATCAATCATTCCACCGAATGAGAGCAATTATAAGAGATGCAATTATAACTGATTCTGTTGCTGCTACAAATGATGAACTTGCTAAGATACAATTACGTGAAAAAGAAATGGACGATGCAAGCAAAGGACTTGAAACAACTTGGTTAACTATTAATGGGAAAAAGGCTTTTGATGATTTTATGAATAAGTTACATAATGGATTTGCCATGCAAGATAAAGTTATTGATACAATAAAACAAGGTAATAAAAAAGATGCTATTTTTATGTTGAGCGATGCTGGCGATGCTGGAAAAGCTTTAGTCGCTGCACAAGATGCCCTCGATAATTTAGATAAAGTTAAGGTTTCTGAGGCGGCAACTACATACAATAAAAATAATACCTCTTCAAAACAATCTATATTTTCATTAAGTATAATTTTGCTACTTTCTATTTCTTTTGCTATTGCTTTAGGTTTATTGATTTCTATTACAACTTCAAGGCAGGTAAAGAAGGTTCTAACCGTTGCCCAAGCTCTTGGAGAAAATGATTTATCAAAAACTATTGATATTGATTCTAAAGATGAGATTGGGGGACTTGCAAAAGCTTTAAATAGAGCTATTTTGAATTTAAAAACCTTAATTGGAGAAATATCAGAAGGCGCTACTGATATTAGTGCTACCAGTGAAGAGCTGTCTGCGACAACAGAGGAAATATCAGGGAAAATGGACATTGTCAATGAATCAGTTAAACAAGTATCTCTAGGAGCAGAGCAGTTAAGTGCAACTACCGAAGAAATAAATGCAACCACGGAAAGTATTTCAAATAATGTAGCAGACGTTACCAAAAGAGCTAATGTAGGAAATAAAATTTCAAAGGATATAGAAGTAAGGGCAAAACAGGTTAAAGAAAGTGCTGAAAATAGTTCTAGCTCCACAAATAAACTATATTTAGAGAAGCAAGAAAGTATATTAAAAGCAATTGAAGAAGGTAAAGTTGTTAGTGAAGTTAAGCTAATGGCAGATGAAATAGGAAATATAGCAAGTCAGACTAATCTTCTTGCCCTTAATGCTGCTATTGAAGCAGCAAGAGCAGGAGAACAAGGTAGAGGCTTTGCCGTGGTTGCTGATGAGGTTAGGAAATTAGCGGAAGCATCATCGTCAACAGTTCAAAGGATTCAGGAGGTAACCAGTAAAGTTCAACTAGCCTTCCAAAATCTTTCCAGCAATGCTCAAGATGTATTAATTTTTATGGATAACAATGTTAAACCTGATTATGAATTATTTGTAGAAACAGGTAAGCAATATGGTGAAGATGCCATAGAATTTAATAAGCTATCCTCGGATATTGGGACTTCCATGAATATAGTAAATGAAACTATTTCAGAAATTAAAAATGCAATTGAAAATGTATCAGCTACGGCTGAAGAGTCAGTTGCTAGTTCAGAGGAAATATTAGCAAGTGTTAATGAATCTGTTTTCGCAATCCAAGAAATCACAAAAGCTTCTCAAAACCAAGCCATACTGGCAGAGAAGCTAAATAGTATGGTTCAAAAATTTAAGCTGTAACATAGAATTAATTAATAGAGCTAGAAGAGGACTTCCAGATAAATAGAACAGTGCCATTAGCAGTAGTAATTTATAACTTACTACTGCTTTATATTATTAAACAAATAATGTTTAATGAGCAATATTCTTCTTAGGGCTGATTGTTCATATTTACTGGTGCACCACCATTTAGTGGACTATAGGTGACTAATTTAACCTTATAATTATTGATTCTGCTATTGTAGAATTTATCATCTCACTGAGAAGATCGCCCACTACCTCATATTTCAAATACCATAATGCACAAGACACATATCACGTTCTTGATAGAATGCATCTTATTTAAATGAGATCTGTTATAGGTTTAACAGAAGATTTTTTTAAGCTGAACTGTTTGATAGACTTTTACTGGCTTGCACTGAAGCCAAAACTTGGAAACAAGAGGAAAACTAAACCTGTACTGAACTAACTTGATAGTCATGTAAAATTATAGGTTCCTATTAACTTCTCCAAAGGCTTGTTACTGGGCAGAATGAATATTTTGTTTATTTTTATTGATAATGTTTTTATATTCATCTATTCCAACTGACAAATAAGACGCCCCTTTTAGTGATTAATTTATATTTGTAAAAGTATTGCTAAATATTCTTTTTCTTATACCATCATAGCCTTTAATTTTTAGAACTAATCTTTCTAGCTGGAAGGGTAACTCTCATAATTGTTCCCCTAGGCTTATTGGGTAAGCATCTTATATTACCCCCATGCTGCTCTACAATCCAATTAGCTATGGACAAACCTAACCCTGAGCCACCGGTTTCTCGAGTTCTTGAAACGTCTTCTCTAAAAAATCGTTGAAATATATTATTTCTATTCTCCTCTTTGATGCCTATTCCATCATCATTCACAGCGATAATAAATTTATTATCCTTACTATTTGTTTGTATTTTAATGTTACCGCCATTATTTGTATATTTTAAAGCATTATCTAAAAGTATTATAAGTAGCTGGTGAATTCTTCCTTTATCACAAATTAGATTTTCTTCTCCCATACCATCATAGGATAGATTTTTATCTTCCAGCTCTCCAATTTCTTTATAAGTTTCAATAATTTCGGTGATTAATTTCTTTATGTTCACAGTTTCGAATTCTAATTCTGTAGAATTTGAATCCGCCCTTGCTAAGGTTAGTAGGTTTCCTACCATTCTTGAAATTCTTCTAGTTTCTGATAAGGCAGGACTTATACATTCTAATTTATCTACAACCTTTGCATTCGGGTCTCGTAGTAACAATTCAAGCTTTGACTGAATTATGGTCAAAGGTGTCCTAAGTTCATGAGAAGCATTTTCTACAAATTCTCTTTGTTTCTTCAAGGACTTAATAATAGCTGCCACACTTTTATTTGTTAAATACCAGCTTGCTCCTATTGATAACACAATTATAAAAGCTCCACCGAAAATTAATATCATTAATAGATTGTCGAGTAATCTATGCTCTGTACTAGTATTTATTAACAATTGTATGATTTGTCCCTGCTTAGACGTGGTATCGTTAAAGGATATAGCTCTAAAGGTATATCCGCTAATAACTAAATCAACTATTTTATTTAACTCTTTCCCTTCAATTTTCTCTTCATTGTCTTGAAAAAGATAATTTGTGTCTGACTGATTTAATATATTTCCTTCCTTATCTCTTGTAAATACTACAACTCGTGGATCGATCTCAGGATTTGAGCCTTCCCTGCTTATTTGAGTACTTGACAGTGTTTCTTTGGTTATGGTTAATTCTTCATCCACATTCTGGTATTGTTTTTTTGACACATAGCTATAAATAATAAAACTAAATATTGAAAACAAAAGGATATATACCAGGATATTAGCAATTAACAATTTTGCTTTTCTACTTTTAATCATTATATTCTCCTACAGAAAGCATGTAGCCAAGGCCCCTTATGGTTTTAATGTATTTGTCATAGCCATATTCCTTTAAAGCTTTCCTTAAATTACTGGTATAAACCTCTACCACATTTATGGCAGTGTCCGAATTAAAACCCCATATCCTATCAAATATCTGTTCCTTTGTAATAATTCCTTCTTTATTGTTAATTAGATATTCCATAAGTTCAAATTGTTTTCCTTTTAAAGTAACTTCCTTTCCCTTTATAAACATAAGTTTCTTCTTCAAATCTAGTTCCATTTCCTCGAATTTAAGTTGGTTATTGTATACTAAGGTTCCATTTCTTCTTAGAATCGCCTCTAACCTTAGAAGCAATTCTTCGCTATGAAAGGGCTTAACTAAATAGTCATCTGCGCCTATTTTAAAGCCCTTTATTTTATCATCTATAGAGTCCTTAGCTGTTAAATATAAAACAGGGGTATTAATGCCCTGCTCTCTTAATTTTTTTAGCACTTCATATCCATCCATATTAGGTAGCATAATATCTAGAATAATTGCGTCATATATATTTTGCATTGCTAAAGCAAGGCCCTCTTCTCCATCGGTTGCAAAATCATATTGAAATAAAGTTTTTATACTCTCCCCAATAGTTTCCCTTAGTAGCCTGTCATCTTCTACTATAAGTGCTCTCATAAACCTACTCCTTTACAACGTTAATTTCTTTTAGTATCACTGTAGCTTTAAATATACCATCCTGAGCTTTAAAAGAGAAAACTCCATTATATTTTTCTGCAATTGCCCCAATACTTCGTGTTCCAATTCCGTGATCCTTATTATTTGAAACCGGATATTCCCCTTGAAACTGTACTTCCTCTACAAAGGTATTAGAAATTTGAAGGTATATATGATCGTAATGTTCTTTACATATTATAGTTATAGTTCTGCTTTTTTCATTTTCATTTTTTTTGCAAGCATTGATGGCATTTTCCAGAGCATTTGCAAATACAAGTCCTAGCTCCATATTGTCTATTTTTATATTTTCGGAGATATGAACTTTGCTCTTCACATTAATATTTTCTTTTCTTGCTTTGCTTATATAAGAGGATAAAATTACATTTATTCTATAATTTTCGCAATATTTTTCAACAACAATTTCATTTAAGTTATCGCTTAATTTACTCAAGTATTTTTGAGCTTCCATAATATTCTTATCCTGCAAAAGGGTGCTCAATATATCTATATGATGCTTCATATCATGTCTATAAATTTGATTAGCATTTATTTTGTCCATTATAGCATTGTATTCTTTTTTCTCCATATCAGTTTGTATAAGCATAACTTCTCTATCCTGCTTTAATTGATAAAATTGAGAAATATTTTCAAAATTAAAATAGACAATTGCATAAAATACAAACATTAAAGCAAAAATTAAGAAAGTCATAAAAATAACTACAGGTGGTTTATAGAAGGGAGAAGTGTAATATAACAATATATAAAAAATCACCGCTAACAAACTAGGAACCCCGCAAAGAAGTCCCCACCCTTTATCTAGGGAATCAAGCAATTTAAAGTATGGTTTTTGGAATGCTTTTAAGATTAAAAACATAATTAAAGCAAAGCATATAAACTCAACAAATACTCGTATGGCAAAGTCATTAAAAATGATTAAGAATAGTATCCCAATATTACTTATTATCATACCAAAATTACAAACCGTTAAAAAAGAAAATAAGACTTTAGGACCCTTTGCTTTTGATAGGAAAAGAAAGAACATAAAGGCGGGAATAGCTACCGTTAATGGGTATACATAATCCAGAAAATTTGAACCTTTATAAAGGATAATAGGAAGATTGGCAAGCCATAATGCAAAAATAAATACTACTATCATAATACAAGATTTTTTATTGCTGTATTTAAGCTGAGTAAGACTAGCCATAAAGATAGTCAAAAATGCAAGTCTAAAGAAAAGGTAAAAAATCATCATATAAGCTCACTTCCTTTTTCAAAGAAGTAGTCAATGTATTGATTTTTTACTCCCTGATAAGTTTGCCTTGAAATTGGTATCAGTGTTTTATCATCCATTATAAAGTCCTTACTCGAGATGCTTATAACATAATTCATATTCACAATAAAGGACTTATGACATTTTGTGAATCGTTTATCCGACAACAAAATATCATGAAACTCATTCATAGTACCATAGCAGTTAATAACCTGGTTACTACTTAAATGAAAGATAATAATATGTTTAACGCTTTCAATATATTTAATTCTGTGAATTTGTACCTTTGTTAATTTGCCTTTTTCCTTTACTACAATGATTTTAGATTTCTCTTCTCCCATTTCATCTAGGGCCTTGCCCATCAGAGATTTAATTTCAAGACTGGAAAATGGTTTAAGGAGGTAGTAAAAGGCATTATACTTATAGGAATTCACTGCAAATTCTGGTGATGAAGTTAAAAAAATAATCTTGCAGTTGCTATTGTTTCTACGAAGTTCCTCTGCAAGCTCTAACCCGTTCATACCAGGCATTATAATATCTAGAATCAGCAAATCAAATCCACCCTGCCTTGATATGCAGCTAAGCAATTCATCCCCACTTTCAAAAGTATCCAGGGATATTTGAAGGTCGGACTGTCTTGATGCAATAAATTCTTCTACTGCATTTTTAGCTTTTTCAAGTTCAAGCTTATCATCATCACATATGGCTATCTTCATCTGTTAGGTCACCACCTTTGTTATATAAATCAATTATAGCAGAAATTTTCATCCTTTTGTGCTAGAATATCGACATTTTGTGCAAAGTATCACCTTATAAGAGAAAGTATTGATACAATTAACCAAAGAGTCACATAAAATATTTTTAGGGGTGTAATGATGGAATATAAAATTCTTAATAAATTAAACTATGCTGGTAAAATTAATAGTCCCCATAACCACACTGAGCTATCCTTCTACACTAAGAAACAAATGAGAGCTATCTATCCCAATAGTAATTACAGGGTGTCGGGAGAAATTGGTAACAAAACAGGTATCCAATGCGGCTGCGCAGAAAACACAAATGGTAAACCTCTCCCCGTTTATAAAAAGAAAACCTACAACAAGTTTACAGAAAAAGTTGTAGGATATGCCGCGGTAGAGGAACAAACATATTTATCTGTGGTGAAAAATATTCTTTTGATAAGAGTGATTGTTCTTATCTTCCTTACTGCTTCCCTTGTTACTTGCATATTTATTTCAAGCATGAGTAGCCTATTTCTTTAACTTTAATTTAACTTTCTTTATTAATTTAAATAGCCAGTAAAAACATATCACAATAAACACAACGTATCCATTTATTGAAAAAAGCACAAAGCTTGATAGTTTATAGGTCAATAAAACTAATAAGGCAAAACTCAAGCCAAACCCTGCACCCACTAAAAAAGTTACTTTTTTTGAGTGCTTTGTTTTTGAAGACTTAAAGCTATTTTTACCAATATAATCTACTATACCTATTGATAATGCCATTATTATAATAATACCTACTAAAAATCCCAAGTTTAGTTCATAGTTAATAATAGCCTTACTTTTTATTGCTTTAGGGATATAGTTCATAATGAAATTTATAGTTAAAAGAACTAAAACCGAAATAATAATCATTTTAAAGTATTCCCATGCTTTATTGAGAGTAAGCTTCTTAGGTTTTACAGATTCTATGATTGAATCACAAAACCCTTTATAATCCTTTCCTATAGCCTCTTCTATTGGCTTATTTTCTTCTTGATATCTTAAAAACATATCTAGAATTTCCGAGATAATATCTTCCTTTTCCTTTTCTTCAATTGAGCTAACTCTTAAATAACAAACAATATCAATAAATATCTTAGCATTAGTCTCATTTAGCTTTTTACTAATTTTCCAAGTTTCCTTTACCATTTTTTCAGCTTCACTCATTAATTAATATCCCCCTCATAACCAATAAACATTTTATCTACACTATCCCTAAGTTCAATCCAATTTTTATGAAAGGTTTTTAGTTCTTCCTTTCCTTGACGAGACAAAGTATAATATTTTCTTTTCGGACCATAAGGTGATTCTTTCTTTGTAGAATCTAAAAATCCACTTTTTTCAAGTCTTAGTAAAAGCGGGTATATTGTGCCTTCACTTATCTCACTTAAACCATAGCTCTTTAGTTTTTCAGCTATTTCATATCCATAAATTTCTTCATCATTAATTATTTTTAGTATGCACCCTTCTAAGGTTCCTTTTAAAAATTGAGATTTATCCTTCAAATGTTTCACCTCTATATTACATTGCAAGATACCTTAACTATATTGTATTACATGTTAGTCCAAATGTACATATATATTTTAAAGCTTTCACAAATAAAAAACACCGGGGTCTGTTCCGATGTTTTTACACTTTCTTTTTTATCTCTATTACAGTTTATAGTTCTCTAGTACCTTCTTAATATCCTTAAATACTTCATCTATCCCTTTGTGTCCATCTATTTCAATTAAAATGCCTTTTTCCTGATAATACTGGATTAAAGGCTGGGTTTGACTTTCATAAACTTGAAGCCTTTCCATTACAGTATGTTCTACGTCATCTTTTCTCTGAACAAGCTTTCCCTTGCAATTATCACATACTCCTTCTACCTTTGTACTATTATATTTAATGTGATAGCTTAGATCACAGTGTGGGCATACCATTCTTCCTGTATTTCTTTCTACTATATAGTCCCGTGGTACTTCAATGAGTAAAACGCAATCTAGCTTTTGGCTCTGCTCCTTTAGAATACGATCTAGCTCCTCTGCTTGATTTTCAGTTCTTGGAAAGCCATCCAGCAAATAGCCCTCACTACAATCCTTCTCTGAAATCCTGTCTTTAACTAATTTGACGGTAAGCTCATCTGGTACAAGTTGGCCACTATGAATATATCCTTCTGCTTCGTTCCCTAGGGGTGTCTTCTCACGTATGTTTCTTCTAAATATATCACCGGTGGATAAATGGATCATTCCAAATTGATTGCTAATAAGATTTGCCTGTGTACCTTTTCCTGCGCCAGGAGGTCCAAGTAATATAATTCTCATAACAGTCGCTCCTTATATTTATTTCACCTTCGTAAATTTCCGAGCTATCCAAACTATTGGCTTATAGAATACTAAATGTCTTTCCCAATTTTGATTTTTACCATGAATTCATACCCACTAGGGGCATCAGCTTTGTTGAAATCGTAACTTGCAACTTTTACTTCATGGTCAACTGATAACCATAAGTGACATAGTGCAATACCAATATCAATTTGATTCATCTTGCCATACATGGCTGCTTTAAGAAAATTAAGTTTCTTTCGGCTCACTATTATTGAGTTCACCTCTCCACTAAAAAACCATGACTGTGTATTAGAGGCTGAGGGAGCAAGTCGAACAGGCTCAAGTAGTTTCTCCCCTCCCACTACACTGGATATCTCAGAATAACTATTTCGTTTAAACTCTGAGGTTTTTGCTCTGTGTATTGGCTCTGCGGTATTACCAAAAGCGAGCATGATTACAAACTCCATACCGCTTTTTTGCTCAGGTACAGTTTTTGAGGGTTTTGCCATCCCAAGCCAGCAGCTGGCAAGATTGCTTCTAGAAAGGTACAAATCCATTTGTTGAAGCACAAAGCCTGCATTCATCAAATAATTGTCCTTTTTCTGAGAATAAAAGCAAATGTAATGAGGTGCTTTTATTGGAAGAAGGTTCTTCACGTCCTCGGTGCCCATATATACTAGCTCATATTCAATGCTTTCATCTAGTACTTTTAGCCTACTTGCATATTCCTTTATATCTTCTATTGTTTTTGTAGGCAGTGGAGTCATATCATATTTTCTGATGGACCTCCTTGAAAATATTGTGTCATATAGCTCTGAATTTGTCATATTTTTACCTCCAATAAATTTAATTATTCTATTTTTTCTATCGTAATTTGGTCTCCTTTTGTATCTACACCGATGAGATCCCCGTCATATATATCTCCCTTAATGATTTTCTTAGCAATAGAGGTTTCCAAAACATTCTCAATATATCTTTTTAAAGGTCTTGCACCATAGATTGGGTCATAGCCCTCCTCTGCCATAAGTTGTTTAGCAGTATCAGTAACTTTCATGGATATATTTTTATCCTTAAGTCTATTTTTTATGTCTTCAAGGAATATATCTACTATACCTTTTATTTCTTTAGTTTCCAAGGGCTTAAATAATATAATATCATCCAATCTATTTAAAAATTCAGGCTTAAATTTAACCTTGAGTTCCCCCATAACTCTATCTCTAATATGCTGCTCTATGCCTCCACTTTCTTTGTTTTCTAGTAGATAATTACTTCCAATATTGGAGGTCATAATAATTATACAATTTTTGAAATTAACAATCTTTCCCTGATTATCTGTAAGCCTTCCATCATCTAAGATCTGAAGAAATATGTTAAACACATCTTCATGGGCTTTTTCTATTTCATCAAATAATACAACACTGTAGGGCTTTCTTCGTACAGCTTCCGTAAGCTGACCCCCCTCCTCATATCCTATATAGCCTGGAGGAGCTCCAATTAGTCTGGATACAGAATATTTTTCCATATACTCTGACATATCTATTCTTATAATGTTTTCTTTGCTATCAAATAAAGTTCTAGCTAGAGTTTTAGCAAGCTCTGTTTTTCCTACACCGGTGGGTCCAAGGAATATAAAGGACCCGATAGGCCTTCTCGGATCCTTCATTCCAGCCCTTGCACGTATAACTGCATTTGCAACGGCGGTTACCGCTTCCTTCTGACCAATTACTCTTTTTGATAGCTCTTCTTCAAGCCGTAAAAGCTTTCTCCTTTCCCCTTCTACTAAATTTGCAACGGGTATTCCCGTCCATTTTGATACTATCTCTGAGATTTCCGTTTCTGTTACCTCTTCTTTAAGCATTGCTGTTTCATTATTTTCATTAAGGACCTCTTCTTTTTCTTTTATCTGGGCTTCCAGCTTTGGAATTACTCCATATTTAAGTTCTGCAACTTTATTTAAATCATACTCTCTTTCAAATTTTTCTATATCGCCCCTAGAAGCATCTAACTCTTCTTTCAAATTTCTTATTTCAACTATCTTAGTTTTTTCTTTTTCATATTTTGCTGTCATTTCATTGTCTTTATCTTTCAAATTACTTAGCTCTTTTTCTATAACTTCCAGTCTTTTCTTTGAAGCCTGATCGTTTTCTTTAGATAAAGCTTTCTTTTCAATTTCTAATTGAAATATTTTACGTTTAGCCATATCCATCTCAGTAGGCATACTATCTATTTCAGTCCTTATCATAGCACAAGCTTCATCTATAAGATCTATTGCTTTGTCCGGAAGAAACCTTGTGGTTATATATCTGTCTGAAAGTTTTGCTGCTGCAACAATGGCTGAATCATGAATTCTTATTCCATGATATATCTCAAACTTTTCTTTAAGCCCTCTAAGTATGGACACCGTATCTTCCACAGTAGGTTCCTCTACAGTTATTGGTTGAAACCTTCGCTCCAGAGCTTTATCCTTTTCTAAATATTTTCTATATTCATCAAATGTTGTTGCACCAATACAATGAAGACTTCCTCTGGCTAGAAGTGGCTTTATCATATTTCCAGCATCCATAGACCCCTCTGATTTACCAGCTCCCACTATATTATGAATCTCGTCTATAAATAAAATTATTCTACCTTCACTGTTTTCCACTTCTTTAAGCACTGCTTTTAGTCTTTCTTCAAACTCACCTTTATATTTGGCCCCAGCAATAAGAGCTCCCATATCTAAAGAAAATACTATTTTATGTTTAAGCCCTTCCGGCACGTCTCCTCTTACAATTCTTTCCGCTAAGCCTTCCACAATAGCAGTTTTTCCTACTCCAGGTTCTCCTATCAGCACAGGATTATTTTTAGTTCTTCTAGAAAGAGTTCTTATGACCCTTCTAATTTCATCATCTCTTCCTATCACAGGATCTAATTTATGCTTTTTAGCTTGTTCTACTAGGTTTGTTCCATATTTCACCAAAGCCTCATAGGTTCCTTCTGGATCTGGATTATCTACCCTTTGATTTCCCCGAACTTTGGATAAGGCATTTAAAAAATTTTCTTTAGTTATACTAAATTTCTTTAAGATATTCCCAATTTCTTTAGTATTTACATCCATTAGGCCAAGCATTACATGTTCTACACTAATAAAAGAATCTTTGAATTTTTTAGCTTCCGCTTCTGCTTCTGCAAAAACCTCCTCAACCCTTCTAGTCGCATATACAGGGCCACTAGCCGCACCACTTCCTGTAACTTTTGGCGCCTCATCTAATGCTTTTTTAATATCCTCGTCTAGTTGCCTTATATTAACTCCCATCTTACTAAATATATTAGGAATGAGCCCATCTTCCTGAGCTATCAGTGCTGCAAACAAATGTATTGTATCTATCTGCTGATGATTATTTTTTACTGCTATTAATTGAGCTTCATTTAAAGATTGTTGAACCTTTATTGTTAACTTCTCCACGTCCATTTTATTAACCCTCCCTTTAGTTTATTTACTTATGCAAAAAGCACCTGATAAATAAGTTGTAACCACCTTTAGCTATATTATCAGCTAAAGGCCTTATTTAGGGGTGCTTGTAATTGTTTATTAACTTGATTTTTCATGTGATACTCAATAAAAGTATGGTTATTATAATGAATAGGGCTAAAATTTATTTCCCATTTTAATAATATAATAAACACCCAATTACTATTATACCACTATACTTAAAGGTTCTTATAAGGATTTGATAGTTTATGCATGACGCTTTTTGCTTATATAGCCTAGCACTCCAAACCACATGCATTAATCGCTCTCTATTTTCTCCATTTTTAAAACTAAACAACCCAAATAATTCATTTTTTATCTTACTCTATATAAATGGAATTCATTATGAGCTTCTTTTCTCTCTAATTTACTAATTATTACTATTCAATTGGTTTACCGAAATACATTAGTTCCCATATAGCTGTTTCTTCAACTTTTTCAACAGTTATATTATTCTCTATTTTTTCTAAAATAGCATCTCCTGTAAATCGAAGATATGCTCCATCGTATCCACGCTTTGCCTGTATTGGTATCAACATATTTATCAGTAGCACTAAATGTTAAACATTCTGTCGCGTTATCAGCAAGAATTTTTCCATCTTTAGCTAACATGAACACAGGAGTTTCTTTATAACCATATAGCTTTTCCGCTGTAATATAAGAAGAAAGGACAGTATAATCCCCAATCTTTGCACGTCCCCAGTACCAATTGATCGTGATAGCCAATACCTGTATATTCCTTAGTTATCTCATTAATTGTAATAGTAGCTTTTACATTTCCTTGAGGAACAGAAGGTAACCATGCAAAAAATTCTTCATCTTGTTCACCAAAGTAATTAGATCCTGTACCATTTCTCCATGCTGGTACTATACCTTCCAAAGTAATATCAGCATAAATATTATCCATCTCTATATGAGATTAAAGATTTAAATTTAAATAGTATTTATACTGATTTAGTTTTAAAATGCGGAATAGATTTTCATTTGACTAAGCTAAACTGGTTTGATGAGTCTATAGCTAGCTTAAAAAAACTTCAAGTTGAAAGCAAATGAAAAAATATATTCTTTAAGGGGTGTCGCCTATATTTGTAAAATTTAAATTCCAAAATGCGGTAAATAATGATACAATTATATCTGTATCATTCAGAACGTCATCTATCATCAGCTGTTTTTAGAGATTATATTGATGAAGGTGTGCATCCTTTGTTCAGAATTCCGATAATAAAAAACAGATATCCTTGAAAATCATGAATGGGGCCAAGCTATTTTGGAAGAACACTGGGATTTGAATTTGCAAAGGAAATGTAAAACATTTGATGATACTTTAATAAAAGGGGAACAAAAAAATGGAAGCAAAAATTAAGATTATTTTTTCTATGGCACTTTTTGGAACTATTTCAATTTTTGTTAAAAACATTCCACTTCCTTCTGGGGAAATTGCACTTTTTAGGGCAATAATAGCAGCAGTGGTAATTATCATATATAAGATTATAATCGGAAAGAAAATTTCGTTCTCAGACATAAAAAAGGACCTTCCTGCACTCTTTATTTCAGGTATGACAATGGGCTTTAACTGGATATTGCTTTTTCAGGCATATAAATATACAACAGTTTCAATTGCAACATTAAGCTATTATTTTGCACCTGTAATTGTTATGGTAGCATGCCCCATTTTGTTCAAAGAAAAGCTGACAATTAAACAAGTAGTGTGCTTTGTTATGGCAACAGTAGGATTGATTATGGTAATAGGTGTTAGTGGTATGGGAAAATCTAGTAATAACCTTATTGGTATAGGTTTTGGTCTTGGTGCGGCAGTATTGTACGCAACTGTTGTGTTATTTAATAAGTTTATTAAAAATGTTACTGGTATTGACAAAACGTTAATACAATTTTTGGCGGCGATTATTGTTCTTACACCATATGTGTTCGCAACAACAGGAATAAATATAGGAAGTTTAGATAATATTGGAATAATAAATCTTCTGATACTTGGCATTATTCATACTGGAATATGTTATTGTCTGTATTTTTCATCGCTTAAGGATTTGAAAGGTCAGGAGGCATCTATTTTAAGCTACATTGACCCACTTATTGCGATAATTATATCAGTAACTATTTTGGGTGAATCATTACTCCTTATACAAATTATAGGTGGAATGATGATTTTAGGTTTTACACTTTTAAATGAAATTAAATCAAAATCTAGAAGAGTTTACGATATTGCTAACAGCAAAAATATGAAGTGAGCAATATTCTAAAAAAAGATAGGCACCCCCCACCTACCCCAAAATTTCTTCTTCCTTATTATATTGTATAGCCTTTACGTACTATTAAAAAGCATTAGATAGATCTTGCAACCTCGTAGGCATCCCAAATTGCACCTCTGATATTTTTGACTTCTTTTGAGTCACCTACATTATATATTTCATCTATATCATATCTCAATTCTTCAAACAGAGCATTTTCCTTTTTAAATCCAATTGCTAAAATGACATCTTCTGCAGAAATAGTCTCTTCAGTTTCCCCGGATTTTATAACTGCACCAATATCATTTATTTCTACTAGTCTTGAGTTTGTTTTTATAGTAACATTGTGGAATTTTAATAAGTCTCTTAGCATAAACTCATTCATTGGAGCCATAGGAACTCCTGCCTTTAAAATATCACTTATTGCTTCAACAATAGTTACCTTCTTCCCTTGTTTCCTAAGGTGTAGTGCAAGTTCACATCCTACGAGACCTCCACCGACAATAACGCAATTATCGTTTACTACCTTTTTACCAAGAAGGACTTGGCAAGCATCCGAAACTTTTTTATTATCACTACATGGAACCTTAGGTATAATAGGTTCCGAGCCAGTGGCAACAAAAACAACATCTGGATTCATTCCAACTACTATATCTTTTGTTGCTACTGTATTTATTTTCACATTAATATTTAAATTTTTCAGTTGATTGGCATACCATTTAATTAAAGCTCTGTCATCCTCCTTGAAATCAGGAACTCCACCAGCAATGATAACAACCTGTTTTTTGTCAACTGCAGGACTTATTCCAGTAAATATTTCTCTAGCACACTCAGGATTTACTGCACATGAGCCTCTTACCCCTCCAAAAATTCTTGCAAAGCACCCATCATGACATGATAAGCACGGTCTTATATCATCGACTTTTGCAGATTTTAATTTATTCACATAATCTGGGTCTGCCAAAAGTGGTCTTCCCAGTCCAACTGCATCCAGTTTCCCATTTTCTAACGCTTCAATTGCCATTTCCGGGTCATCCATTCTGCCAGCAACCATAACCGGAACATTTGCCACC
>Ga0209125_1001101_pt1 | contig 27761 bp, 25 predicted proteins | sample BarGraIncub1131A_FD_184503 | JGI IMG/M metagenome (GOLD analysis project Ga0209125, IMG submission 184503) | Arctic peat soil microbial communities from Barrow, Alaska - Barrow Graham LP Incubations 11-31A (SPAdes) (version 2) | ecosystem: Environmental > Terrestrial > Soil > Wetlands > Peat... | reverse complement strand
CCGTTTTGACCTTTTTGTCCCAGTCTGTTTCAGGGCTGCAATTGTCCTTTAATAGCCTGGGACAAAAGCTCTCGTCCCACCTGGAACAGGGCGGGATGATTCTTCTAATTTATCGCGGGACGTAACACCTGCCCCGGGACACGCGTGCCTGGCCCGGGGCACGCGTGCCTGGCCCGGGGCACGCGCGGCCATACCACTGATCTGACCTGTATCTGCACGGCGCCCACTAGTTTCCTCCTCAGACCTGCAGCCCCTGCTTGAAGAAGCAAAGTCTGTGGCTGAAGAGATGTAGTCCCTTTGTCTGCAATAAATGTGTGGAAATTAGGGGCTGATCTCGCTGTTTCCCTTGCAGCTGGGACAACTGATTTCACCGGATTCGTTACATTTCGAACATTTATATGTCCAGAAACCTACCATTTGTAATTGGAATATTTGCCCAGTCCCTTCACATTCAGGGCATTCTATCGTTCCATAACCATTACATGCTGAGCAAGTGGACATCTTTTTACCTCCCTTCCAAAATTGTCTGTTGAAATCCATGGATAGTGAACGGCTCCCAACATTGCAGGCAGTGCAAAAAAGCAGCTACAAGAGAAGCAGGTGGATTGTCAGTCAAGGCGCTTAAGCACATCATTTATATGCTGAGCCGTTGATCAATTTAGCCTTGCTGCTTAACGGAAGATCAGAAACCGTGGCATTTTAATATTTAAAATGCCATATATTTTAGTTTGGAATACCAAGGGGAAATATTATGTGTCAATCTTACCGAGACCTTCGCAGTTAGGGCATTCAATACCACTGGGCCCCTCATGTAAAATACAATCTGATTCTTCGCTGCATAGCAATGGAAGGGGGTATACACGTCCAATTCCGAAGCATATTGGACATTGTATAATCACATTATTCTCAATTTTTATATGAATGGACATGGTCATAATCTCCAGTAGAAAAACATTATCCTGTGGAAATAGCTGTAGTTACCAATGCCAAGATATAATTACATGCTGATATGTCCGAATCCTCCACAATCAGGGCAATCAATTACGCCGTATCCTTTACATTCACGGCAATCTGAGGCTCCAATACCCATATGCAATGATTGAGGTATTTTCACCTTCACGTCACAAGTGAGACATTCTATAGTTCTATAACCACCACACCTTGGACAAACATGCATAATTATAACTCCATAGAGATATCTAAAAAAGCAGTTTTACTGTTACCTTTAGTTATCACCTCTACACGGGTACTTCTCCAGATTCGTCCTTCTCCAGCGTAACTTTTATTTCTATCAAGATACGGCATCTATGTCTGTTGATCGAATTTGAAATATAATATTGTCCTTATATAAACAGTATGGTATTGATACAGGTTACATCCGGTACGAACACTTGGTTTCTAATACGGGTTGGTTGATTGGGTTATTTTTTTTGTAGATGGAGCTCTTGTTGAGAATAGTCTATTGTTCGCATCGCGGTCCCATGTGCTTCTCCGGATCGTAGTGGATCTCGTGCTGAGCCTTTCCGAGTTCACTGTCGATAGCTGTGACGAGCTTCATGTCACAACCGATTAGTAGCGTTTTCATTTCACCCTCCATTATTGTTTTTCTGGAGGAGTAACGACCAGATTGAGCTCTCATGATTTTGCACTTCCCTCCATGGCATCGGTGGATTGCACGATTTTTCTCAGTTTTTTCATAGCATTCCACTCGATCTGACGTATCCTCTCCCGGGTAACGCCGAAGCTTTTTCCTATGGCTTCAAGGGTCTGGGGGGCCTTGTCCTCCAGACCAAAGCGCAGCGCCAGGATCTTTTTCTCGGCGTAGGAGAGGGTTTCGAGCGACTTGGAGACCAGTTCGTACTTGATGAGGTCCTCAAGCAGTACCGCCGGGGACACGGTCGAGGTGTCCTGGATGATGTCGGTCAGGAAATATTCGCTGTTCACTCCCATCGGCTGTTCTAGGGAGCAGGTCTTTTTCATTAGCACCAGAAGTCTGCGCACGCTGGTCTCGTTCAAATTCAGGAAGTCGGCCACCTCCTTGCTGGTCGGTTCGCGGTTCAACTCCTTTGCCAGTTCGTTAGTAATCCGGAGCATCTTGTTGATGCGCTCGGTGACGTTCACCGGCAACCGAATGGTGCGCAACTGGTTCAACAGCATCCGCTCAATGGACTGCCTGATCCACCAGCAGGCGTAAGTGGAGAGGCGGCATTCCTTGGAGAGCTTGTAGCGATCGACAGCCTTGATGAGCCCGATGTTCCCTTCTTCGATCAGGTCGAGAAACGGCATCCCTCGGTGCAGGTAGCGCCTGGCGATTTTCACTACCAGGCGGAGATTGGAAACGATCATCCGGTCCCGTGCTGCCTTATCCCCGAGATCGATCTTCGCGGCCAGTTCCTTCTCCTCAACTGCGGACAAAAGCTTCGTCTTCTGTATCTCGCGCAGGTAGATGTTGAGCGCGTCGTCAAAATGTTCGAGTGCCGCCGCCTTGATCGCCTCCTCGGCCTCGGCCGGTTCCAAGTCCTCGACGTCTTCAAATTCCAGAGTATCCGGGTCCTGCTCGACATCCGGGGAAAAGGGGGCCTTTTCCTCCGATAATTCGCCGCTTTCCATGAATGACTCCTTGGGCCAAGACTTTGGCATGCAAATGCTGACTATTTTGCTTTACGCTATCTGTTCCAAGTGATGTGATCCGTTGCATAAGCCCTCCTTGAATATAAAAAAGGCCGGGCTGCCGAAAGATAGTATCCTTCGGCAGCCCGGCCGTCTTCCAATTGAAGACCCGCAGCTTTCCGCCCCCTACTCGCGAAGGGTTTGGCGTTTCGGGTAATATTCTGTAAACCCAGGTAATTTTTTGTAAGCCTTTATGTTATCGCGCAATAATATTTTTGCAACAGGACTCGCTTAAATTTCGGCTTAACCCTGCGTGGCAGGGGCATTGCCAAATCTGGATTTCAAATTTGGGAAAGTGGGCTATCGAAAGGGAAAATTTGCGTGGCAAAGCTCGAGAAGCAAAAGCGGCGCCTGAGGGTGGGGAAATGTGGGTGGTAAAGGTGTTGAGGGCCAGGGAATAACAAGGGGCAGAGCGGCGGATACTCTCGGGGGGGGGATGGCCGGGCTGCCAGCACGGCAAAGGTGTTCGAGGTATGGGATAGGTCGTCCTTGCTTCCAGTCAGCATGCACTTCGGTTCTGTTTTACCTCCAACTGCGACAATAAACCTTTTTTTATTACAAGTAGTTTTGAGATAAGTTCTTCTATCTCAACTGATTTGAACGAGCGTAGCTTATAAAACTGATCATGTAGGTCAGTGAATTCCACTTCACTGCAGAATACATTTTGCACTCTTTTTTCTACTTTATTGTCCAGCAGAATTCGTTTTATTTGTAACAGTTCAATTTCAAGTTTCAGCTTGAAAATGGCCGACAGGTCGCATTCTTTCAGCTCAGATAAGCACATGGTCAGAATTCCATATTGTCTTAACATAAATTTTCCATTTTTATTAAGGTAGACCTTCTCTACAAAACAAAAGATCCTCTAAGTAAAGCCCCTTATGGTGGCATATTGCGGCATTGGCAGTTCGTAAATCAGAAGCAGAGGGGGGGGGCAGCTTGTTACGTCATGTTCCTCGCAGAGAGGGCCTTGCTTAAATCAGCAGAAAATTTGGAAATAGCGTCATCGGTGCCCGCATTTTGTTGCGCAGGCGTATTGTCGTCTTAGCATTATGCGATACTTATTTTGAATATCAAGAGAAGTTGATTTGGAGATTGAATTAATTTATTCTTATTTTTTTGGGCTGTCATGAGGGGTAGCTGCACTGCCTACTGAATTACAGTCCCTGTGATGTTACCTAACGCCAGCCAAAACCTGCTCAGTCCAACCCTGCCACAAACCACTATGCCGTAGCCCAACTCAGTCTGCCTGAAACATGGCCGAAAGTGACAGGGATCACTATTCGCGGCAACTGCTCTTTTTGGGACCTCATTTCTACCATAGAATATGCTTTGTTTGTCGATTCTCGAGAATGAAACAAGGGGCCTGACGTAAAGCCGGACCCTTTATTTTCTTCTGCTCTTGCCAGCCTCTGTTTTTTTGCAGCTGTTAAAGCTCACGGCTGCTCGACGGGCGCCGCCAGGGACGCCGGCGGGATCAGGCCAGGTTGAAGTTGGTCTGGTAGGCCAGGAGGGTGTTGATCATGAGGGCGGCGACGGTCATGTGGCTGACCCCGCCGGGCCCCGGCGTGATCCAGGCGCATTTGGGCGCTACCGCCGCAAAATCGACGTCGCCTACGATCTTGCCGTTCTCCAGCCGGTTGATGCCGACGTCTATCAGGGGAAATGGCCGGGTCAGGCCTGAAAGCATGAAAGAAGTTTCAGTCTTTCATGCCTGACCCGGGCACTCGCTGCTGGTTTTAACGCTCATCCATTCTCAGACATTCAGTCCCGACCCCACCGCCCTTCCATAGCTAATTGACTAAAAAACAACGCCCCCTTGTAGTGTCCCGTATTGGACAGACAAGGAGGTGAAGAGATCGAGTTGACAGAAGACCCCGCAGCGTAGACCCAGCCATTAGCCTGCCTGCCAGAGAAACCAACCTAATCACCGTCGCCGAAGTATTTAACAGCTGGTCTTATTGCAAGGATAACTGCAACCGAGACAAATACCCATACATGCTGCTTTACGAAATCAGATAGGTAAGCCCCTGCAATCATACCAAATATAAGAGCACTCCACTTCAGAAGACCTATATCCAGCCACCGCCATACCTTTGTCTTGAAAAGACTCATTTCGACACCCCAGTCACTATCATATCCCCGCAATCCAAATATTCAACGAAAGGAGATGCCCATGCGAGGGTGAGGGGGACGTTGTTTGTTAGTTTACATTGGTGACAGAAAAAGGCCGCAAGCATACTTCCCAATTGAGTTGACTGACCACACACACCATTATGAAATGTTGGCTTGACTTTGGCCCTAGTGGTAGCGTTATCCTCGATGAAACAGAAAATATCATGCGTCTTTCTGATCTCATATCCAAGCCAAAACCGAGGCGCGATAACAAGGGGCTAGCTCACACGAGCTGGCCCCTTGTTGCTTAGAGAAAATAAATTCTATTGCAACGAGATGGACAGTTTTAAAGGTTGGCGGACGCCGGAGGTTTGTGTATAAATCGATACGTCTAGAATGGTGTGGCTTTTTGTGATTAGTGAGCCCTTAAAATGCTAGTCTACGATCTGCCATCGATGTACTCACGTGTCTTGCAGTCGGGATAGTCATTTCCCTTGTCGATAGAGGTCGCGAAAATGTTTGTACAGATAAACCGGCTTCAACGGTATGCGTTCATAGCGGCAGGTGTATGGACGGTTGTCCTGATCAGTTCATTCGCCTGGTTCTTTTACATGCAGAAGGAGAATATCCTTGATATAGCGAAGGCCGAAGCAGGTATAGCCTTTCAAAAGGAGCAGATTTACCGCAAATGGACAAGCGATCAAGGCGGCGTGTATGTGCCGATCAGCGACCGTACCCCCCCAAATCCCTATCTCTCCCACCTGCCGGAGCGGGATATAATCACCCCTTCCGGGAAAGCCCTCACCCTTGTCAATCCTGCCTATATGACCAGGCAGGTTTTTGAACTGGCCAACAAGGAAAATAACCTGGTTCGCGGACATATAACCAGCCTGAACCCGATCAGGCACGAGAACGCAGCAGATCCCTGGGAAATAAAGGCCTTGCAGGCATTTGCCGCCGGCGCGAAGGAGTACGGCGAGCTGCAGGTTATCGACGGGCGGCAGCATTTCCGCCTGATGCGACCCTTCATCACCGAAAAGGGGTGCCTCAAGTGCCACGCGGCCCAGGGGTACAAGGTCGGCGACATCAGGGGCGGGGTCAGTGTCACTGTCCCGATGTCGGTTTTTTCAGTGTACAACAACAGGCTGGTCATGGGGGGTGCAGCTGGCCATGGCCTGATCTGGCTACTCGGAATCTGCATGATCGCAGCCGGCTGGCGGGCACTCTCCCGCAGCGCCCAGGATATCCATGAGAGCGAGGAGCGTTACCGCACCGTGGCGGATTTCACCTCGGACTGGGAATATTGGATTGCCCCGGATGGCCGGTTCAGGTATGTCTCGCCGAGCTGTGTGCAGGTTTGCGGCTACACCCAGGATGAATTCTACCGTGACCCGGAACTGCTCATAAAAGTCATACATCCCGAAGACCGGCAGCGGTTCGCCAACTATGTCCATGTCACGGCTGACGGGTCCACCCCGAAGCCGACCGACTTCCGCATCATCACCCATAGCGGCGAAGAGCGCTGGGTTTCCCATGTCTGCAGGACTGTCTATGACAGCAAGGGGAGAGAATCGGGGCGCCGTGCGAGCAACCGCGACATCACCTCCCGTATCACGGCCGAAGCGGCGCTTCACGAGCAGGCGTTACTGCTGGAACAGGAAATTTCCGAGCGGATGGCGGCCCAGGAGACACTGGAGGAACAGGCTGTCCTTCTGGAGGAGGAAATCACGGAACGGATGCAGGCAGAGGAGGCGATCCGTGCCAGCGAGGAGAAATTCTCCAAGGCGTTCCAGCTTGCCCCACTCATCATGATCATCTCAAACCTGGAAGACGGGAAGCTCCTGGAACTGAACGAAAAATTCACCCAGTCGTTCGGGTATTCCCGAGAGGAAGCGCTCGGCAGGACCGCTGCCGAACTGGGCCTGATCCCCGGTGAGGCCCGGAATAGCTTGATGGCCAGTTTGGCTCAGGATGCCAAGATCGCAGGTGTCGAGCTGATGCTGCATACCAGAGAGAGCCGGACTATTAAATGCGTCTATTATGGCGAACTGATCAGCGTCCTGGGAGAGAACCGGCTGCTTTCCATAATTGTGGATGTCAGCGAACAAAGGAAGCTGGAAGAGCAGATCCTCCGGTCCCAGAAGATGGAGGCCGTAGGTCAACTGGCTGGCGGGGTGGCCCATGACTTCAACAATATGCTCACAGTCATCCTGGGACTGGCCGATTTGGCCCTGCTCAAGGTGTCTGAAGGTGACGAGCTGTGGCAGTACCTCACCCATATCTCCCAGGCGGCGCAGCGCTCCTGTGACATCACTCGCCAACTCCTCACCTTCTCCCGCAAGGAGATGGTGTCTGCGCGACCGGTTATGCTGAACGAGCTTGTCAGGGACGCTCAGAAGACCCTTTTCAGGCTGATCGGCGAAGACATCAGGCTCACGTTTAAGCCGGCAGCAGATCTCTGGAGTATCAGGATCGACCCCTCACAGCTGGACCAGATTCTGGTCAATCTCGCTGTGAACGCCCGCGATGCCATGCCCGATGGTGGGACCCTGAGCATGGAGTCGGCAAACGTGAGGAACCCGGGCACTTCCGGGCTTTTGGCTTTTGACGCGGCGCCGGGTGATTATGTCCGGTTGACGGTCGGCGACAGCGGCGTGGGGATGGACCAGAAAATCCAGGAGCATATTTTTGAGCCATTCTTCACCACCAAGGAGACCGGCAAGGGAACCGGGCTCGGGCTCTCCACCGTCTACGGGATCGTCACCCAGAACAAGGGGTTCATCACTGTTTACAGCGAACCTGGGCATGGCACATCGTTTAACGTTTTTTTCCCGCGGATCTCCGAAGCTGCCGGGGCAGAGGTGAAGGCCCGCGAGGATATCCCGACCGGCGCCGGCACGGTCTTGCTGGTCGAGGATGATCACCTGGTGCGCTGGATGGCTACCCAGACCATGGAATTGGCCGGGTATACCGTAATCCAGGCGGAATCCCCTCGGGGAGCGATTGAAATCTGTGAAAAGGGGGAGATCCCGATAGACCTGATCCTGACCGATGTGGTCATGCCTGGCATGAACGGCCGCGAGATGATGGAGAAAATCAATGCTAAAGGTCCGGGCATCAGGACCCTGTTCATGTCCGGTTATACCAACGACCTGGTCGCTCAGCGGGGAGTGGTGCATGGAGGGATGCACTTTATCCAGAAGCCGTTTAACATGGTCAGTCTGATCGAGAAAATTAACGAAGTCATGGCCGACAGAGACAAAGCGGAGCGTTAACTAGCACCACCCGACCCCACCGCCCTGCTCCAGTTACACCCCTTCAAGCCGCGCCTTCCCCTCCGGGGTGCCTTTCGGTGACGCCTCAAGGGGAAGGGTGGACTGATTGCAGTCTAGAATGGAAGGGTGGCGTCATCCACCAATTCTCCGGTCACCGTGTCTCTAGTCGGTCCTGAGCGCCTGAATCCTGAAGCCGTCATGACTGTCTCCCATACCTCCTCATCTGGCTTCTCCATGCTGACCGCCTTAGCGACACCGGGAGCAGCCTTCTTGGTCGGGGCCTTCGGTTTGGCACCACCCTGAAGCTGACTGCGGGCCTCCTCCAGGCTTTTATCCTTGCTGGTGATCCACCACGACGCCACCCCCTGCTGAGTCAGCAACGACTCCACGTCCTTGAAGCTATCGGGGGCTGACTCTTGCCAAACCTTGAGTCGATCTTTCCGTATTGCCTTAGCCCAATTCACCTGTTTCTCTGTTCCTTTAAGCATTGCTAATTCCATGTGTTCAACTCCTCAGTGATACGGTACTGGAAGCAGCCTACACGACTCCAGGTGCTGGCACAAGACGTTAGGTTTCGCCTTCTCAAACATTCATGTCCCGATCCTCACCGCCCGACCCGTTTGCTTGGAACTTTGTTGAAAGTCCGACTGCTGGGGATTAGACATCCCCTGAGGAGTCCCGTCATAAATGACAGCCAAACGATTAGTGGCAGCATATTAGTGTGTTTACATTGAGTCCGCCTTCTGCTATATTCGCCCTTCAAAATTGTTCTTAAACGGATCCCCCAGTAATCAGAGCGGCATGAATTGAACCGGAAAGGATTCCCCAATGTCCTGTGCTTTGCCGGAATTGATCGACATCCCCAATCTGCAGAAGCTCATGGACCGTTTCCATGACGCCACCGGCATCCCGGTCGGCGTCATCGGCAGAGAGGGAGAAATCCTTGTCGCCACCGGCTGGCAGGAGATCTGCACCGGGTTCCACCGGTGCCACCCTGTTACCGCCGCGCGCTGCCGGCAAAGCGACGACTACATCAAGAGCCGCCTCTCCGTGGGTAATTACGTCCAGTACAAATGCCGCAACGGCCTCTGGGACCTTGCCGCGCCGATAGTCATCGCCGGCGAGCATTGCGCCACCCTCTTCCTCGGCCAGTTCTTCTATGACGACGAAGAGATCGACGAGGAGTTCTTCCTTGCCCAGGGGAGAGAACTCGGTTTCGACGCCGACCGTTACCTGGCGGCGCTCAGGCGCATCCCGGTATTCACCCGGGAAAGGGTGCTGCAGATCATGGGCTTTTATACCCATTTCGTCGACTTCCTCGTCAATACGGGTCTGGCCCATTGCCGGCAGGTGGAGGCGGAAAAAACCGTGCGGGAGTCGGAAAAGAAATTCGCCAAGGCTTTTCAAGCCACACCGACCCTGCTCACCATCTCCTCCTTGGCGGACGGCCGCTTCATTGAAGTCAACGAGGCCTTCGAGCGGATCTGCGGTTACGGGCGGGAGGAGAGCATCGGCCGGACCTCCATCGAGTTAGGCATCTATGAAAATACGGTTGTCCGCGACAGGGTGATAGAAAAGCTGAGGCAGGGTGGGGGGGTGCGCGACCTCGAAATCCGCTTCCGGACTAAAACCGGCGAGCTCCGCACGGGAGCGTTTTCGGCGGAACTCATCGAGCTCAACGGCGAGCAGTGCCTTCTCAGCCTGGTGAACGATATCACCGCCAGCAAGGGTGTGGAAGCAGCACTTCGCCTCAACGAGGCCAGACTCGAAGCCCTGGCGCGGCTGAACGAGATGGGGAATAGCCCGCTGCATGAGATCACCGATTTCGCACTGGCAGAGGCGGTCAGGCTCACCAAGAGCTCGATCGGTTATTTGGCCTTTACCAATGACGACGAGACGCTCCTGACTATGTACTCCTGGTCGCAGTCAGCGGTGGCTGACTGCGCCATGGTCGACAAACCGGCCGTCTACCTGGTGGAAAACACGGGGCTCTGGGGGGAAGCAATCCGGCAGCGCCAGCCTGTCATCACGAACGACTACTCGGCCCCCGATCCATGCAAAAAGGGGTGTCCCCCCGGGCACCTACAGCTGCGCCGTCACATGAACGCACCGATCTTCGACGGCGGGCACATCGCCATGGTCGCAGGGGTCGGCAACAAGGTTGAGGAGTACGATGAAACGGATGTCCGCCAGTTGACCCTGCTCATGAACGGAATGTGGCGGCTTATCCAGCGCAAGCGGATGGACGAAGCGCTGCGGGAGTCGGAGGAACGTTACCGCATGATCGTCGAGACAGCCTCGGAAGGGGTATTGGTGCTGGACCGATCCCTAGCGGCAACCTATATCAACGGGCGGCTGGCGGACATCCTCGGCTATTGCGAAGCAGAAATGATCGGCCGCTCGCTTTTCGACTTCATTGACGGCAGCAGCGGTGAGGAGGTGCTGACCCAGACCGAGGAGCGCAAAAAGGGAATAAAGGGGCGCTATGAGGCCCTTTTGCTCCGGAAAAACGGCGAGAAAATCTGGGCGAGCATTTCCGCCTCCCCCATCTTTGACCAGAAGGGAGCATTCGACGGCTCCTTTGCCATGATCTCCGACATCAACGCGCGCAAACTGGCGGAAGAGAAGCTGCGGGCATCGAAAGAGACGTTACGGGTAATTTTCAACAGCGCCCATGACGCCATCTTCACCCATGAGCTGGACGGCGGCATCATCGACGTCAACGACAAGATGCTCGAGATGTACGGGGGCGACCGGCCTACGGCGATCTCCAGCTTCATCACGGACGGCTATTCCGGTCCCGACAATCACCTCGACCGGCTTCCCGTCATCTGGGAAAAGGTTGCCGCGGGGGAAGACCAGTTCTTCGAATGGCAGGCCCGGAGAATAGACGACGGCTCCCTCTTCGACGTGGAGGTCTCGCTGCGCAGGATAACCCTGAATCAGCGGGACGTCATCCTCGCGACCGTCCGGGACATTACCGCGCGCAAACAGGCGGAAGAGGAGATCGAGATCCTCAATACAAACCTGTCGGCCAAGGCCGCCGAACTGGAGGCGTCCAACCGGGAGCTGGAGGCGTTCAACTATACCGTCTCGCACGATCTCCGCTCACCCCTCACCAATATCTCCTCCTGCAGCCAGGCCATCCAGGAGTTGTGGGGCGACAGCCTGGACGAACAGTGCCGTGGTTTTATCGGGACCATCTACCAGCAAACCGTGCGGATGGATCAACTCATTGAAACGCTGATGAGCTTTTCACGGCTGGCGCGCAGCGAGATGAGCAAGGAGACCGTCGATCTGACCAGGCTGGCACAAGCCGTGGCCACCCGGCTGCAGATGAACGAACCGAAGCGGCGCGTATCATTTGTCTTTGCGCAAGGGGTGGAGGCGCAGGGAGATGCAAGGCTCATCGATATGGTCCTGGAAAACCTGATCGGCAATGCCTGGAAATACACCGGCATGCGGGAGGCCGCGGTCATCGAGTTCGGTGTCACGGATATCGGCGGGGAGCCGGCTCATTTCGTCCGGGACAACGGGGCCGGATTCGACATGGCGTACGCGGACAGGCTCTTCCTTCCCTTCCAGCGCCTCCCCGGCGCCGAGGTGTGCAAAGGGTTCGGCATCGGCCTCGCCACGACAGAACGGATCATCCGGCGCCATGGCGGCAAGGTGTGGGGGAAGGGGGAGCCCGGCAAGGGGGCGTGCATCTACTTCACCCTTTAGGCGGACTGAGGTTCAATCTGGGGTTGAAGCATCCGGGAAGGTGGAAAATATGCCATGTAATGTTATCTTGACTGGCCATACCCATTTTGAGTGTTGACCGGTCTCTGGACAGGTGATCACTCAAAGTTGAGGCAAAATAACAATAACATCAAAGGGCCTGAGCCTTAATCGGTTTAGGCCCTTTTAGTTTGTCCCGAGTGCTATCCAACAAAATCCTACGACTGTGTCCCCGGAATTCTCCGAAATGGGGCACACAGCTCGAACTGCCGGAATACTAGTGGTCGTGCTTCTTCTGTTTGTAATGGCCGTTCTTGTGGCCGTTGTCCTTGTGATGTTTCTTCTCCTTTTTATAGTGCCCGGAGGGTTTTCTCTTTTCCATATAAACTCGGCGCTCTCCTTCGACATAGTACGGACGGCCTGCGTCGATCTGGATGTTCACCCCTGGCGGTGCCGGCAGGTAACCATTGACACGGACATTCACATTGGGAGAACCTGGCAGCCCAGGAGGCATGGGAAGCCCGGCATTGGCCTCGGTGAAGCCGAAACTGATGGTGACTGCCGCCATTGTCAGCACGGCAAGAATAGACTTTGTACTCATTACGACTCCTTTTTTAACGGGTAGTTATCTTTCGGACGCAAAAAAGCCGGGGCTGAATATCAATGATATTTCGGCAACCCGGCTGTCTCAAGGAGACCCTGTAGGCTTTCCGCCCCATCCTCGCGGATGGTTGAGTATTATCGTTTACCACCTTAGGCAGTGAAATGTTCCTGCATTATGCACGGGAATGAAAAGATGTCAACCCCCAGGAAGTGTCCCATATCGTCAGCTGTTCCCGAGGGAGCCCCGTATCACCCAGTTCCAACTCCCTTGCCGCAATCGTTGATCGTTGTTTCCGGTCCGCATCTAAATCCCCTGCAAGGGGGCCCATTGTTTCGGCATGCCTTCGCCACCCCGCTCAAGGATTTTTTGGTATTCTATAGAATCGATCACCAGCCGAAATCCCGGAATTTCCATAAGCCCTGGGATGAACAATGACGGCGTGTAAGAAAAAGGGCTGTCCAGGAAAAATCCGTTCAGGACCGACAAAAGGGGTATTCGATTTCAAGGGGAATTGCCATGAAAAAACTCTTAATGGTTTCGTTGCCTTTGTTTATCGCCTCCCCCCTGTTCGCTGCCGAAGACTACCTCACCGAGGGTGCACGTCACCTCACCTCGGGTAATTACCAGAAGGCTGTCCGGTCCTATGAATTGGCCGTCAAAACGGATCGGGATGCTGCGCAAGCGTATAAAGGCCTCGGTTTGGCTTATTACAAAATGGGCAATTTCGAAGTTGCTTACGACGTTGAAATGATTTCTGCCGCCGTTAACGCCTTTAACCGATCGCTTGCCATAAAAAAGGACCCGGAGGTTTGCTATTTCCTGGGGTTATCGTATCTGGTCCTGTACGACAAAAAAAATGCCGAGACCGCCTACCTCTGTCTTAAATCGGCTGACTCAAACCTGGCAGGCGCGCTTGCGGAAAGAATCTCGTCCTACGTCAAGCCGGCAAGATTCAACTACACTCACACGACCGCTCCAGAGGGCGACTCCACCTCCGTCGTTATCGAGGGGAATCGGGTGCTCGTTCCGCCTTTTCCTATCGCGACCATCCGGTGCAGGCGACGCTCGTGCTCGACACCGGTGCATCCGTCACGGTCATCAGTGAACGGCTCGCCGGACTGCTGGGCGTGGAGGGAAGGGATACTCATCCGGCGACGATAACAGTTGCCGACGGCCGCAGCGTCGATGCGCGCTGGTTTGTCGCCGATGCGCTCGCCGTCGGGTCCAGGAGCTTTCCCGGACTGCGGACCGCAATCGTCCCCGGCAGCGGCAGGGCGGGGGAGGACGGTCTCCTCGGCATGGATTTCCTCAAAAACTTCCGCTACCAGGTGGACTTCAGCCGCAACGTCATCGAATGGAACCGACGCTAGAGGGGAGGGGAAAGACGAAGAAGGCTCTATCGTGCCGAATTAACGGGTCAGAGGGAGGGGCCGGTTTTTCGGGGGGGCGGGCGCGGGAGCTCGCCGCGGCACTGCTCGATGGCGGCAAACAGGTCTCTGTAATCGATCGGCTTCGTGATGTAGTGGTTGGTCTCAACCCCCTTTCGGACGGCATCCTGCAAGGTGGCTTTCCCGGTGTCGGCGGTAAGTACGATGAGTCTGGTGTGTGGGTTGATGGCCCGGATTTCATCAGCCATCTCGATGCCGCCCATTTCGGGCATGTTGATGTCGGTTATGACGATATCGGGAGCCTGGTTTTTAAACAGGTCCAAGCCCGCTTTGCCGTTGACGGCAGAGTAGATAGTCATGTCGGGAAATTTCCTGGGGATGATGGCAACGAGAATCTCACGTGCGTCCTTGTCATCTTCGACGACCAGAATCGAAAGACTCGCGCGATTTTTTCCGGATTCCATTTTCAGACCTCGCTACGTTATTTCCTCTCCCGATTAGCGCCCATCCTATGGCTAATCGGCTAACAAAGAACGGCTCAACAGGATCTCTAGTACGGCTTCACCCCTCCAGCTGGATTTGGCTTTTACCTGCCGTGTGCCAGGGTCTCCTGCCATTCGTGCCTCAGCTGGTCCGGCTCGCTTGATATACCCTTCAGCAACTGGAACAGGCGAATCTCCGCATCATCTGCAAAAGAGACGAAACGCACGCCGACCATCGAGTAAAAAGAGTGCACGACCTCGACCGTGAGGACCAGGGGGGGAACCCCTTCCTCAAGGAGGATGGAAAGTGTGCAGCGGTCGCCCGGGGGGACCATGATGCATTCATCGGCGCTGATCATGGCGCCCCTCAGGGAGATGTTCTCAAGGCGAGCCCGATAGGTCATGCTCTGATGGACCAGATCGCTTAGCGCGGTAAATTTGACCCGGTGGAAGCGCCGATGCTCCATGTTGAACTCCTCGCGTTGTCTTGACTGTCGAAGTGTATCTTATCGTCAAGCGTGCTGTAAACTGTAACCTTTATCTTTAATGATGGCTTCTCATGCCCTGGCAGAGACAATTCGGGACAAAGCAACGGGGCTGCCCGGGGCGGCGCTTTTCCGGTTGACTTCGGACCCCAAGTATTGTATTAAATAGCGTTTCCGAGGATTTTTCATTCTGGCCATCCCGGTGGCACGAGCAATCGGGCGCTGAGCCAAGATAAAATACAAAAGAAGTCAAGAGGGCCGAACCATTGATGGAAAACAAGATCAGGGTGTTCAGCGGTAACTCCAATCCGGTTCTGGCAGAGCAGATCTGCGCCTGCCTTCATGTGCCGCTGGGCAAGGCGAAGGTGAAGACCTTCTCCGACGGCGAGATCATGGTGGAGATCGGCGAGAACGTACGCGGCCGGGACATCTACGTGGTGCAGTCCACCTGCTCCCCGACCAACAACAACCTGATGGAACTGCTTATCATGATGGACGCCCTGAAGAGGGCCTCGGCAGCCACCATCACGGCGGTCATGCCGTACTACGGCTATGCCCGCCAGGACCGCAAGGCCGCGCCGAGAACGCCGATCACCTCCAAGCTGGTGGCTGACCTGATCACCGCGGCGGGAGCGAACCGGGTCGTCACCGTGGACCTGCACGCAGGCCAGATCCAGGGCTTCTTCAACATCCCGGTCGACAACCTCTACGCGGCGCCGGTGCTCTTGGCCCACCTGAATACCCGCTTCGCCACCGACATGGACAACCTGGTCATGGTCTCGCCCGACGCCGGGGGGACCGAGCGCGCCAGGGCCTTCGCCAAGAGGCTCGGCTGCACGCTGGCCGTCATCGACAAGAGGCGCACCGGGCCGAACGTAGCCGAGGTCATGCACCTGATCGGCGACGTGAAGGGCAAGATCGCCATCATCCTGGACGACATGATCGACACCGCAGGCACCCTGACCCAGGCGGCCCTCGCGCTGAAGGAGCATGGGGCGGCCAACGTCTACGCCTGCGCCACCCACGGCGTCCTCTCCGGCCCTGCCATAGACAGGATAAACGCCTCGGTCATCGAGAAGGTCGTCATCACCGACACCGTGCCGCTGGGCGACAAGGCCGAGCTCTCCGACAAGATACGGGTGCTCTCAGTGGCGGAGCTCCTCGCCGAGGCCATCCGGCGCATCCACGAGGACGAATCGGTCAGCTCGCTTTTCGTGTAGCAGCCGGAAGACTTAGACAAATTGCACCATTGCCATGTGATTCATCAAAATAACAACGATTGACATCGGAGGATGTATGAGTAAGCAGATACTGAATGTGGAACTGAGGGAAGAAACCGGCAAGGGGATTTCGCGCCGTCTGAGGGTTGCTGGGCGTATTCCTGCTGTTGTTTACGGCAAAGGGATGGAGTCCGTGGCTGTTTCCGTGGCGACCAGGGAGTTCTCCGAGGCGATAGCCGGCGAAGGCGGGCGCAACCACATCCTGACCCTCAAGTGCGCGGGCGAGCTGAACGGCCAGTCGGTCATCGTAGCCGACCTGCTCAAGGACTTCATCAAGGGTACGCCGCGCCACGTCGACCTGCACAAGATCAACCTCGCCGACAAGGTAAAGGTGCACGTCAAGATTATGCTGGTCGGTGAATCTGCCGGCGCCAAGTCGGGCGGCCTGGTCGATTTCGCGATGCACGAAGTCGAAGTCGAGTGCCTTCCGAACCATATCCCCGGGCATATCAACGTCGACATTACCAATCTTGTCCTGGGCCACTCGATCCACGTAGGCGACATCGTGGCACCGGTCGGGACCTTGATCCTCTCCGACCCCAAGGCGTCCGTCGTCAGCATCCTCGCCAAGCGCGGCGGAGAAGAAGCTGAAGCTGAAGTCGTAGCCGCAGAGCCTGCCGCGTAAAGCCAGGTAACCTATGGCAGCAAAACTTATCGTAGGGCTCGGCAACCCCGGGCCACAATACTCATGGACCCGCCATAACGCGGGTTTCATGGTTTTGGACCGCCTATCCCGTCTCGCAGGCATCCCCGTCACCAGGAAGGCCTTTTCGGGGCTTACTGGTGACGGGAACTGGGCGGGGGAGCGGGTCTACCTCCTCAAGCCGCAGACCTTCATGAACCTGTCCGGGCGCTCGGTGGCGGAGGCGCTCCGGTTCTACAAGCTCTCCCTCTCAGATCTCATCGTAATCCACGACGACCTCGACATCCCGTTTGGCAGGGTACGGCTCAAGGAAGGTGGCGGGCACGGTGGGCACAACGGCCTGCGTTCGCTGGCCCAGGAGCTCGGCTCGCCCGACTACCTGAGGATCCGGGTCGGCATCGGGCGGCCGGTTCACGGCGACGTGGTGAACTACGTGCTGTCCAACTTCGCCAAGGAAGAGATGGCCGGTCTGCAGGGTGTGCTGGACGGCGTGATCGACGCGCTGGAGATGCTTTTCAAGGAAGGCCTCCCCAAGGCGATGAGCATATATCACTGCAAACAATTGACAATTGACGATTGACGATTGACAACGGAGGCAAGTCGGAAGCGAAGGCCTTTGTCGTCCGGGATGGACGCCTTTTGCCTCGGTGTAACTCCTGACTGCGAGCGGTGCATAAATGGCCAATTGGTCATGTCGATCGGCGATTGTTCTTAAAGCATTCACAACAGGAAGTCATTGTCAATTGTCCATTGTCAATTGCTTCAAAAGAAAGTCATTGTCAATTGTCCATTGTCAATTGTCAATTGCTTAAAAGGAAGAATCATGGGTTTCAACTGCGGTATCGTCGGTCTCCCCAACGTGGGAAAGTCTACCATCTTCAACGCACTCACCTCCGCGGGGGCCGAGTCCGCCAACTATCCCTTCTGCACCATCGACCCGAATGTCGGCATCGTTTCGGTCCCCGACCCGAGGATGGACCGGCTCGCCGAGATCGTCCACCCGGAACGGATGCAGCCGACCACCATCGAGTTCCTCGACATCGCCGGGCTGGTCAAAGGGGCAAGCCAGGGCGAGGGGCTGGGCAACAAGTTCCTGGGGCACATCCGTTCCACTGACGCCATCCTGCACGTGGTGCGCTGCTTCGACAACGATAACGTGGTGCATGTGAGCGGCAACGTCTCCCCGCTGCGCGACATCGAGATCATCCAGACCGAGCTGGCGCTGGCCGACCTCGATACCGTGGAAAAGCGCCTGCTGCGCGTCGATAAACAGGCGAGAAGCGGCGACAAGAAGGCGAAGGAAGACTCGGATTTCTGCCTCAAGGTGAAAGCGACCCTGGAAAAGGGGCTCTCCCCGCGCCACCTGGCCGAGAATGAGGACGAAAGTCTGATACTGCGCGACATGCACCTCATGACGGCAAAACCGGTGCTCTACGTCGCCAACGTGGCCGAGGACGATCTGGAGGGGAAGCACCCGTACGTCGAGGAGGTGCGTAGCCTCGCGGTACGCGAGGGTAACGGCGTCGTCTTCATCTGCGGCTCGATCGAGGCCGAGATCTCCGAGCTCGACGGCGACGAGAAGCAGGCGTTCCTGAACGAGATGGGGCTCGCCGAGTCCGGCCTGGACCGTTTGATCCGTTCCGGCTACGAGCTGCTCGGTCTCATCACCTATTTCACCGCGGGGGTCAAGGAGGTGCGTGCCTGGACCATCACCAAGGGGACCAAGGCACCCGGCGCCGCCGGCGTGATCCACTCCGACTTCGAGAAGGGATTCATCCGGGCCGAGGTGATCGCCTACGCCGACTTCATCGCCGCAGGCGGCGAGGCTGGAGCCAAGGAAAAGGGGCTCATGCGCCTGGAAGGGAAAGAGTACGTGGTGCAGGACGGCGACGTCATGCACTTCAGGTTCAATGTGTAACTGGGGACCGGGGACTATTTCCGCAACTAAACTTGAACTTATTCAGTTTTCCGATATTTTTACTTGTCAAGGCTGCGCAACTGTAGTAAAGCTATCTGTTCCATAGAGCGGCTTAACGCCGTATCTCCTTGCTCCGGGCCAGACCCGGGGCTCCATTAACCGTGAGGAGGCATAACAATGAGGATGTACGAAACCATCTACATCGTCCAGCCGGACCTGGGTGAGGAAGAGATCAAGACTCTTACCACCAAGGTTCAGGACATAATCGCTAGCATGAACGGCGATTTCAAGAGGCTTGAGGACTGGGGCATCAGGAAACTGGCATACCCGATCAACAAGAGCCCGCGTGGCCGCTACTTTTATCTCCGTTTCGACGGCGAATCCCCGTTGATCGCCGAGTTGGAGCGCCGCCTGCGCCTTGACGACAAGGTGTATCGCTACCAGACCGTGAAGCTTGATGTGGATGTGGTAGTACCCGCAGCCGCTCCGGTGAAAGCTGCCGAGGAAGGAACTGAGGAAGTGACTGCTGAAGCTGAAGTTGCAGCTGAAGTCACCGAGGTTCAGGCCGAAACGACTACTACGGTGGAGGGATAGAACTATGTGCGCTGACGAGAGAACACCCCAGAGAAGCACCACCAGCGGCCCGAGGAAGAAAAGGCCGTTTCAGCGTCGTAAAGTCTGCCGTTTCTGCGCAGACAAGCAGGTTTCCATCGATTACAAGGATCCCCGCACCCTGCGTTACTTCGTTTCCGAGCGTGGCAAGATCATCCCGCGCCGTATCTCCGGCAACTGCTCCAAGCACCAGAGGCAGATCACCGAGGCGATCAAAAGGGCCAGAAACATTGCGCTGCTTCCCATCGCGGGCAGCCACGCAACTTCCTAGTCCGTGTCGTTTTCGCTGACTCCCTTGCTGCAGGGGCGCATTGTGGACGTGATCAAGGGGAGCGTCGCTACGGCGACGCTCTTCCTTGCATTCATGCTCCTGCCCGTTTTCGGCATGATTCCGGGTCTCTTCGCCACTGCTCCCGGTGTGTACTACACACTCAAGCACGGCAGGGGAACCGGTTTCGCGCTGGTGCTGGCAACTTCGGCGCTTCTTGCCGCAGTTACGGACCCGGCAGCGCTGGTCATCTACCTGCTGCAGGCGGGGGTCATGTCCCTCGCACTGTCGGAGTTCCTGATCCGGCTCAAGGGCGGGGCACGCTCCATCGTCTACGCGGTTGCCATAAACCTCCTCTTCCTCATGGCTGCCGCGGGTCTGTACGGGTATGTTACCGGCGCCGACCTGCACGCCAAGGTGATCAAGGGGGTGGAGGCAAGCATCACCCAGACCGCCTCGATCTACCAGAAGGCCGGAATAACCGGCGATGAGCTAAAGGCGCTCCAGGAGTCGATGCACCAGGCGGGTGCCCTGATCGTCACGATCTACCCGGCCCTGGTTACCGTGGCTCTTGGCCTGGTCGCCGCCGTGAACCTGATGGTGCTGTCGCGGATTGCCTCGCGGTTCCGCCTGCCGGTCTACCTGGGCGACTTCAGGAAGTACCGCAACCCCGAGCCTCTGGTCTGGCTCCTGATTGCGGCCGGGTTCGCCATGCTGGTACCGGAGAGCCTGGTTCACCTGGCGGCGCTCAACGTGCTGATCGTCATCTGCACCCTCTACCTGGTGCAGGGCTGTGCCGTCATCAGTCATTTCTTCAATAGTTACAAAGTACCGTTCTTTGCCAGATTATTCGTCTGCCTGCTCCTGATCCTCCAGCCCTTTCTGGCACTGGCGGTGGCGGCGCTCGGCATCTTCGACCTCTGGGGCGATTTCAGAGCCCCAAATAAACAGCAAAACCTGTAAATCAGGCTAGGAGGCATTACATGAAGGTTATTCTTAAAGAAAACGTGGAGCATCTCGGCAGCATCGGTGACATCGTTAAAGTGGCCCCCGGTTACGCAAGGAACTTCCTGCTGCCGAAGAGTTTCGCCATCGAGGCAACCGAGAAGAACGCCAAGGAACTCGCCCACACCAAGAAGCACCTGGAGTACAAGAAGAACCGCGTCCTCGAGGCTGCAAAGCTGCTTGTAGTCAAGATCGAAGGTCTGGCGCTGACCATCGCTCACCAGTCCGGCGCAGACGACAAACTGTTCGGCGCGGTCACCAATATGGAACTGGCCGAGCATCTGAAGGCACACGGCCTGGACATCGACCGCAAGCGCATCTTTCTTGCCGAGCCGATCAAGCACCTGGGGGATTTCACCGCAATCGTGAAGATCCAGCCGGAAATCAGCGCCGTGCTGAAGATCTCCATCACCAAGGCATAACAGTCAATCACATAAGCAGATAAGAAAGGGCCGATTCCTACGGGAATCGGCCCTTTTTCTGTTACTATTGCCTGGCAGCAGGCCAGCGCGGAAAGGTGCAGCGCCATTCACCATTCACCATTCACCATTCACGTTTCACGTTTCACGTTTAACGTTTCCAGAGGTGCTATGAACATCCAGAGGTTCGCCAAACAGGATATCGCGCTGGGTCAGATAGAGACAGCCTTGAGCCTGTTCTCCCAGGAGGGAGACCTGTTTTCCGTCATCACCCTGGCCGGTGCCGCAGAGGAAATACTCGGGCAACTCCTGCAGCAACGAAGCGGAAATCCCGGGTACCGCGGGACCATGGCCTCGATTTTCCAGATACTGCGGCCCGGAAGCCAGAAAGATCCCCAGCGGGAAGGACTATCTGGGCACGAGGCCGATGCCTTTGTTCACCTCGACCCCCATCGCGAGGCCCTGTTCCTGCTGGGGCGAGCCATCGATGATTACGTTGCGCTTTCAGGGGCGCCGAGCCCGGCCATGCTGAAGTTCAAGGCCGCGGTGGCAGCGCGGAAACGGTAGCCGGACGGGCGCTTCTGATTCGTGTGGTCGCGCCGCTCGGAAAGCCATTCACCATTCACCATAGAAAGCCTTACTTGCTGAAGTGCGCCCCTTCGATCAGCACGCCATAGCGGTAGCCGGAACCAAAGTCCAGATTGTTGTACAAGGTCCCCTTGGCCGTCACCAGATCGCCCACCTCCGGCAGTTCGGTGGAGGTTATCACCAGGTTGTTGTTCTTCTTGGCCTCGGTGCCGCTGCCGTCCTGGATGTGGATCCAATTCCGTTTCAGAATGCGCGGAGAGACCTTCACGACCCTCCCCCTGACCACGATCGGCTTTTTCTCCAGCTTGGTTTTCTTTGCATAGAGTTGGGCTACGGTAAAGGAGTTCGGCGCCTTGGCCCGGGCAACCTTCTCTATGCTCAAGGGGAGAGGCTTGCCAGCCCTTCGTGCGGGTACGGCCGCCTTGGGCGCGGGAGCCGCGGCAGCAGCCTTCGGTGTGTTGATCGGCACCCCCTCGTGGGCCATCTTCAGGGCCGACGGGCTCAGCTTGACCTGCTGGTTGACAATCCCTGCCGAGAAGACGAGCCGGTCGAATTTCCGGTTCAGCCCCTTGCTGTTGAAGTTCTTGAACTCATAGCCGGGGACCAGCGATAACTCCTGACCCACCGCAACCTTCATGAGCGGAATAGCGACCCAGACCTTGTCGTCCCCGTTCTTGAGCAGCACGTAGGTGTAGCCTCCGCCGTCCATGGTTTCCAGGACCTTGCCCGACAGCGGCATTGCCTTGGGCGCAGTTTTCGCCGCGACGCCCGGAGAGGTGTCGGCTCCGGCGCGGGCTTGCCCGACGGTCAGGACGGCAAGGACTGAAAACAGGCAGAGACTCTGTACAAATGGTTTCATGGCACTACTCCTTGAGGGGGAATCGTCTGCTCTATAAAGGAGCAATCTATCCAGAGCAGACTACTTTTTTCCCGCACTATTGACAAGTCTTTTGTGGCTACCAGCGCTAATCTTCAGCAAATCGCCTGGCGTCTCTCCCCCTTGGCAAAGATTTAAACTCAGTCGCCACCTGCGCTCTGTAACAGCCCGGGAGAAATCCCAGCCCCTTTGTCAAAGGCGGGCGAGATGCCAGTGCCCGATCCACTCGACCAGGCGGCGGCTTCAGATTGTGCTCGCAATGCCTTGCATAGGACGATAACCACGATATATTTTGGTAGACACATTAAGTGTGATGAATTTACGCGTCAATGTTAGCACAGGGGGAGAGGCACATGAATAAGAAAGTCGGTGTGTTATTTATCCACGGGATGGGGGTGACCCACGGTGATTTCGCTCATGACACCATCCAGGAATTGCGCAACAGGGTTTCGGGCCGAGGGCTCAACCGCGAGGATATCGCCTGGGAATCGGTGTTCTGGGCACCGGTGTTGTCGGCGCGCGAGACCCAGCTCTGGGTCGATCTCTCCGCAGAACACGGCCTGAACTGGGCAAAGCTGCGTAAATTTTTCATCAACGCCTTCGGCAATGTCGCGGCCTACCAGTCGATGCAGGACCGCTCGGAAGACGTGTACGGCAGGATTCACGGCAAGGTGAATGAGTCACTGAAGGAGCTGCGGTTGAAACTGGGGGGCGAGGACAAGCCGTTGATAGTGATCGCGCATTCCCTGGGCTCGGCGATCATGTCGGATTACATCTGGGACCGCCAGAAGGGAAGGGATGCCGAGCGACTGGGGGCGAGCCGCTTCGAGCGGATGGAGACGCTCTCGGGACTGATCACCCTCGGTAGCAACATTCCCTTGTTCACCCTCGGTCACACCCCGGTTACCTGCATCGAGTTTCCGCCTCCGGGGTTGCCGGAAAAGCTGAGGAAGAAGGCTAAATGGCTCAACCTCTACGATTCGGACGATGTGCTCGGCTGGCCCCTGAAGCCGCTCAGTATCGGCTATTCCGACACTGTCACGGAGGACATGGAAGTAAGCGTCGGGAACATCCTGACCTCGTGGAACCCGGGGACCCATGTCGCATACTGGACCGACGACAGCGTCATCAAGCCGGCCGCCTATCTGATCGCCTCCATCCTGGAGGAGTGCCCGTGAACCGTGAATGGTGAATGGTGAATGGTGAATGGTGGCACAATGTGCACCGATTACGATCCTGTTCCAAAAGAAAAAGGCGCCTTAGGCGCCTTTTTCGTTATGAGATGTGTGATGTAATCAGATTACGCTTCAATGCTCGCAGCATCTTTTTTCTGAATGCTGAAGTGGGTCGGCATGCCGCTCCCGGCGAAATCGAAGGCGCAGCCGTGGTCTTTCATCATGAGCATGAAGGCACTCAGCATGTACTTTCTCTTGAAGCCTTCTTCAAGATCGATTATCTCCTGCATCTTGTTGCCGTAGAATTCCATGTAGCACTTGCCCAGCGCCTGGGTTATTTCTGCCATCGTCATCTCCAACGGCTCGATAATCGGGGTCACCAGGTTGTACTGCGAGTAGTCGAATACCCTGATGCGGTCCTTCATCTCGGCGTGGATGGGGGTGAACGGCATGGGGGTGACCACGGGGAACACGGCGATGTCCGGGTTGAGATAGATGGCGGAGTCGATGGTGTTCTGAATGGATTCCCAGGTCTCGTTGGGAAAGCCTATCATGAACGACGCTTCCGTGATGATGCCGTTCTCGCGGCACAGGTCGAGGGCTTCCTTGTTCTGCTCGAAGCTGGTGCCTTTATTGAGGCTGTTCAGGGTGTCCTTATCGGCACTCTCGGCGCCGATGTAGATGTGTATGATCCCGGCAGCCTTGTACTTGTGCAGGATGTCTGCGTCCCTGATGATATCTTCCACCCGGGTCTCGATGAGCAGATGTACGCCGAGGTTGGCCTCGATCACCAGGTCGAGGTATTTCTCCCAGCGGGCGCGATTCTTGGTCGGGTAGGCGTCGATCAGGGTGAAGAAGCTGACCCCGTAAGTGGCGATGAGCATCTTCATCTCTTCGATGACCTTCTCCGGCTTGCGGCAGCGCCAGTCCTCGCGCCAGAACATGCGCTGGCTGCAAAAGGCGCACCCCATGTCGCAGCCGCGTGAGGTCAGGATGGAGGCCATGGTGCCGCACGGCTCGACAAAATACTGGTAGTCTTTCCAGTCCAGCAGGTGGAAGGCCGGGGTCAAGGTGTCGAGGTCATTGATATGGGGCTGCTTGGGATTGCAGACGATTTTCTCGCCGTCGCGGTAGGTAACCCCTTTGATGCTTTTCGCCTTTCCATCGGGGAGCGCCGCCAGCAGTTCCTTCAGGGTCCGCTCACTCTCTCCGTTTAGTATGTAATCGACGTGGTTGGTGTCGTCTTCCAGGATCTCCTGGTACATGAAGGTGGGGTGGGGGCCGCCCAGCAGGGTTACGATGGCCGGATTTACGTCCTTGGCGATGTTCAGGAGCTTGAGGGCGTCGGGGACCGTTGCGGTGCTGATGGCCCCGGTGACCGGGAGGTAGTCGAGCGTCATGACGACATCGGGCTGGTAGCGCTCTATTTCCTCTCTGATCTGCTCGAAGGAATGGTTCTTGTTCATTGCATCGTATATTCTGGCCTCGTGCCCCGACTCGATGGCGGCTCCGGCGAGATAAGCCAGATGCAGCGGTGGCCAGTTGCCGACAACCTGTACTCCCCAGCAGTGGTATGGTGCCGTTACAAAAAGAATCTTGCTCATCCGTTTCTCCCTTTCAAGGTTGTTATGGTTGCATCGGCAGCTGCCTTGCCCGTGTGACCGGGCGGCGGCAGGCCTTTAAGACCCTACGGAATATACAGATTCCCGTGGCAAAAGTCTACCTGGTAGTGTCGGTTCGACCGTGCCGAGCCTTCGAGGTGCCAGTCTAAACGATTCCTAAGGTGGCACTATAGCGCATGGGGTACCGGTTGTCGTGTAAAGATTTGGTAAAGATAGCGGCGGGGAACCTCGGGATTGCTAGGTGGGGAGGCTGAACCAAACCCGGGTTTCGTTCTGGTCGCTCTCGGCACCGACCTGGCCTCCGTGCGCCTCGATCAGCTCCTTGACGATCGCCAGCCCGATACCGGCGCCACCTGCATCCCGGGAGCGCGAGCGCGAGCGATCGGCCCGGAAGAACCGCTCGAAGAGGAACGGAATATCCTTTTCGGCGATCCAGGCGCCGCTGTTGGCAAAGACGGTCGTGATGCACCCTGCGCCCTGCTGGGCCGATACCGTGACGCTGCCGCCGCGCGGGGTGTATTTCCAGGCGTTGTCGGCCAGGTTGCGGATCGCCTGCAGCAGCTTGTCGCTGTCTGCCGTCACGGTCTCGGTTCCGGGCTCCAGGCGCCAGTCGACCTCGATCTCCTTCTCCTGGAAGTTGGGCCGGTACAGGTTCATGATCTGGCCGAGCAGCTGGTGCAGGGATAACTCCTTGCGGTCGAGAAAGGCTCGGGCTGCGTCGGCTCGCGCCAGCTGCTGGAGGTCCTCCACCAGGTTGACCAGGCGCAGGACCTCCTGCTCAAGCATCTGGAAGGTTTCCCGGGAAGGAGGAATGACCGAGTCGCTTAAGCCCTCCAGGTAGCCGCGCAGGTTGGTGAGCGGGGTGCGCAGCTCGTGGGAGATGTCCGCCACCATGTTCTTCCTGAGCCGTTCGATCTTCTCGAGGTTGTCGGCCATGTGGTTGAAGGAATCGGCAAGCTGGCCCACCTCGTAGCGGGAGGCCACCGCCACGCGCTCGGAGTAATTGCCGTCGGCCACCTTCCTGGTGATCGCCGTCATCTGGAACAGCGGGCGCAACACCCAGGTGATCAGCAGGTAGCTCAGCAGCAGCGACAGCGTCAGGGCGGCCAGGGTGCCCCAGATCAGGTAGCGGTGGGTGGTGGCGAGGAACAGGCGATGGGCGTCGACCGGCGCGACGTGATGGCGCACCACGAGTTCCCGGAAATAGTCGGCCGCCAGGCGGTCGATCGCCAGCCAGACAACGAGGACGGTGACCGCGACCACGGGGATGATGTGGCATATCAGCAACTTCCAGAGCAGGCGCTGTCTCATCTAACTCCCCTGGGCGATCTCATCGCTGAACCGGTACCCGTGTCCCCGCACCGTCTGGATGTAGCGGGGCCGGGCCGGATCGTCCTCGATCTTTTGCCGCAGTTTGCCGATATGGACGTCGATGACCCGGTCGATCACCACCTCGCCGTTGCGGTAGCAGTGATTCAGGAGCTCCTCCCTGGAAAAGGCCCGCCCCGGCGCGGTCATCAGCGCGTGCAGGATCTTGTATTCCGACGAGGTGAGCGTAACCGGCCGGCCTTCGCGTGCTACCCGGCGCTTCTCCGGGTCGAGTTCCAGGCCGTCCCGGGAGAGGACTGCCGAGGTGGCCGGCGAGGACTTCCTGCTGCGGCGCAGGATCGCCTTCACCCGCTCCACCAGCTCGCGGGGGCTAAACGGCTTCACCACGTAATCGTCGGCGCCCATGGCGAGCCCGGCAACCCGGTCGGCCTCCTCCTCGCGCGCCGTAAGCATGAGGATCGGGACGTCGGAATCCCGGCGCAGCGCCCGGCAGATCTCCCAGCCGTCCAGATTGGGGAGCATGACGTCGAGGATCACGAAAACCGGGTTAGCGGCAGCTGCGGCCGCGACTGCCTCCGCACCGTCGTGGGCGAGCGCCGTCGAGAAACCCTCCCGCTGAAGATATGCTGCAACCAGGGCGGCGGTGTTGCGGTCGTCCTCGACGATCAGGACCGTCCCTAGGCTGCCGATGGATGGGGGCATGCTTTTCTCCTGACTTTCTGGGCCGCGCGCTTTGGAACAACTCGCTTTGGCACAACTCTTTGTACTTCTTTTGCCGTGGTATCGTCAAGCTGGAACGCGATGGCTGCCGGCGGAACGATTTCGCATCATCTTTGTCACCTTCCCGTCGTGGCAGTCCAAGGCGGTATCTGACAAAGCGGGAGTCAATTTGAAGAAGTCCGGACCAGCGTTGTCCGGTTTAATTCCTGCAAACAAACCACAAAGAAACATTAGCCACAAAAAGGCACAAAATGCGCAAAAAGGTAAAGGCATTAAAGGTTTATTTTCAGCGTTGTCCGGTTTAATTCCTGCAAACAAACCACAAAGAAACATTAGCCACAAAAAGGCACAAAATGCGCAAAAAGGTAAAGGCATTAAAGGTTTATTTTCAGCGTTGTGCGGTTTGATTCTTGCCTGCAAAACCACAAACGAAAAATTGGCCACAAAACGCAAAAAGCTTAAAAGCTTGAAGATGTTTTTTGCGCCTTTTGTGCCTTTTTGTGGCGAAAAGATTTTGTGTTGTTTGGTGATTTCAACTTTACTCGGTCGATCTGCCGCATTTTACGGTC
>Ga0209125_1001100_pt1 | contig 27761 bp, 18 predicted proteins | sample BarGraIncub1131A_FD_184503 | JGI IMG/M metagenome (GOLD analysis project Ga0209125, IMG submission 184503) | Arctic peat soil microbial communities from Barrow, Alaska - Barrow Graham LP Incubations 11-31A (SPAdes) (version 2) | ecosystem: Environmental > Terrestrial > Soil > Wetlands > Peat... | reverse complement strand
AAAGAAACAGATGTCCTTTTTCCATCGCAAATGATTCATATTGGAGGAGATGAAGTTCATTATGGTAATGAAAAATGGGCTACAGATAAATATGTGAAAGATTTAATGAAAAAAGAGAAACTGATAAATGTTAAATCAGTTGAGTCATATTTTTTTAAAAGGATGGCAGATTCTGTAACGAATATGGGTAATAAAGTGTTGGCTTGGGATGAAGTAGCTGATTCGGATCTTTCACCATCCAATACCATTGTTTTCTATTGGCGGGATAATAAACCAGAACAATTACAGAAGGCATTGGATAAAGGATTTCCGATTGTACTTTCGCCCCGACGTCCCATGTATTTTGATTATGTGCAGGATACCTTACAGACTTATGGCCCTGATTATAAAAAATTCTCGTACAACTCCATCGAACATATATATAACTTTACAAAGGAAACCATTCCGGTTATTTATCCAAACTCTTGCAGTATACTCGGTGTTCAAGCCAATTTATGGACGGAGCGGATTATTACCGAACAACGTTTAGATTATATGCTTTTCCCCCGAATTGCAGCTTTGGCCGAAACAGCTTGGTCGAATACACCAAAAGATTTTGAAAAATTTAAAGAAAGGTTAAAAGGTCATTTAAATCTGTATAAAGAAGACGAAATCTATTATTCTGACCCTTTTAATCGAGAATTAACAGGTGAACCAAGCCACTAAAATGGACAGACGAAAATTTATACAGACATGCGGTTTGACTATAGCATCTACGTATCTTTTTAATCAGACAACTTTTGCATCGGAGTTCAAGAGAAATCCAGCGATTAAACCGATTGTAGGTTCCTGGTTTGAATTCATGCACCACAATGCGGTTGAAGGAACCTACTGGAATGCAACACTTGAAAAATTCACCGCCGAACAATGGGACACCAAGATAAAAGAAATTGCTGATGCCGGCTTGCGTTATCTGGTTCTGCTCGATATCGCCATCTACGGAAAGAGTTTTTACCCATCGGCATTTTTGCCACAACATCAGTTGGGCTGCGATGATCCGCTGGAAACCATCCTTTCGGCAGCCGACAAATACGGCATCCGGTTTTTTATCAGCAATGGTTTTTTCGGCGATTGGACCAAGTCCACTTTCCTGATCAAAGACAAAGAAGTCCACCGGTTAAGGGTGAAAGCGATGAATGAAGTGGCCGAAAAATACGCCCACCACAAAAGCTTCTACGGATGGTATTATCCCAATGAAACAGGAATATCTGGTTATTACGATGATTTTTTTATCAACTATGTGAATGCTTCATCGGCCGAAGTTGCTAAATTAACTCCACACGCAAAAACGCTCATCGCTCCCTATGGTACCAGAAATGTAAAAGACGATGACAAATATGTACGACAGTTGGAGCAGTTGAATGTTGATTTTATCGCTTATCAGGATGAAATAGGAGTTCAGAAAACGCAGGTAGACGAAAGTGCAGGTTATTTTGAACGATTGTATAAACTACATCAAAAAGCGGCAAAAGCTCGTCTTTGGGCCGATGTGGAAGTTTTTCGTTTCGAAGGAAAAGTCTACAACAGTGCCCTGTTGCCCGCTCCGCCCGAACGGGTCATCCGACAGTTGGAAGCAGTGTCTCCGTATGTTGATAAAATCCTGATCTATCAATACACCGGGATGATCAACAAACCCGGAAGTACTGTCTTTGCAGGACATCCTGATTCGGCTCAACTATACGAACAGTTGGTCAATCACAACTATTTGAGTCATTAAATACTCAACGGCCATTCGTAAATAAAAACATTATCTTTGAGGGAGTTTCATTTCATAACACAACTAACTAATATATATAATTTTAATAGAAATAATGTCTAATGAAATCATTAAAAATTAAATATGCACCTAAGCTCGATAATGCTGAAATTGAAGATGCTGCCGGTTTTTTTGAGCTAAATAATGTATTTGAATATATTGATATGTTGAATTGGCCTACACAATTTCCATACAAGCCAAGTTGTCAATTTAAAATTGCCCGATCCACTAACAGCATCTTTATTCATTTTAAAGTAATAGAAAGCAATATTAGAGCTTTGTATACGAATGATCAAGATCCGGTTTGGGAAGATAGTTGCGTGGAGTTTTTTTGCAAACTGCCGGAACAAAATACCTATTTTAATTTTGAATTTAACTGTATTGGAACTTGTCTGGCTACAGTACGTGAAGGTAGAGATTTAAATGTAAATCCATTATCAAAAAAGAAAATGAATTCTATTAAACGAGTTGCATCACTAGGAAATTGTACATTCAACGAGAAAAAAGGAAATTTCGAATGGAAACTTACTGTCGAAATACCATTTGAGTTGATTGATATTCAGTCTGATAATCTACCCGAAATGTTGATGGCCAATTTTTATAAATGCGGCGATGGAACATCTATTCCGCATTATCTGAGTTGGAGTCATATTTCAACAGATACTCCCGATTTTCATCGTCCTGAATATTTTGGAATAATTTACTTTTAATATTTATTCAATTTAATAAAAGTTCATAAATACTAAGTTCACTATACCCGCAATTAGTTTTTTAAGGTCAGGAAAGAATGTTTGATGATTCATGGAGTCAGACATTCTTTCTTTTTGTTCAACACAAAAGCTGCTAATTTTTTTGTGTCACAGTTGGCTGAATATGAAATAATGGCTACTTTTACAATCGGAAATAGAACTTAGCTAAATTATCATGGAATTCGATTATTACTTCCCATTGTTCAACCAATTCATATACAGGCAATTAAATCCGGAGTTACACGGAAATTTGGAAAGTCAAAACTATACTTTACGGATTGAGCAATAAATTATTATACAAAGTAAGTAAGATACTTCCAAAATGTTGGACATGATGTTAAGATAGAATTGTTCATAAAACAATTTTACAGAACTTTTAGAAATTGGGTCTTGAATTTTTCATGAATGTTTGTTAAAAATATCAAATCAAGAATGAATGTTTCATAAATGATCGAAGAAGAACAAAATATCATCAACTCATTGAAACGAGGTGAAAATGAGGGGTACAAATATGTATTCGATCATCACTACGTTTTACTTTGTAAAGTTGCATACGGATTTTTGAGAGATGATTTTTTGGCCGAAACAATCGTAAGCGAGACCATTTCCCATATATATGAGATACGGGAATTCCTCCAGATCAACTCTTCACTCCGCAGCTATTTGGTAGGTGCTGTCCGAAATCGCTGTATCAATCATATGAATCTGGAATACAAAAGAAAAGAAAAACGGTTTCCCACTAGCGATAACACCAACGAATGGCTATTTACAATTGCCGACTCTGAAGAACATCCTTTAGCGACTCTTCTGGAACAAGAATTGGAGCAAGAGATTTATTCGTCCATAGAAGAATTACCGGACGAATGTAAGAGAGTCTTCAAAATGAGTCGGTTTGAATATAAAAGTTATGAAGAAATTGCCTCAGATTTGAACATTTCTGTTAACACAGTCAAATATCACGTCAAAAACGCACTTGCAAGGCTTACACAGAGGCTGAATAGATATTTACTATTTTTATTATTATTATGGGTAAGATGAAACTTATGTTAAATATTTAAAAAACATTCCCTTTTTACTACCCATAATCTCATTTATACTGTCGTGATTGACATAAAGACATGAAACAAGTATTTTCACATATGGACGAACTGATTACATCTTATTTTTCAGATAAGTTGAATTCTGAACAATTGAAAGAGTTGAAGGATTGGATCAATACATCTCCTGAAAATAAAAAATACTTCTTGAAAATAAGGGAGATTTGGTTTTCCACCATCAGTGCCTCGGAGGCCAAACGCTTCGACAAAGATCTGGCTTTTAAATATTTTCTGGCAAAAACCGGCAAAGTACAGATGCGCTCGATGAAATCCATTTTGAATCCGGCAATTCGTATCGCAGCAGCAGCAGCTGTCCTATTCTGTATCTCATTCTTTTCTTACCGTCAAGGTGGCAATAATATAAAAAATCAGTTTACTAACATCGTCATGGAATCCCCCTTGGGCTCCATGATCAAAATTCGCCTACCAGACAGTACTTTGGTATGGTTAAATTCTGGTTCCAAAATCACTTATTCGCAAGGCTTCGGAGTTAACGACCGAAAAATATCTCTCTCGGGAGAAGGATATTTCCAAGTCACAAAAAATGAAAAGCTGCCTATGCAGGTTATCACCAAAGAACTAGTGGTCAAGGTGTTGGGAACGACTTTCAATTTCAGAAATTATCCGGAAGAAGAGGAAATTATCGTATCTTTGGAAAAAGGGAAAATCCTTTCTCAAAACCTACTAAAAACATCCGAAAGTTATACTCTCGCCCCCAACCAAAAAGTAACACTAAACAAGAAAACCAAAACCATGATTTTGTCGGATGTGATTTCACGAAAAGCATCGGAATGGATAGATGGCAGTTTGTTTTTCGATGGACAACTTTTGCCAGATATTATCCAAACGCTGGAAAGAAGTTACAACGTGCATATCCGCATCGCCGACGCATCGCTTAATTCATGTCGATTTTATGGCTATTTTACCCGCAGGGAAAATACCATTCAGGATGTACTGGACAGATTGGTGGCTACTGACAGATTGAACTATCTGATCAACGGTTCTGAAATTATGTTGATTCCACACAAAAAATAAAAAACCTGTCTGGTCAACTCGATTATGATTGACACAGCCTGCCAGCTTTCATTTCAGCAGATAAAACCAAACTATAAAAATTAAGAAGATAGGTATAGGCGCTTAGACCGCCCAAGTTGTTTTTTATATTCATAATGTGGAAATGGAGATCAGGAAAGTTTTTTGCCCTTCTCAGATTTCATTTGTTCCATATTTTGGTAATCTTTCTTCAGAGGAATATATCCTCTCCAAACATCCGTAATAATTTTTGCATCCTTACTAATACATGTTTCAAAAAATGGTTTAAAAGAAGTATTGAAAAAAATATTTTCTTTTCACTACCCATAATCTTCGTTGAACTGTCTTATTAGTAACACAGGGACAGATTACTGATTTACCAATAAATTTATTGCTTATGAATCACTCGAGAGGATTTTTACAAAAAATCATAAAATCAAAATGGATAGTTGTCTTCATGTCGTTTGCGTGTGTCTTGCAAATGATATCTTGCAGCGAAGAACAACCACGGGACGCAGCATATTTTGCTCTCGTTGAAAACGGCAACGGAATTTTTGCCAAAGACTTGTTGGTATCACCCGCTGGCGGAGTAAGAACATTAACTCTCATTTCCAACAGGGATTGGGAAATTATTTACGATCATGCGTCTTGGATAGACATTTCTCCCTCTTCGGGAAAAGGTGTCGCTACGATCACTGTCACAGTTACTCCCAATGACTCCTTGTTGAAGCAAGACTCAATTTATTTTTCTATCAAAAATAACGGGATAGATTCGTTGCTAGTTCTCAAAGTGAAACGGCAAAACTCCTTGGCAACCTATAATGGAAAGGCATCGATAACATCCCCCATAGATAGCATCTGCACTACCTGTACGTCTACCGATAATACGGGTATCACATCGAACTCTGTATTGGGTTTTGCCAATGGGGATACTACACTGAGCTTTAATACTACAATTAAGTTAAGAAATTCTTTCACAATGAGTTTAGTATTTAAAGGCAACGCGCAGACTGTCATAGAAAACGGGAAAGTTAAATTTGTTTACCATGGCGTTGGAACATTCGATTTTACACCCTTAGGCTTAATTATCAACGATCCTTCGGTGGCCGGTGTGAAAAATACAATTATCGAAGCTGAACTTATAGGAGGTTTACTTTCATTTCAAGCGGTGATAGACCCCGATACAAACGGCTTGATAAAACCGGATGTATCCACCGTAATCACATTCGAAGGAAATAGATAGCATTAGAATAGATAGCATTAGAATTTTATTTTACCTTTAAATCATACCGGATGAATCACTTAAAGATAAAGACTAAATTATTAGTCGTATGTCTGCTTCTTTTTCACATTACTTTATATGGTCAGAGTGTTACACTAAACCTCAACCGAGTATCTGTAAAAGAAGCTATGGAAACATTGAAAAGCAAGTACGCTTATTCTTTCGTATTTGAGGTCAGTGACGTAAATATCGAAAAGATCATTTCGCTTACATTGCAAAATGCTACTGTCGATGAAACCGTTCAACAGATTATACAAGGACAAGCCTTGTCTTATACTATTAGAGGCAAGAATATCAGCTTGAGGAAACTTATTTCAACCCCTGGAGTTAAATATATCTACGGGTTAATAAAAATCAAAGGAACAGTGCTTGACAAGTCCGGAGAACCTATCATTGGAGCATCGGTCAAAGTAAAAGGAATTAACCGTGCGACAATCACTGACGTTACCGGCCATTTCGTCTTACAAATATCAGAGAAAGACATTCTCCAAATTTCTTATATAGGATATATCTCGCAGGAAATCCAAATCGAAAATCAAACGGAACTGCGGATTACGCTGCAAGAAAATGCCCAAGTGCTCAAGGAAATGGTGGTTATCGGTTATGGTGTACAGAAAAAGGAAAACCTGACCGGTGCAGTTAGCACCTTAGATGGCAAAATAATCGAGAACCGCTCTATATCCAACATGGCACAAGCCTTGCAGGGTACTGTCGGAAACCTGAATATTTCTCCCAATTCGAGCAATGGCTCCGGAGACTGGGATTCATCAGGAGGAGCTCCGGGTGCCGCCCAACAAATTAATGTCCGGGGGCATACGGGATTTGATACCAATGGAGGCGCCCTTTCACAATCACCACTGATCGTTATCGACGGTATTCAAGGTGGCGACATAAACAATATCAACATGAACGACGTAGAGAGTATTACCGTCTTGAAAGACGCTGCATCGGCTGCTATTTATGGTTCGAGCGCACCTTTCGGCGTGATTCTCATTAATACGAAAAAAGGAGATTTAGGCAAAAAAAATACCATCACCTATAACGATAACTTCATGTTTTCGCAACCAATCAGTCTGCCGAAAATGATGCATTCACTTGACTACGCCATGGCATTTAACCAGTTCAGCAGCAATGCAAGCACGGCCGGGCTTTATAGTGCTTCAACACTCGAACGGATTGTCGGGTATATGAATGGAACGATAAAAGAAGAAACGCTGAAAGATGCTAATACCGATAACTGGTTGTCAGGTTTCAGTAGTAATGCTGACAACGACTGGTTCGACATTCATTTCAAAGACATATCGTTCAGTCAGTTGCATAATATAGGAATTAGCGGTGGTACAAAAACAACTAGCTATTACGTCGGCACGGGGTACACCGATCAGGAAGGAATGTACACCTACGGAAATGACTACTTCAAGCGTTACAATGCCCGCACCACGCTGCGATCCGATCTCTCCAGTTGGTTAACTATCGGCTTCCGGGGCGCATTCTCCCGGGGTGATAAGGATAACCCGAACAGCGCGACTTTTTCCAACGCCAACATCATACATATTCTGGCGCAAAGACGGCCTACCCAACCGTTGTTTAATCCCGACGGAAATTATTCAAACGGAAGTTACGTGCCCGCTTTTCGCGACGGTGGACGAGTAAATACTATCACCGACAACGCGACGCTCACCGGTGAAGTAATTATCAAGCCGATGGAAGGGTGGAATATTACAGGTAACTATTCTCTCACCGGTACATATGCCAGCAACCTTAATCACCTCAAAACGGTTTATCATGTCTTGCCGAGCGGAAAGCTCGCAGCTCTCACCGGAACGTCTCCCAACTCAATCAGCAGGAAATTTAACAAGGACGAACGCCATGTCATCAATTTGTTCACTTCCTATGAGAAATCCATAGACAAGCACTACTTCAAGGTTTTGATAGGTTACATGCAAGAATTGTACGATAATCTGTACGTTCAGGCAAGCAACAATGAGCTCTATTCAGACGACATTATCTCACTGGCTACCACGTATGGTACAAAAGCAGCCGCTACGGATCTCAACGAGCAAATAGCTACCCGCGGGATGTTCGGACGTATTAATTATAATTACAAGGAAAAATACCTGATAGAATTTAACGGCCGTTACGACGGGACTTCTTGCTTCTCGAAAGATGTACGGTTCAAATTCTATCCTGGCGTGTCAACTGCCTGGGTTCCATCAAAAGAATCTTTTTGGGAACCGTTGCTGGCAGATGTGAATTTTTTTAAAATCCGGGCGTCGTACGGTTCGCAAGGTTCGGCAGGTTCGGCAGGCTATTATCCTTTCTATCCTGCATTGAGAACATACGCATCCACTGCCGCATCCAATACATGGATTTTCAACGGTGGACAATCGCCTATGGTTCAATTTCCTTCCAGTATAGTAGATCCGAATCTAACTTGGGTTACAACCAACACTTTAGATCTGGGCGCAGACTTGTCATTTCTGTCTAATAAGCTGGATATCGGCTTTGACTGGTACAACCGATCAGCCAGTGATTATCAGGGGCCTGCTGAAGCCATGCCTGCATTTTTAGGAGCCTCAGCACCGCTAGTCAACAATGCGGCCATGAGAACTTTAGGCTTTGAATTGAACGTAGGCTGGCGACACAAAATCAACGATTTCCACTATGGTGTCAATGTAGTATTGAGTGACTATTCCAGCACGATTACTAAATATCCCAATCCTACCAAGATTACTATCACCGGATTAGGAACTGTGTATGATCCGATGTGGTATGAAGGCCGAAATTTCGGCGAAATATGGGGATTTGAAACCGTAGGATTGTTCCAGTCTCAGGAAGAAATAGACCAAGCAGCCGACCAGTCTTTACTCAGTGCTAAGCCCTGGACTGTGGGCGATGTACACTATGCCGACTTGGACGGTGACGGCAAGATTACATGGGGAGGCAATACCGTTGACAATCCGGGAGACAGAAAAATTATCGGAAACTCCACACCACGCTATTCTTTTGGTGTCACGTTAACCGCAGATTATAAAGGTTTCGATTTCTCCATGTTCATCCAAGGTGTTGGTAAACGTAACTCACCAGCCAATCATAACACAGGTGAATATCGTTTTGCCAATTTTGTCTGGGGTGTCCCCCGGCAAGGTTCGTATGCGCAAGCTACCATGTGGGAAGCGCAACAGGACAGATGGAGCCAGTTCAACACGCCGGAAGAAAATGCCAAAGCGTTTTTCCCGAAAATGTATTTCAGCGATGAAAATATGAAAAATACATATGAACAAACCCGGTATCTGCAAAATGCCGCATATGCGCGTATCAAAAACATTCAGATCGGTTATAACCTGCCGGCATCGGTACTGAAAAAAATATCCCTCCAGAAATTCCGCCTCTTCGTGAATGCTGAAAATATGGGGACATGGACAAAGATGATCAATACACTTGACCCGGAATTTTCCACCTCTGACGGGAAATTATATCCCTTACAACGAGTATGGGCTTTTGGTATGAACCTGACATTTTGATAGTTAAAAATTGGAAATTATGAATTATTCAAATATGAATATATGAAACCATATAAATATTTAGTGATAGCAATAACCGGTGCATTATTAGTCGGACTGAACGGATGTAATGACGAATTTCTGGAACGTGGGCCATTGTCGAAAATCAACGATGCCTTGTTTTGGAAAACGCCCAACGATTTGTCAATTTACATCAACAATCTGTACAGTAAGGAAGGACTGTTACCCAGTTACAATTCCTCAAGATATGATGTGATTGGACCCTATACCGACGATGCCTTCAATGGTAGCGATCTCTTGGTTCAAGTTGATTACAATAAACGAATAAACGGAGAAACCACACTTCCTACCAGCGGCGGTGGTTGGGGAACCTCCGATTGGGACCTTTTGAGGAATATTAACTATTTTATGGCACACTATCAACAAGTGGATGTTGAATTCTCTAAAATAGCTCAATATGTAGGAGAAGCGTTGTTTTTTAGGTCGATTTTTTACTTTACCAAACTCAAACGTTTCGGATCTGTGCCGTGGGCATCATCGCTTCTGGATCCAAATTCCGTCGAATTGTTTGAAAACCGGTTGCCGCGCAATGAAGTAGTCGATTCCATTATGTTCGATTTGGATCGCGCCATCGAATATCTGCCGGCACAAGGCAGCGGCACATGGACCGGACGAGTTACCAAGGAAACCGCGTTGGCACTCCAGGCTAGAATCGCCTTGTATGAAGGTACTTGGGAGAAGTATCACAACCTGAAAAATACACCTTTTCAGGTACGAAACGGAGATGGAGGAATACATTTCCTCGAAAAAGCCGCAGTCATCGCTGATTCACTGATGTTAATGGCCGCTGTCAACGGTTACCCTGCCCTCGACAATATAGGTCAGGTAGATGGTTATTGGAACTTATTCAACCAAAAAGATTACAGCGGAAGCAAAGAAGTACTCTTCTGGAGAAAATATTCGACCGCAGCTGACCAGTTGTTCAATCGATGGATAAATATTTCATATACCGGCGCCGGAGTTGGAATCACGAAACGTTTAGTCGATTTATACCTTTGCATGGATGGCAACCCCATTTATATAGCCCCAGACGACAAAAATCCGCTTTATCAGGGTGACGACTCTTTGCCTACCGTAGTAAGCAACCGTGATCCTCGACTGAACCAGACCATCTGTGTGCCTGATGGTAAGCACTATGTCTGGAAACCAAATACTTACTTCGTTAAACCAATGATCACTGCGGAATTGGCAACCCGATGCGTCACCGGCTATCAATTGTATAAAGGTCACAGTGCCGACAGAACTGAATATGACAACCGAAAAGGCACCAATGGATGTATCTATTTCCGTTATGCTGAAGTTCTACTGATTTACGCCGAAGCCAAGGCAGAACTCGGAACCATTACCCAGGGAGACATCAACAAAACCATCAATGCCCTGCGGGAAAGAGTAGGCATGACCGGAATGCTCGACAAAGATAATATCATCACCGATCCTAATTGGCTATTTACCACAACAGGGCCTGCTGCAGTCAGTCCTTTGCTTCAGGAAATCCGCCGTGAACGTACAGTCGAACTGGCTTGCGAAGGCTTCCGGTTGGATGATATTTTCCGGTGGGCAGCTAGCGACGAACTTCTTGTAGGCTATAAACCCAAGGGCGCTAAATTGTCGCAATGGCCGGTTACACAAGCCTCACTCCCCGAGTATATCTTAGAAGACCAGGACGGATACATGGATCCGTATGCCCAATACCCATCTATAGGGAATGGATACCAATTCAACATAAAACGTGATTACCTTTATCCTATCCCGACCAACGAACTGACATTGAACCCTGCCTTGCGTCCGCAAAACCCCGGATGGTAATCAATCAGTTACAAGGCCGCTTGTCATTCATTATTCATAACTAAAAAAGGTAAACATGAAACAGAAAATTTACATCCCAGGAATTGCACTTGTTGCAACGATCGTAGGAGATAAATAAAAACAAATCAGATAAAACGGTAAGTATTTAATTTTAACTATAAGGGACATGAAAAGACTAAAAAGTAGTTTATTGGCATTGGCAGCAATCCTACTGTTATTAAATAGTTGCAAAGATGAAAATAATATATTAAGTATAGACATAAGCCAAAAGGGCGCTTACGATTTTCCTACCGAAACAGGTGAAAATCATGAAGCCGTAGAACCCCTCACCGTTACAATAACCAATACAGGCAACCAGGCTACCGGCCGGTTAACGATAGCATTGGACGGACTTGCTGCGGCTGATTTTGACATCTCGACAGCCGCTGTCGTCAACATTGATCCGGGGCAAACCGCAACATTTACGGTAGCCCCCAGGACGGGTCTCTCATTCGGCGATTATCGGGCAACCATTTATATGAGCGGGAGGAGAATACCCGAAGAAAAATTCGACATCCGTTTTGTCGTGACCGAATCGATATGGGCATCCATCGAACTCGTTTCCGGACCGGTTAAAACCATTTATGGTGTGAAAGAACCGTTTGATACGACGGGGATTGTCGTGCGTGGAACGGACGCAAATGGAGTATCGGAAATTATCCGGCTGAAAGAAGAGTATTTTCTATATGATTTCTCTGCGCCCAACAGTGAGGCTAATGTTACTATTACCATAGGATCTGCTCCGGTGATTCCAATTCCGGTTAAGGTATTAAGCATTGTCGATCGTGTAGCAGCCGTTGCTACAGGCGATTCTGTAGTCCTCTATCTGTATGCTGATGAAACATTGGCAACACGCATTAGAAAAGATGTCCCGAATACCATTGTTACCATATCTACTCCGAGCAATATTGTCAGGAAACTTAAATTGGAAGGTATTGGAATACTTCTTTCGATGAGCGGTGGATCCAAAATAATTATAGATGGTTATGTAACTTTGCAAGGACACGCAACTCCCGAGTTCGGAGGAACAGATGACATAAACAATACTTCCTCATTGGTTAGCGTAGGAACAGACGGAACGCTTATACTGAAAGGACACGCCAAAGTTACCGGAAACGCTTATGCATTGTTAAACCCGGCGGATACAAATATTTTGGGAGGTGGAATCACTGCTAAAGGACGTTTGGTGATAGATGGATATGCGCAAATATCCAACAATACCATCTGTGTAACAGCGTTGTATCCTGCACCCTGGAACGCTGACATCCGTAATGGAAAGGCTGCATATGGCGGCGGTGTTTATCTTACAGGAGCAGGAGTAATGGAAATAAGAGGAAATGCTAAAATAACAGGCAATAGATCCATCAACAAGGGTGGTAACGCGACAGGCGGCGCTATTTTCCCGGAAAGTACGACTATTTATATGTACGGCGGAGAAATTTCGGGTAACTCAACGGAAGCTTCTCACAGGGCAAGTAGTGGCGGTGTACACTTGACAACCGGTAAATTGATCATGACAGGTGGGGTTATCAAAGATAATAAGTTGAAGTTCGGAGGAGCAGGAACAGGCGTTGCTTGTTATGTCAATGGTTCTAATAAATTGATTTTAAGCGGTTCGGCAAGTATACCGGCAAAATCAGGCGCACGACTGTCCGACCTTGCCGACTACACGATCATTACCGGAATCACGATACATCAGGATAATGCAAATACGGTCTATTTGGATGAAAATAATTATGCAAGAGTGGCAGGTACACTTACCGGAGCTGTTCCGGTAGCTACTTTTGATATGAATAAAACGACTACCGGCGTACTCGGAAAATACGATCTGGAAACCGGTACTGCATCCGGTTATATAACTGACGCTCCTATTGATAAATTCGCGCTCGGTTCGTATATCATCAGACCAAGTAATAATGCATCTCTTGTATTGGAATCTATTACCGATAAGGTAATTAAAACCGATGGAACTGTAGGCGCGCTCTAAAATAATAATGTATATGTTTTCAAAAAACACACATTGTTTTACCCTGTTATTAATGTGTTTATTCGTGTTTTTCTCCTGTGAGAAAGGTAACGGTAAAGATGATATTAAACGTTCCTTTAACGGTCTGGTTCTTAACGAACTGAGTTGCGGAACAGGTAAAGAATGGATTGAACTAAAGAACACATCTTCTGTTGAACTTGACCTTGGCGGAGTGTATCTTGTAGGGGAAGACGCCGATAACGGAAAACAACTTTTATATACCATTCCCAGTCAGACTTTATTGGCTGCAAAAGCTTATCTGGTCTTCGATAAAGCTGATAATACACTGAGCGCAGGTATATCCATGTCGCTTGATGCCGCATTTACTATTTCACTTGTTTCACCGTATAACGATACTATTGATGTTTTCGACCGGAACAAAGATGTTGGAGCATCTGTTATTCACCCATTCAATGGCTCATATTCACGTATTCCCGATGGCACTTCGTGGTGGGAAACCACACGATCGGCAACCAAAGGCGCGGCGAACGTCAACGAAGACCTGCGTACTTTCGATGGACTTATTTTGAACGAAATTTGCGCCACCTCCAATGTCGAATGGCTCGAAGTATTGAATGTTTCAGATGAAACGATGGATGTCAGCGGCGTAAAAGTCAGTTATAAAAATGACCAAAACAAGGAAATGACTTATTCTGTTATTCCAGAAAATACCTTGTTGGATGCCAACACCTACTTGATTCTCGATAAAGCTGACGGTACATTGTCGGGTTCTTTCCCTATGAATCAAAAATTGGTTGTTTCCCTCGTATCGCCCAAAAATACCGTTATCGATACTTTTGATCGTGACGCTGCAATAGGGGTCAATGTACCGCATTATCAGAACGGATCATATGCTCGTATCCCTGACGGAGCTAATGTCTGGAAGAAGACACAGATGGCGACAAAAGGGGCAGAAAATAAATATGCAGAACCGGTGGATATGTCGGCACAAAACGGCATCTGGATGTGGGGATCGCATTTTGCTACTGCAACTATCCAGACATTCCAAACGCTCAAGGATAACGGTATTGGTAATCTGATTGTAAACGAAGCGACAATGACCAGCAACATGACCGAAAGTGATTTCCGTCAGAAAGTGGACCAGATCAGAGCTTTGGGAATGAAGGTACACCTATGGTTTAAATGTTTCAATGATGGCAGTTGGATAAATCCTATCATTCTCGACCAGCAAACTAACAAGCATGTTTATAACCAGCCTTATTTTGACGGTCTGATACAAAGAGCGGTACATTATGCGCAATTTGGCAATATTGACGGCATCCATCTTGATTACATCCGCTATCCGGGTACTGCTTACAAAAGCAACTATAGCAGTGAAGGTAATGATGTAACGGGCGAAAATGCGGTTACTGAGTTTTGCCGCCAGATTTCCATAGCTGTCAAAGCGATAGACCCGAATATAAAAATGTCGGCGGCCTTGATGCCCGAAACCAGCAGCAATGCTTATTATTACGGTCAGAATGCACAGAAAATGTGCAAATATATCGACATACTTATGCCGATGGTGTACAGGTATAATTATAATAGTAGCGCCAATTGGATTTTTACTACTTCTAACTGGTTTGCCAATGAGGTGCAGACAGCCGCAGCTTCTGACCCAACCATACATTCCGAAGTGTGGACAGGGCTTCAAACTTATAGTGGAGATAATAACGTTGTCAATCTACCGGCAACTGCCCTTGAAACGGATTGCAGATATGCAATAAAAAGCCCTGCAGGTACGCCTTCAGGCGTTACCGGCGTGGTACTTTTTCGCTATGGGTTAGTAAATTATTTCGACCTGTCATCCATTTATTATTGAAATGTAAGCGATTGTTTTTTAATCAAATTAAAATTATATCATGCGTGTTTTTAAATCAATTATTCTTGTAGCCGGACTGGCGGCAGGTCTGCTATTCGGCTCATTTCCCCTTGCAGCACAGTTGAAATGCAATGTGGGTATCGCAGATATCACGCCAGAAGAACCGGTTTATTTAGCCGGTTTTGCTGCTCGAGAAGGACTTTCTACTACCGTGCATCGCCCGTTGAAAACGCATTGTATAGTGATACAAAAAGATACTACCCGAGTATGCATCATCACTAACGATATGATGGAAATCAGCATTGATCTCGCAAAAGAACTACGAAAAGAGATAGCCGGAGGAACAGGTATACCGTACAACCATATCTTTATCCATAGCATCCATACCCACTCAGCTCCACGAGCAGTCGGTAGTAGTACGGGACCCGGAGGTTCAAACTTCGCCTACAAGAAAAAATTCGTTGAAACGGTGATAGCCAATGCGATAAAAACAGCCGGAGATAAAGAGGCTTTCCAACCTTTTACCCTCGAAGTCGGCCAAAGCGAATGCGATATAAATTGCAACCGTCGCGAAATTGACGGCCCTATTGATCATGAAGTCTACGTTGTCCGCTTGCTCAATAAGAAAGGTAAGCCTATCGTTTCGTTTCTGAATTTCGCATGCCATCCGGTAAGCCTCAACTACAAAAGTCTGGTGGTATCACCCGATTTTCCCGGAATAGCACGTGAGGAATTAGAAAAAGAGTGGAACTGCAACCTATTTTATTTTACCGGTGCATCCGGTAATGTTGACCCTTGCGGACCTCTCTGCAATGATACCGCCTATACGCAGCAACGGGGCAAGCAATTGGCCGATGCCGTTCGCAACATCCGGTTCACTAAATTGAAAGTGCAAAATATCCTCTCCGTCAAAAACGAAGAAGTACATCTCCCTTATCGGATTGAACAAATCACCGCTGAGGCTGTCAATGCTCATGCTGACGAAATCAAACAAAAACAAGGCGTTTCCAAAAGTTGGCCGAACGATGTGGAAGATTGGCGACAACTGATACTGAGCAGAATTGCCAATGGAGAAGTAAAAAACTATTTATCCTTTGAAATTGCTGGCGTAAATGTCGGTGGACTGCTCTTGCTATTTTCACAAGGCGAACCGTTCAACGAATATCAAACCATCATTCGCAAAAATATGCCAGGTACGCCAATCCTTTACATTGCATACACTAATGGACAAAATGCATATCTGCCGAGTAAACATGCTTTTCAAAGTAATGGTTATGAATATGAAAAAGAACAAATGCATGTGTATATTAAAACGCCATATCCTCTTTCGGACGCCATACCGGAAGTATATGAAAAAGCAATCAAAGAACTTCTAAATAATATCAAATAAAATATAATCAGATGAAATACTTATGCCTATTTGCCATCGCTGCAATCATTACTTGTACAACAACAGCAAGCAATCCATATAAATACGGTATCATTCCGCAACCACTTTCCTTACAAGAAGCAGAGGGGATATTTTTACTGAATAAAAATACCGTAATCATGGTTCCGGAGGGAGAAGCACGAATGTTTGAAATTGCCGGAGATTTTGTACAACAATTCAAAAAGGTTTCCGGAATTGATCTGCGGATAATTACATATTCTACTCCTGAAATACAATCGGACTGCATTGTCTTCCGTAAAACCGAAGGTATGGCCGAAGAAGCTTACAAACTGAGTATAACCCCGCAGCAAATAGCCATCACGGCTTCTGCTTCCACCGGTATATTTTATGGCATCCAAACTATCCGCCAACTTCTTCCCGTTCAGATTTACGGGGATAAGAAAGTCGGTGGTGTTAAATGGAAAATCCCTTGCTGCGACATACAAGATGAACCGAGATTTTCCTATCGGGGCATAATGCTCGATGTGGGACGTTATTTCATGCCTAAGGAATTGGTATTAAAATTCATCGACATAATGTCCATGCATAAACAAAATATGTTTCATTGGCACTTGACCGAAGATCAGGGTTGGCGCATTGAAATCAAAAAATATCCCCGCCTCACGGAAGTCGGCTCCATGAGAAAAGAAACATCGGATTATGGCATGACAAAAGGTGACGGCATACCGCATGGCGGTTTCTACACACAGGAAGATGTAAAAGAAATCGTGGAATATGCACGTAGAAGATGCGTGACAGTCATCCCCGAAATTGAAATGCCGGGGCATGCCATGGCAGCCATTGCCGCCTATCCTGAATTATCGTGTTTCCCCGACAGAGCATATGAAGTAGCAACTTTATGGGGGGTAAAAAAGGATGTTTTTTGTCCGTCGGCAACGACTTTCCGTTTTCTGGAAGATGTTTTTACCGAATTGTTTGAACTCTTCCCCTCTCCTTATTATCATATCGGAGGCGACGAATGTCCGCGCGACCGCTGGAAAGAAAGTCCCTACTGTCAGGATTTGATGAAGGTACTGGGAATCGAAAATGAAGAGGAGTTACAGATTTTTTTTGTTCAACGAATGGCTAAATTCCTCAAAGAAAAAGGGAACAAGACAGTAATCGGCTGGGACGAAATTATAGATGGAGGAGCCGTTCCGGGTACCGTAGTCATGTCGTACCGCGGGCACAATCCAGCCTTTCGTGCCGCCAAACAAAACATGAACGTTATTGTGGCTGCCAACCGTTGGAACTATCTGGATTACTACCAGGAAGACCCTGACAAAGAACAAAAGGCTCAAAAACTGTTCCTGCCCTTAAGTAAAGTTTACAATTATTTCCCGATACCGGATACCGTTCCGCAACAATACTACAAATATTTCATCGGACAACAGGGTAGCGTTTGGTCAGAGTATACCCAAAATCCACCACGGGCAGAATACATGACTTTTCCACGTGCCGTTGCCATGTCGGAAGTGGCTTGGTGCCCTAAAGACAATAAAAACTGGGATTCGTTTTGCAAACGAATGCTTAAAGAATTTGAACGCTTAGATCTGAAAAATGTAAACTACAGCCGGGCATTTTTCAATGTCATTTTCCATTTCAACAGAGATAACAAAACTTTTCCTAAAAATATCGGCTTATCAATAGATTATCCTGGAGCCCGGATTTTCTATACCGTTAACGGAAAACCGGCCTATACAAAATCAACCCTCTATTCGGACTCTATTCAAGTACAGAAAGGAGACATCATCCGTGCACAGGCATTCACAGAAAAAGGTAAAAAAATTGGTAACCCTGTTGACAAAACATTCTGAAATGTAAGCAAGATTCAATTAGCAGGTTAGATGAATTTATTGACACAATTACCTAATATAATTAATATAATGAAGATAAAAATATTATTCTGTTTCATTTATTGTCTTGCATTTTCCGGTGGGATTGTTGCAGCTAAAAATGAATACTATCTTATGCCAGAACCTCAGTCAATCATTCCAAAATCGGGTTCGTTTGTATTTAATGCAAATACGGTGATAGTTTCTTGTGACGGCAGTAATGAATATCAAAGAATTGCACATTTATTAGCTGACAGACTAAAAGATGCTGCCGGATTAAATTTACAAGTGAAGATTTCGCCGGATACTGCTTATCTCCAAAATGCTATATTTATCAGAAAGGTGTCAGGAATGCAGGAGGAAGAATATAAACTGACAATAAGTTCCGATCATGTTACTATTCTCAGCTCATATCCTAACGGAGCATTTTACGCTTTACAGACTATTTATCAGTTATTACCACCTCAAATTTATTGTCAGAAGCGAAACAATGTGAGATGGAGCATGCCGAATGTTGAAATTGAAGACAAACCACGCTTTTCATATAGAGGGATGCTTTTGGATGTGTGTTCGCATTTTTTCACAGTAGATGAAGTAAAACGTTATTTGGATTTAATGGCGATTCACAAGCAGAATGTTTTTCACTGGCATTTAACTGAAGATCAGGGGTGGAGGATTGAAATTAAAAAATATCCCAAACTCACGGAATTTGGTTCTATACGAAAGGAAACAGTCATCGGAACGTTAAAGGCAGGATTTTATGATGGGATACCTTATAAAGGTTTTTATACGCAGGATGAAATACGTGATATTGTTAAATATGCCGCTGAACGTTTTATTACAGTTATTCCGGAAATAGAAATGCCGGGACATGCTCTGGCTGCAATTGCTTGTTACCCGCATCTTTCCTGTGGTCTGGAAGAAAAATATGAAGTTGCCACACGATGGGGAGTATTTAGTCAGGTATTTTGTCCTAAATCAGAAACTTTCGAATTTCTGGAGGATGTGCTCACTGAAGTGATGGAACTTTTTCCTTCAAAATATATTCATATCGGAGGAGATGAATGTCCGAAATCAAGTTGGAAAAAATGCGAACATTGTCAGGATTTAATTAAGGTACTCGGACTGAAAGACGAATTTGAGCTTCAGAGTTTCTTCATCCAAAGAATTGAAAAATTTGTAAATAAAAAAGGACATCAAATTATTGGCTGGGATGAAATTCTTCAGGGCGGTTTAGCTCCCAATGCAACAGTCATGTCATGGCTGGGCGAAGCAGGTGGTATCAAAGCTGCACAACTGCATCAAAATGTCGTAATGTGTCCTCACACAAATTATTACCTTGATTATTATCAGGCCGATCCGGATAAAGAAAGTCTGTGTATGGGAAGTCTTGTTCCTTTGCGTGAAGTGTACGACTATTGTCCGGTGCCTGAAGTATTGTCAATGGATGAGCAAAAATATATCAAGGGTATTCAGGGATGTGTATGGACAGAATACATGCCCGATTTTAAGCGGGTCGAATATATGGCATTCCCCAGAGCATGTGCAATAAGTGAAACAGCCTGGACGCCTCAGGCTGAAAAAAACTGGAAAAGTTTCACTATTCGCCTGGAAAAACATCTTGAACGGCTCAATCAAATGGATGTAAATTATTGTAAGGCATTTTACGAGGTGCTTATTCAAAGCCATAAAGACGGGCCTTATTCAAAAGTTGTTACCATGGAAATTGATGCAGCGGATGCAGTAATACATTATACCACTGACGGGTCTTCGCCAAATACAGGATCGCCGGTTTACACAATGCCTTTTGTTATCAATAAATCTAATATAGTTAAAGCTATAGGGTTTAGAAATTCTGAACCACTTGGAAAAATAACCGTTAAAAAGTTTGATTAGAGAAATAATACAATACAATTATCTATTATTATTAATTATCTAAATTATTGGAGGACAACAAAATGAAAAAAAAACTTACACGATTTATGCTTTGCTTTTTAGTATTTGCATTTTTATTTCAAATTCGGTTGCTGGCATTTGAACACCCAGCAAGAAGTGTCCGGATGAGTGTATCTACCGATTTATCAACTACACCAGCAACAAATCAAGCAACTGTTGATAAATTAGCTGCTAATTATGTTAATGAGGTTCTGATATGGGTAAAAAGTAGCGTTGGTGGTAACCCAAACACTACCGGCTTAGCTGATTTTATTACTAAAGCACATGTTGCAGGTATAAAAGTGGTCTTAGAATATACTGTCAGTGTAGATGCAGTGTATACCGACGCACATCCTGATGCAAAAGTTTATCATAGCCCAGACGCCACCACTCATCCCAGACCATATATTAATCCTGCATCTACATATATAAATTTGCTTTACCCGGGATATAAGGATTTAGTAGCAGGTGGTATTGCATCTCTTGTAAGAGATTTTAATGTTGATGGAATATGTCTTGAAAGTCTTCGATATAATCTTTTGGAATATTCATTTGATACGTATAATCTTCAAAGAGCAGCAGCTTTAGGCTGTGATACGACTCATTTGTTAAGTCTTTTTAACACAGAACCTAATTATACTACTTATGGTGCAGGTACTACTGCATCTAGAGCTGCTTTTATTGGCCTATATACCGCAACTGTGCCGGATCCTGATGTTGTAAAATGGGTGAATATGAGAAAGGGTGTACTTTCCGAATATATAACTGCAATAAGAACTGCAATAGAAAGTGTTAGGCCCGGCATTCAACTATCAGCTTTGTATAGTGAAGAACCAGTGACAGATGTGAATGCTCCTGGGGTGCATTATGCTCAGGATTATGCACTCCATTCAACTCTTTTAGATGTAATTAGCCCAAATGTTGTGACAACAGCATCGTTAGCAAGTATAACACACGCTGCAGCAGCCCTTGTATATCCCGGATGTAAAATGACTACATATTTCACCAGGAGTGCAACAGTGGGTACTCAAATTAATGATGCGAATAGCAATGATTCTTATGGAGTAATTATTCAGAGCTATAGTTCAATACTGCCTGCTGAATGGACTGCTATTAATCCACTTTTTTTAGCAATGCAAACTGCAACATCCATTAAAGAAGTAGAAGAATTATCTTCGGATTTTATTCTGAAACAAAATTATCCAAATCCGTTTAATACAACCACTGAAATTGCTTTTCAAGTTACAAAACCTTGTTTAGTGTCGTTGAATGTGTATGATGCTTTAGGGAGACAAGTTGCTCCCCTTATCAATAAGAAAATGGATTCGGGCACACATAAGGTTAATTTCGATGCAAAAGGGTTAGCTGAAGGTGTTTATTTTTACAGATTGAACATGGATGGTTCAAGTTCAGCAAGGAAGATGACATTAAAAAAGTAATATCAATACCCCGACCCTTGGTTCGGAAACTAATATGTTTGTGAAACAAACGCCCATTAATACCTCGGGGCTTGCCCCGGGGTTGTTTATTACTTTTTGTCGAACACGATGCCGAATTACTGTAAAAAGCAATCTGTTATTTAATTACTGCTTCCCTGTTTTTATTGTTGTCTGATACTAAAAAAGTGATTAATTTTATCAAAACGTAAGCTCATCAATCATGAAAAAATTACAGATATTTTGTTTTTTGCTAACCCTCGTTATTGGGTCGTTGTCTGGTCAGAATGTTCCGTTCGACGGTATTCAGAATAATCTTGGAAATCTGTTTCTCCTTTCGGATGCAAAGACCAGATCAATCAGTCCGGAGAACTTCATGGGTGAAAAGGGGAGAGGCGGAATGGCAAAATTGGGCGAAGGTTCGGCTTCGGATGCAGCACGCGATCTGGGACAAGGGTGGAAAGTAAACCCGTTTATCAAAATTGCCAAAGGAGAAACCTTTACATTGGCCGAAATTGAAGGCTCCGGAGCTATTCATCATATCTGGATGACACCGACCGGAAACTGGCGGTTTTCAATTCTTCGCATTTATTGGGATGATGAGAAAGAGCCATCCGTTGAATGTCCGGTAGGTGATTTTTTTGGTATGGGATGGGGCGAATATGCACCACTTCAATCACTTGCCGTTTGTGTAAATCCGGGAAGTGCTTTTAATTGTTACTGGCAGATGCCTTTCCGAAAAAAATGTAAAATTACGATGCAGAATATCGACGAAAAGGAGATGAGGCTTTATTATCAGGTTGACTATTGTCTGACCGAAGTTCCGAAAAATGCCTCCTACTTTCATGCACAGTTTCATCGCAGCAATCCTCTGAAATATAAGGATGTATATACGATTGTCGATCAGATCAAAGGTAAGGGGCAATATGTCGGAACTTATCTGGCCTGGCAGGTCAACAATAACGGATGGTGGGGAGAAGGGGAAATCAAATTTTTTATGGACGGCGATAAAGCGTTTCCCACAATTTGCGGAACCGGTACCGAAGATTATTTCTGTGGTTCGTATAATTTTGATCGCAATGGAAAATATACTGAATTTTGTACTCCCTATTCCGGTTTACATCAGGTGATTCGTCCCGACGGAGCTTATCGTGCGAACCAACGCTTCGGACTGTACCGCTGGCACATTACCGATCCGATCCGTTTTGAAAATGATCTTAAAGTGACGATTCAGGCCTTGGGCTGGACAGGAAACGGCCGCTATCTTCCTTTGCAGGACGACATTGCTTCAGTAGCTTTTTGGTACCAGACAGAGCCCCATCAATCGTTTTCGGCATTGCCATCGAAAGACGAACTGGAAGTAAGGTAATGTTAATCTCTTGTGGGTCAATTCCCCGCTGCTTGCAGCGAATTTAGCATGTGCGGCTGGGCTTTGATACCCCGTCTGCTTGCAGCGGGGTAGTTCATTACTGAGTGTTAAAAAAAGTAAATCACAGTTGCTATTAAATTACACTTATAAAGCAGAATCGGATAAATTCTATCAGACTGAATTATTTTTCTGCTTAAAACCAATCAAATTTATGTTTAAAGATTTATTTATTAGAAAGACGCTGGCTGAGTTAGATGAACCTGCACATAATAATTATATCAATTCGTATAAATTAAAAGATGGTATAGGTGGAGGTTTATGGCCATTTTTATTTATTGTTGAAGATTCTATTTTTTCGAAAACAGAATCTTACATGGATAGCATACGTTTGCTTGATAAATTGCCCGTTAATTCTATGATTGATTATGAAGCTATCAATGCGGGCTATCTGCTATTACAATTACAGAATTACTTGAATTCTAATATTAATGCTATTAACACGATTGACACAAATGAATTAATAAAGATTTATCCTAATCCAGCTATTGACAGAGTGTCTATAGACTGTGCTGATAGATTAAATCTAAAAATGCATGTAAACAACCTTATTGGAAAATCTGTTTTACAAAGAAATTTGAGCAACGGTATAAATGAGATTAATATTGGGTCTTTATTAAAAGGTATGTATATAGTACAGATATTCGAACCAGACATAGATTTTCAATGGAAACTGATTAAAAACTAGATTCCTCTTGATTAAAAAATACACGAAAAAATGAAAAGTAAAGTAATACGATGTACGGTTTTTTTATTGGCATTTATATTCTTATTTCAGTCCAGATCGTTTGCTGATGAACAACCGGTTAGAGGTTTTTGGATTTGGGGAGCTACATTAACTAGTTCTAATATTCAGACAATTGTTAATAAATTGGCTGATAATTATGTTAATGAGGTATACCTATTGGTAAAAGGAACAAGCGGAACAAAAACCAATGCAACAAATTTAACTAGTTTTATTACAAAAGCACATGCTAAATCTATAAAAGTACACTTTTGGTATTGTGTTTTTCAAGATGATGCATATTTGAGGAGTAATCCTAATGCTCATGTTTATCATTGCCCTAACCCTAGTGGGAGGAGTGGTGATGTTAACCCATATCCTAATACCGATTCGGCGATAAATCCTTTTTTTCCTGGATATAAGGAATATGTGTTGAACAATATCGGATACTTTTTGAATAATTTTGATTGCGATGGTATTCATCTTGATTACATAAGATATGGTCATCTTGTATATTCATTTGATCCCTATTCTCTTGAAAAAGCCGCTTCTTTAGGTTGTAATACAACCCGTTTGTTGGGATTTTTTAACACACCGGGAAATTATACTATTTATGCTTCAGGTTCTGGCTTTATAAATTTATATGCAAACCGTGACCCAGATGTTGTTACTTGGGTTAATATGAGAAAAAATATAATTTTTGATTATATAACAGCAATAAGGGATACAATGGAAAGTGTAAAACCCGGGATTAAACTGACTGCTGCTTTTATGCCTGAAGGTATATATGATCCAAATTTAGCGGATGCTCATTATGCTCAGAATTATGCATTGCATTCAACCATCTTAGATATGATTAGTCCAATGTCATATTTTAAAAGTTATGGAAAGAGTACGAGTTGGTTAAAAACAATAGCAATAAGTGCAATAAATCGTGTTGATCCGAGGTGTAAAATCGTTGCAGGTCTCCAAGCTTTTCCTGGTGCTGATGATGTTGCTGTTACCGCTACAGAAATGGATGAACAAATCGCTTATGCACTTGAGGGAGGATTTTATGGGGTACTTATTTTTAAATACGACTCATCAATTGATAATGCCAGCTGGGTTGTTATTCAATCAAAGTTTAGATCTTTATCATTGACAAGCACTACAGATGTTTATTCTGAAAATCATTTATTAGATCAAAATCTTCCAAATCCTTTCAATTCAATCACTGAAATTACTTTTCAAGTTACTAAACCTTGTTTAGTGTCGCTGAATGTGTATGATGCTTTAGGAAGACAAGTAGCTCCGCTTATCAATAAAGATATGGCCCCGGGTACTTATAAAGTCAGCTTCAATGGCAATAATTTACAAAGCGGAGTTTATTTTTATAGATTGGATATGGCTGGTTTGAGTTCAGTGAGAAAAATGATATTGACAAAATAACTGCTACACTTTTTCCCAACCCTGTAAATGATGTTCTGAACCTTCAATTGTCTTCAATAGTGTCAATAACTTTGAATTGAAAGCAGAAGAAAAGGAACGGGAAAGGTCAAGAAAGGATAACGCACAGACAACCCTTTTCCCAATTCAGGGGGCTTACTTTTGAAGAAAATGAAAAAACAGGGTTCAAAAGCCCTGTTCACAATAAAACAAATTTTAAATCCGGTTTTACCGGATAACAATAATAAACATAATTTTAATATTTTTAAAAATGGAAACTTTAAAAAAAGAGCGTATCACAGAACAACCTTCGTTGTATCGTCATTTAGAAACTAAAACCGTAGATGAACTGGTCGGAGATATCAACAAGGAAGATAAGAAAGTAGCCTTGGCCATAGAAAAAGAACTCCCAAAATTGAGTAAGTTAATTAGTGCGGCAGAAGAAAAATTGAGAGCCGGAGGTCGGATGTTTTATGTAGGATGCGGAACAGGTGGACGTTTAGCCGTTATTGATGTTATTGAACTCCCAAACACTTATGGGATTGAAAAAGGAATTTTTAATGTAATATTGGCCGGAGGACTAGATCGTTTCGTAGAGGCACCCGAAGAGAAAGAAGATGAGCCTGAAGAAGGATGGTTCGCATTACAACATGAAAATATATCTTCAAAAGACTTTGTTATCGGCATCTCAGCCAGTGGAACAACACCATTTGTTTTGGGTGCATTAAAACAATGCAAAGTAAATAATATTCCATGTGGTTCCATTGTCAATAATCCGGACTCTCCGATATCCCAGTATTCCGACTATCCTATTGAAATAGTAATGGGACCCGAGTTTGTAACAGGAAGTACTCGGATGAAATGTGGAACTTCCCAAAAAATAGTTTTTGACATGATTAGTACAACCTTATTGATTCGTCTGGGTCAGGTTGAAGATAATAGAATGGTTAATGTTCGTCTAATTAATGATAAAGTAGTGGATAGATCTGTAAAAATGATTTTATCACTAACAGGCTTAAATGATTATGATAAGGCAAAAGAGATTTTGTTTAAAAATGGCAATGTCAAGAAATCAGTTGAATATATTATGAATAATAATATCTGATTACCATGAAAAACAAGTTCCAATTAGTTGTTTGCTTTCAGCAAAACACATGCAGGCAGGAGCCTACGAAAGAACCGATTTTTTCTTTTGGTATGGAGAAATTTCGGTATTTCCCATAGACATACTTGGATAAGTAATAATAACATATAAATATTGATTAAATTATGATATTAATAGCCGATAGCGGATCCAGTAATACCAGTTGGTGTTTGATCCCTCAATCCGATAATAAAACGTCAGAATATTCAAACAATCATCAGAATGGACGAGTATTTTTCACAACAGAAGGATATAATCCTTATTACCTTACTCAGTCTTATTTGGTTGAATCTCTTACAAAGTCATTGCCTGCCGGATATGATTGGAATAAAGTAAAACAAGTAGGATTTTATGGTGCCGGATGTTCTGAAAATAAATATGATTTTATAAGAGAAGCATTGCAAAAGGTTTTTGTTAATGCCTGCATTGATGTCGCCATGGATTTGTCGGCGGCAGCCAGAGCATTGTTAGGTCATAAGGCCGGCTTTGCTGCAATTTTAGGTACCGGAACAAACTCCTGCTTGTATGATGGAACTGATATTATCAAAAATATTGATTCATTAGGTTTTATATTAGGAGATGAAGGAAGTGGAGCTTATATAGGACGACGATTGTTACGGGATTATATGAGAGAATTAGCTCCTGATGACGTGTCTGCCCTTCTTGAAAAAACTTATGAACTTGATATAGACGATATTTTCGAACAGGTGTATACGAAGCCTTTCGCGAATAAATACTGTGCTAGTTTTTGTGTTTTTATTAATGAGCATAGAAACAGGTACCCTTATTTAAATGATATTGTTATTGATTCATTCAGAGATTTATTTAAAAATATCATATCTCATTATCCTGCCTATAAACAATATAATTTCAATTGTGTTGGTTCGGTAGCTTATCATTTTCAAGACATCCTGGCAACAGTATGCGGAGAGTTCGATATGCCTTTGGGCAAAATTATACAATCACCCTTAGAGGGCTTAATCGAATATTATTTGAAAAATAAATAAATAAAAACGACACATTTTATGTTCATCGTATTTTAGAAAGATTATTGATAACAATAGTTCGTTCAAAAAATAGCTATATTTACGCGGCCATAGTGCCGAAATACAAAAGATCTTTGACATGCTGATGATTTTTGATTGAGTTCGGGTTGATGGCGAACAGGCAAATAA
>Ga0209125_1001099_pt1 | contig 27761 bp, 28 predicted proteins | sample BarGraIncub1131A_FD_184503 | JGI IMG/M metagenome (GOLD analysis project Ga0209125, IMG submission 184503) | Arctic peat soil microbial communities from Barrow, Alaska - Barrow Graham LP Incubations 11-31A (SPAdes) (version 2) | ecosystem: Environmental > Terrestrial > Soil > Wetlands > Peat... | reverse complement strand
AAAATATAATTTCAAACGTAAAAAGGCACACCAGTTGGTGTGCCTTTATTTTATTCCTGTTAAATCAAAATCCGGTATAAAGCTTTCTTTATCAGTGCCTACCTCTTGAATAAAACCCTTTGTTATCCCTAAAGCAATGCTATAGTCTACGAGAGCTTCATAGTGATCTTGATTTAAACTCTTATTGAGTTCTGGGTAATGACTGGATTTATAAAAGGGAGTATATTGATTCATTATGCTAATGTATACCTTATCCTTATATTTATTATATATGTAGTCTATTATCTTTTTTGAATCAAATAAAAGCCCTGGTAGCATAAGATGCCTTATTATTACGCCTTTTTCCATCATCCCCACTTTATTTAGCTTAGTTTCTCCCACCTGACACACCATCTCCTCTATAGCTTCCTTAGCCCTTATAGAATAATCCTTTGCAGCGGAGTATTTAGTGGAAAATTTACTATTATAATATTTAAAATCTGTAAGATAGATATCTATTATTCCGTCTAAGAGTTTAATTGTTTCTGCTTTTTCATAGCCACTGGTATTGTAGACAATAGGTATTTTAAGTCCCTTAGCTTTTGAAAGCTTTAAGGCTATTATAATTTGGGGTACATAATGGCTGGGTGTAACCAGATTGATATTGGAGGCCCCATTATATTGGAGCTTCAAAAAAACATTACATAGTTCTTCTTCAGTAATAATAGCTCCATAATTACTTTGGCTAAGTTTGCTATTTTGACAAAAAACACATTTAAGATTACAACCGGAAAAAAATACTGTACCAGACCCATTTTTCCCAGAAATACAAGGCTCTTCATAAAAATGAAGTGCAGCTCTTGCTATCTTTACTTCTCTAGTTGAATTACAAAATCCAAGCTCTCCATGAAGTCTATCTACATTACAATTTCTTGGGCAAAGGTTGCAATGCTCTAATAAATCAAGTAGAGAAAATAAATCGTCCATGATAGGTCTCCTTACTAATTTAATTTAGTATTTAAGGTTTTAATGTAATAAACTACGAACAATATAACAAAGATTAAACTTACGACTCCAAAGGCTGGATAAAGCACAGTTATCAAATTCACAAAGCCTAAGCTAGATATAGGTAAGGCTAATGCTAATAAAATTATTATAGACTTATTATAGGATATTTTAAAGCTATTCTCCATAGCTTTTCCTAAGCTGTATACATCAGATACCTCGGTGGAAAACATCTCAAGCCAAATTATTATAAGCAATATAAATTGAATTAATTTCCCAAATCTATTAGCAATATAGAGTAGGGGTATTTCATAGTGAAAGATATATGGAATATTTAACATAAGTAGTAGGTTGATTATGAGACATAATACTGTTAGTCCAACGGACCCTATGAATATTCCCCAATATAAAGATTTTTTATTAGGAAGCTCTGAACTTAAAGGAACCAGGACACCTATACAGCCAAATATATTGTAGCCAGCATATAAAAATGTTGATTTAAGCCATCCATCCTTATACTTTGGAATGTCCTTAATATAATCTAAACTAATAACCTTTCTATAATAAAACATGCTTAGAAGGAAAACTGTAAGCACTACTATTATCAAGCAAGGGACTATAAACGAATTTATTTCAATTAGCCCCTTTGTATTTCTAAGAAGAGTTATTAGAGCTACAAAAAGCATTAAAAAAATTCCAATAAATTTTGGAATACCTAAAAATTGATTTAATAGTGCGCCACTGCCAGCTAGTATAATTCCACTACTACATAATATAAAGCTACCCGTTATAAACTCTAAAACTTTGCTTATGATATTTCCAAAAGTATTGCCCAAAAGACCTACAGATACAGCTTTTATTAAATAATTATAAGATGGAAGTCTTCTCTCTATGCTCATTTTTATAATCATGTTACATACTAGAATATATAGAATAGCACATAACATAATACCAAAAAAGCTTTTATAGCCAAAAATCGAGAAAAATTGCTTTATTTCTTGTCCTGAAGCTAAGCCAGCTCCGACTAAAGTACCGATAAAGACAGTGGAAATTTGAAAGCTTAGTATAATATTTTTTTTCAAAGTAAAACCCCCTTAAGTCAATATATGTTTTTTAAGTTGACTTCATATCAATTTATATAAAAAACAAATATTATATTGGATTTAGGAAAATAATAATAATGAACAAATTAAATGAGGTGATATACTTGAAAAAAATTCTAACTTTAGGCATTATAGTTTCATTTGTTATCCTTCTTTATAGTTGCAAAAATAATGCAAGTATAACAAATAATGAAAATGATTTTGATATAAATACTGCGTCTAATGTGGTAGACAATTATATGAATCTTTTAATTAAGGAAGATTATGATGCAGCTAGAAGTTTTTATTCTGCTAAACTTAGTAAAAACGAAAAAGCTCTTCCAATCACCGAGTTGAAATTTATCGGATATACGGTGGAAGAAGAGAGTCAGGTAGGAAAAAATGGCTTTTTTAAATTAAGGGTATCAAGAACTAATTTCACAGAACCGAATGCTTCCTTAGAGATATACTCTATGAAGCTTATTAAGGATGCTGGGGAATATAAAATTGATGAAGTCAAGGCAGAACAAGAAAAAGAGGTGTTTTTATTAGATGGAGGAATCAGGATAAGAAATAAAGATAGTATAAAAACAAACTTAGTTTTTGATAAATTCAACTTGCCTCAATATGTTTATGCTAAAACAGATGGAGCAAAAGTTTTTAAAATTCTTTTAGATATAACTAATTTTGGTATGCTCCTTCCCTCTTATAAGGGAGATAGTGTGGCTATAGCTACTTATGGAAAGGATAGTTTTATTGGAGTCGTTAAGATAGATGAATCTATGATGACTCAAGGAACTGCAACTGATGGTCAAAGCAGTAGCCAAGGAGGAGGTAGTCAAGGTAGTGGAAGCTCAGGGAGCAGTGGTGATTCCGGTTCATCTTTACCTGCAAAGGAAAGTCCTATTGGAAAAGAAGTGGTAGTTATAGATTATTTAAGAGATACTAAGGTGACTAGAATGATTTTTTCTCAGGATGAGAAGTTTTTGCTCCTTCAATATAAGGACAATATTGGAAGCAAAATTGGACTATATAGAGCGGATAACGGTGAATTAGCATCCTTTGATTTTAATGCAAGTTATCCTTTAGATATGGTAGATATATATTTCTCCTCTTTTGGCAAGGATGTATTAAATTATGATATAATACCTAAAAGTAATGCTAATGCAGATGGACAAAAGCTTCGTGGAAAGTGGCAACTGAGTTTGAAGGACTTTAAGGCTAAAAAGCTTTAAAGGGGGGCTTTAATCCGAAGAATTATTAAAGCTTTAAAGCTATAAGGTGATGGAAGGAAGATTTTATGACAAACCGGTGGGGGGATAAACGTTATAATAGCTTAAATTTTTTTTTAAGAGAAAAATTTGGAGAGAAAGTAATTAAGATATCTTTAGATGGAGGTTTTACATGCCCAAATAGAGATGGGTTAATAAGTAATAAGGGTTGCATATTTTGCAGTGGTAGAGGCTCTGGAGAGTATGCTGGGGATAGAAATAAATCAATAGGGGAACAGTTTAAACTTGGCAAGGAAAGCATGAAAAAGAAATGGGCGAGTGGTAAGTATATAGCATATTTTCAAGCCTTTACAAATACCTATGGGAGCATAGAGGTATTAAGAAGCAAATATGAAGAAGCCTTAAAAGAGGAAGGAGTGGTAGGCTTAGCAATAGCTACCAGGCCAGATTGCCTCTCAGACGAGGTAATAAATCTTTTAGAGGAAATGTCTAAAAAGGCTTATTTATGGGTAGAGCTAGGACTCCAAACAAAGAGTGACGAAACAGCAAAGCTTATAAATAGAGGATATCCTTTAACTGTATTTGAAGAAGGTGTACAAAAGTTAAAAAATAAAAATATTGATACTGTTGTACATACTATTTTTGGCCTTCCAGGTGAAGATGAAGAACAAATGTTAAACACAATAAGCTACCTTTCTAAAATAGGAATCCAAGGTATAAAGTTTCATCTTCTTTATTTAGTAAAAGGTACGGGATTAGAGGAGTTATATAGGGAAGGAAAGCTTTCCTTTTTAGAAAGGGACCAATACGTGAATTTAATAGTTAAAGCTATAGCTCTTCTTCCTCCAGATATTGTAATACATAGATTGACTGGGGACCCTCCAAGTAAGCTACTAATAGAACCTGTCTGGAGTACTCATAAGTGGGAAATCCTAAACCAGATTCAAAACAAACTAGAAACCGAAGATATATATCAGGGTTTGTACAATTACACAAAATAGCCTAAATAGATTTGTAGGTTTCATCTATAGCTAATTAACCTTTAATGAGTTAATATGTAGATAGAAAATATTTAGGAGGAATGATTTAATGTCAAGTTTATCATTAAGACATATATCAAAGGTTTATACTGGAAATGTTACAGCTGTTAAAGATTTCAATCTTGAGATAGAGGACAAAGAGTTTATAGTATTCGTAGGACCATCCGGTTGCGGTAAGTCAACAACTCTTAGAATGATTGCAGGTCTTGAAGAAATTTCTGAGGGAGAACTATATATAGGAGATAAATTAGTTAATGATGTAGCTCCAAAAGACAGAGATATAGCAATGGTTTTCCAGAACTATGCGCTTTACCCTCATATGACAGTTTATGACAATATGGCTTTTGGTTTAAAGCTTAGAAAAATTCCAAAGGATGAAATAAGAAGACAAGTTACTGCAGCAGCAAAAATACTTGATATTGAGCATTTATTAGATAGAAAACCAAAGGCATTATCTGGTGGACAAAGACAAAGAGTTGCCTTAGGTCGTGCTATTGTTAGAGAGCCAAAGGTATTTTTAATGGATGAGCCTTTATCAAACCTTGATGCTAAACTAAGAGTACAGATGAGAGCTGAAATAGCAAAGCTTCACAAAAGATTACAAACTACCTTCGTATATGTAACTCATGACCAGACAGAAGCTATGACAATGGGTTCAAGAATAGTTGTTATGAAGGATGGAGTTACTCAACAGATGGATACTCCTCAATTTATATACGATCATCCTACAAATATATTTGTAGCTGGCTTTATTGGAAGTCCACAGATGAACATGTTAGATGTTACATTGTCTGAAAAAGATGGAAAGCTTGTTGCAGAAATGGGAGGAGATTTCTTAGAAATCCCTGAGGATAAAGCTGCTTTTCTTAAGAAAGAAGGCTATGTAGGTAAGAATGTTATATTAGGAATAAGACCTGAAGATATAGATGATGATGCAGAATTTATTTCTTTACACTCAGGTACTGCTTTTGAAACAGCAGTTGATGTTACTGAACTTATGGGTGCTGAAACTTATATATATCTTTCAAAGGATAAATACAGTATGATAGCAAGAGTAAACGGAACCTCAAAGGCTAAACCAGGAGATAAGACAAAGGTTGCTTTTGATGAAAATAAGATTCATATCTTCGATAAAGAGACTGAACTTACAGTTCTTTAGGAGGGGTTTTATGTACAGCTTTAATAGCTATCTTCATAAGTTAAGTGAAGAATCAGGAATTAGCTTTAGCCTTAAATGTGAGGCTGAAGGTATAAATTTTAATAGCTTAACAAATGAAACGGTTTCTACTTTCATCTTTGAGGTGGCTTTAGGTCATAATATAGGACGTATTAGTTTACCTAACAATGTAAAGAGCTGTACAGCCTTATTAAAATTCTCCATAGAAAATAAATATGAAGAATTAATATCTAGAAGTGAAAATTGTATAATCAATTTTTTAGAAGGAAAGGAAGTGTCCGCTGATATAGCAGACACTAATTTTCCTTTTATTACTAAGGGCTGTATACTTTATTTAGTAAGCGTAGATAAAAACAGAACTGAAGTCTTAGAAATGATAAGAGAACTATACGAGGAGCAGGAGGTTGTATGCTTTTTATATGGTGAATATATACTTGTACTTGGAGTATTAGAGGAAGAAAATGAGCATGCTGAAAGCATAAGAGATATTATTGCATCAAATCTCTTTGCTAATTCATCTATTGCCTATGGCAATAGTTTTAATGCAAGTATATATATAAAGCGAGCTTATGAAGAAGCAAAAATTGCTCTGTTTTTAGGTAAAAGATTTGGTTTGAATAAAGAGATTTATTCCTATAATGCCATGATCTTTGAACGAATCGTATATGGAATAAATGATGATTTGAAAAAAGAAATCTTGTTTTCCTATAAGAAAAAATTTGACTGTTTTGATAATGAAATAAATACCACCGTGGCAAATTTTATTGATTGTCAAATGAACATAAGCCTTGCAGCTAAAAAACTTTATGTGCATAGAAATACCTTGATTTATCGTTTGGATAAAATTAAGAAGGATACAGGCTTAGATTTACGGCTATTTAATGAAGCAGCAATATTTATTATAGCTTTTCTTATATGGAAGGAAGAAAAATATAAAACCTCTGAATAATTCAGGGGCTTTTTATCTTTATACAGGAGGGTAATTATGAAGATTGATATTATAATAAGTGCTAGAGATATAATAAAAGAAAAGATAAAAGGGAAAAATGTTTTAGTAATAGATATGCTTAGGGCAACCTCAGTTATATTAACAGCTTTAGATAATGGGTGTTTATGTGTTATTCCAACACTTACAACTGAGGAAGCTATAAATTTAAAAGCAAGTTCAAATGAAGAGGACATAGTCCTAGGAGGAGAAAGAAAAGCCATTAAAATCCCAGGCTTTGATCTTTCCAATTCACCTTTAGAATATAACCTGGATAAAGTAAAGGGAAAGACTGTCATAATAACTACTACTAATGGGACAAGAGCTATTAAGGGATGCCTAGGAGCAAAGCATATATTTATAGGAGCCCTAATTAATGGGATGGCGGCGGCGAAAAAGCTTTATTCTTTGAAGGACGATATTGTAATTGTAAATGCAGGCACAGAGGATGAGTTTTCCATTGATGATTTTATTTGCAGTGGATACATAATTAGTAAGCTTGAAAAATTATCAAAGGAAGAACTAGAATTAACGGATATTGCAAAAACAGCAAAATATATCTACAATAAAAATAAGGATGTCATAAGCTTTTTGAAAAATGCAAAGCATTATGAAAGGCTAATCTCTCTAAAACTAAACGAAGACTTAGCCTACTGCTTAAACAAAAGCATTATAAATATAGTACCAGAATATAGGGATGATAAAATAATTGTTGATTAGATTACTTGAAATATGTAAAATTTCAAGTAAGAGGATTCTTCAGAATTAATCAGTATAGGATGATCTGGTCCTTGAGTTCGAAGTTCAACCTGGCGTAATACTCTTCTTGCATCCCTAGCTGCATCATTTATAGTATCAAGGAGTAATTTTGAATCCATAAAATGTGAACAGGAACAAGTCGCTAAAAATCCTCCTTCTCTAACTAACCTTATACCTCTAAGGTTTATTTCCTTATAACCCCTAACGGCTTGACTTATAGTATCTCTGGATTTAGTGAAGGCAGGGGGGTCTAATATAACTAGGTCATATTTTCTACCTTCTTTAGCCCAGACAGGTAATACGTCAAAGGCATTATGGCATTCAAAGCTAACTATATCCTCGAGTCCATTTAGTTCTGCATTTTCCCTAGCAATTTCAAGAGCTGAGGAAGATACATCAATTCCTAAAACATTCTTTGCGCCTGCAAGTGCAGCGTTAAGCGCGAAGGAGCCTGTATGGGTGAAGCAATCTAGAACCTCTGCTCCCTTGGAAAGTTTCTGTATGGCTGCTCTATTTTCCTTTTGATCTAAAAAGAATCCGGTTTTCTGACCGTTTTCTATATCGACAATGTATTTAACTCCATTCTCAACTATGTTTATCTTTGTGTTGAAGGGCTCAGTTAAAAAACCTTTATATTGGCTCATTCCCTCTAGCTCTCTTACCCTCACATCACTTCTTTCATATACTCCCTTAGCCCCATACTCTTTAACTAATAGTTCTACTACTAAAGTTTTAAACCTGTCTATACCTAAAGCTAGCGACTGAATAACATAATAATCCTCATATTTATCAATGGTTAAGCCTGGAAGAAAATCTGCTTCACCAAAAACAAATCTACAGCTGGAGGTGTCAATTACCTTTTGTCTGTATTCCCAAGCTTTTTTGAGCCTATCCTTTATAAGAGTCTCATCAATAGCTTCATTTATATCCCTTGTCATTATTCTAATAGCTATTTTTGAAGCATCATTTATAAAGCCTCTACCTATAAATTGGTCTCTATAGCTATATACATCCACGATATCTCCATTTATGTATTCTCCGTCAAAGCCTTCAATTTCATTAGCATATACCCAAGGATGGCCTCCCTCAGCTCTTCTTCCTTTACCTTTATATAAAATAATCTTACAATTCATAATTTAGCTCCTTATTTTATAATGTTTTCTATAGTATATCATAATATTATTAGCTTTAATATTATGTACAATTAGTTCACAACACAAGTATAATTTTTCACTTCTTTATTCTAATGGAAGTGGTAATATTGAATTAAAGTAAAGCATAGAAAAAAGAAGTTTTTAGAAAATATTACGATATATGAAAGGTTGAAATATATGAAGGTTAAAAGTGTGGCAATTAAAAAAGAATAAGTTTAGTGCAAAGACTAAATTGAATAAAATGAGAGCGCTACCAATGATTTAAATATTATAATATCAGGTAAAGCAATTTATAAATTTGAGACAATTGTAGAGGGTGGTGACACCTATGATTATGACTCGTTCCATACATATAAAGAGGTAAGGATAAGATGAAAATTAATGGATAAAACTGAAATGCGTAATTTTAAAGAACTTGTTGAAAAAGAAGTTACGGAAGATATCCTGGATTATTGGTTTAAAACAATTGATATTGAAAATGGTGGATTTTATGGCTTAGTTACGAATGGGAATACAATAATTAAGGATTCCCCAAAAGGGCTTGTACTAAATGCTAGGATACTGTGGACTTATTCAATTGCATATAGAATTTTTAAAAGTCCTAAATATTTAGAAATGGCTGATCATGCTTACAGCTTTCTGGTAAATAGCTTTTATGATAAAGATTATAAGGGCTTTTATTGGATTCTTGATTATAAGGGACAGGTTGTCAATGATAAAAAGCAGATTTATGGAATCGCTTTCGCAATTTATGGTTTATCAGAGTATTATAGGGTTACACAAAAGAAGGAAGCTATTGATTTGGCCATTGAAACCTTTGAGATGATTGAGAAATATGCTTTTGATAGTGAAAAATCAGGGTATTTAGAGGCACTAGCAAGAGATTGGAGCCAAACTACAGAAATGCAGCTTCTACCTAATGATGTTCCGTCAGTTAAAACTATGAACACACATTTGCATCTTTTAGAGGCATATACAAATCTCTATCGTACATATAAATTTGTAGATTTATCAAAAAAACTCAGTTATTACAAATGAGGATGGACAATTGAAGAGAGCCTTTGGAGCTGAGGTACTTTGTCCAAAATTTGCAATCTTAAACCCTGAGTTTACCTATTCACTTCCAGTTTACCAGACTGCTTGTGGTGCTGCAGATATTCTAGCTCATCTTATGGAACGTTACTTTGTTCAGACTACCTGTGTAGATTTTACAGACAGAATGATTGAAGCTGCTTTTAGAACGGTGCTTTTCAATACACCTTTTGTTATGAAAAAAGCGGATGATTATGATGCAAGAGCTGAAATAATGTGGGCTGGTACGATTGCACATAATGGTCTTCTTGATACAGGAAGGGGAGGGGATTGGGCTAGTCATGGAATTGAGCATGAGTTAAGTGGAATTTATGATATAACTCATGGGGCCGGACTCACGATTATCTTCCCTGCATGGATGAAATATGTTTATAAGGAAAATATAGATAGGTTCGTTCAGTTTGCTGTAAGAATATTTGATGTAGACATCACTTTCTGCGATAGAGAGAAAATTGCGCTAGAAGGTATCTCCCGGCTGGAAAGCTTTTTTAAATCACTTGGTTTACCTACAAGCCTTTCCGATGTTAATATAGGAGACAATAGGCTACGTGAAATGGCTGATAAATGTGTGCCAAAAGGTGGGACAATTGGTGGGTTTAAAAAATTATCAACTGAGGACGTTTATGAAATATATAAATTAGCATTATAATAGAATGAAGGCTATATAGAAGCGTCTATGCTGGCGCAGGATGAAAAGCTCATTTACTTCTTTGTAAGTAATTGAGCTTTTTTCAGTTTAAATCCTATCTGTTGAATTATTTAATTTCGCGTAGTGCATCCTACTTTAAATTACTGTCGCAAGAATTACAAAAAACATTAAAATTCTTGACCTAGGAATGTTTTTTAGCTAAACTATCATTGTATTAAAAATTGGAGGTAAGCACTAGTTATGAGTATTTTAACAGTTAAAAATATAAACCATGGTTTTGGTGATAGAGCAATTTTCGAAGAGGTTTCCTTTCGATTACTTAAGGGAGAACATATAGGACTTGTAGGAGCAAATGGTGAAGGAAAATCCACCTTTATGAATATAATAACCGGTAAGCTACAACCAGATGAAGGGGAAGTTGAATGGGCTGGAAAGGTTAGAGTGGGCTATATGGATCAGCATGTCACTTTAGAGAAGGGCTGTACCATAAGAGATATATTGAGGCGGGCCTTTCAGTATTTATATGACCTTGAAGAAGAGCTGCTTCGTATATCAGATAGAATGGGAGAAGCAGGCGAAAAAGAATTAGAAAAGTTATTAGAGGATATGGGAACAATTCAAGAAACTTTAGAGCATAATAATTTTTACACCATCGATATTAAGATAGATGAGATTGCTGGAGGATTAGGACTTAGGGATGTTGGCTTAGATAAAGATGTAGATGATCTAAGTGGTGGGCAAAGGACGAAAATTCTTTTAGCGAAACTTCTACTAGAAAGTCCTGATATATTACTATTAGATGAACCTACTAATTATTTAGATGAAGAACATATAGAATGGCTAAAAAGGTTTTTAAATAATTATGAAAATGCCTTTATACTAATATCACATGAGATCCCGTTTTTAAATAGTGTTATAAATATAATATACCATGTAGACCAAAGAAGACTTACTAGGTATGTAGGGGATTATGATAATTTTCTTCGTCTTTATGAGGTTAATAAAAAGCAGCTAGAATCAGCCTATGATAGGCAGCAGCAGGAGATAGATAAACTACAGGACTTTATTTCTAGAAACAAGGCAAGAATTTCTACCACGGGCCGTGCAAAATCAAGACAAAAACAGTTGGATAAAATTGAAGTTATAGAGCTTCCACAAGAAAAGACCAAACCAGAATTCAATTTTAAAACAGCACGTGCATCTGGTAAGGTTATTTTTGAAACTAGGGATCTAATTATTGGCTATGATACACCTATTTCAAAGCCCTTAAATTTATACATGGAAAGAGGACAAAAGATTGCTTTAGTTGGAGCTAATGGACTTGGTAAAACTACACTTCTAAGAAGCCTTTTAGGTGAAATAAATCCTATAAGTGGAAAAGCAATTTTGGGTGATTATCAATACAGAGGATATTTTGTTCAAGAAGAAAAGGTAAATAGAAACGATAACTGTATAGAGGACTATTGGAAGGAATTCCCGATATACACCCAATATCAGGTTAGGGCTGCCTTAGCTAAATGTGGATTAACCACAAAACATATAGAAAGCAAGGTTATGGTTTTAAGTGGGGGAGAACAAGCAAAGCTTAGACTTGCTAAGCTAATAAATAGGGAAACAAATATATTAATTCTAGATGAGCCCACAAATCATCTTGATGCTGATGCGAAGGAAGAACTTAAAAGAGCCCTGCAAGATTATAAGGGTAGCATATTAATAGTATGTCATGAGCCTGAATTTTACACTCAGGTGGTAACGGAAGTTTGGAACTGTGAGGATTGGACGACAAAAATTGTATAGCAGTTCCATAAATGGAATAAGAATATAAGTAGGTATAAATAATAATATATAGACAGCAGTAATATTAATAAGTATTATTGCTGCCTTTTTTATTTACTTCAATAAAATTGTGTTTGGAATATATTTCAAGTATAATTTTAGTGGATACATGTAGATTATGAAAAATTAAGATATGGGAGTTGATAAAATGAAATTTACTAGAAAAGTATTATGTGTGTGCCTATGTTTAATATTATTAAGTGGATGTAATACTGTGAAACTAAAGACATTTAAAAAATCTGCCCTACCACATGTGACTCTAAATTTTTGCTGGATCGGGGAGGAAAATCCTATCACTAAAGCTGTGCTTAAGGAGGTGGCTGATAAATCTAATCTTAATATTGATTTAAATTTTAAATGGCTTTCCACCGATGACTATTATAAGAATATAGAAGACACACTAACAAATTCTGCGACCCCCATTGATGCTTTTATTGTTGGTGGGAGTGATGATCCTAATGGTTTATCCTATGCGAAGCTTGCAAGAAAGGGGGAACTTTTAGATCTTACAACTTTATTTCCTGCTAATTGCTCTAACATAATTAAAAACCTTACTAAAGATGATTTGGATGCTATAAAAGTTAAGGGAAGGATTTATGCAATACCCTCAATAAGTCCAATAACTAACAGTGATGGCATAATCGTCAGAGAGGACTTAATGAAAAAATATAATTTATCTGATATAAATAGCTTAGATGATTTAGGGGTATATTTAGCAGACGTTGCAAAAGATGAAAAGGGTATAGTCCCACTTACCACTATTCCTTTTGATACTTCCTTTTACGCAAGACTATATGGCTATGCTGTATTAGATAATTATACTAGTATAGTTTACAAATATGATGATCCAAAAATGAAGCTTATTCCGTGGGAAGATACGGATGCCTTTAGGGATGTAATGACGAAATTAACAGGTTGGATAAAAAAAGGATATTTAATGTCTCCACAAGAAAATACCCTGACAGAAGCAGCAGCATATTTTAATAGCTACAACTATGTTGAAAAAGATTCTACTATGGATTTTGCTTTTAATGGCGGAAGTGTAGCTGTTCATACTTATTTATTTGGTAAAGATTTGCCACTAATTAAATTAAACCCTATAGCTACTGTATCGGATAATGGGGGGATAGCGATAAGCAGTCGATCTAAAAATGCAGTTAGAACCTTAAAATTTCTTAATTGGGTCCAAGGAAGTAAGGACAATAATAATTTATTAGTCTATGGAAGACCTGGAAAAGATTATACCTTAGTAAATGGGCAAATGTCTTATCCTTCTAATGAAATGCTATACCTTTTGTGGAATTCAAGTCCCTTTAAAAACATAAATTATGAGTTAGATAAAACTAGTGTTAATACTTTAAATTCAAGGTTAGAATATGCTCCTTCAAAGGGATTTTTTCCAGATTACTTCCAAATGCAAGATGCAGCAAATGCTAGGAGTGATACATTTAGTAAAAATCTTTATCATGCTCTTTATCAAGGAAGCCTTAAAGGGGCGGATATTAATACCATTAGGGCGTATATTAAAAGTGCAGCAGGAACTGATACCCTAATAACTAATCTTCAAGCTCAGCTTAACGATTTTCTAAATAGTAAATAATAAAAACCATCATAAAGAGCATAACGAAATAAATACTTTCGCTATGCTCTTTATTAGAGTAACCTAAAAAGCAATAACCTTGCTTTTTTAAGTTGATAGAGTCTTAAACAAGATAAAAACTAATGGGGAAAATGAACAGTTTATAGAACAAAAATGATGTGATGTAGGGGGAATACTAAAGTAAAGGACGATATAAAGGCTTATTCATAAACACCTTATGTAGTCTTTATTGGACGACAAAAATCGTATAGTAGTTTCATATTGAGGAGCAAATGTCTATTAGTCTATGATTAAGAACCGCGTTTTAAAATATAATAATTTTTAGGGAGGAAGTCATTTTGTTGAGTGTCTTCCTTTAATTTTTATATAAAGAATACTGTGTACCAAATATTATGCTTATTTCGTTCATAGTATTTTTGGTTTTATAACCGTTCAAGTCCAAATAATGCCTGACCTTCATATGATCGACGATATTTAAAATACATAGTATACCATTTATCTAACCAATTTCTTAAATTCTCTTCTTCTGGATTTTCTCTAAGACGAGAGATATCACGCTTTGCACTCCATGTGATATAACGTTCCCAATCGCCGGTTGTATCGCTTGCCATATGTGTTATATAATAACCAAGATTGCTGAATATTTTATAAAGTTCATTAAGTGGCAGAACTTCTTCATCAAAATCTATCAGTTCTTGGGGAGGATTTGGTATTTTGGAATACACCTTCTAAAATAAAGTCTTGGGTTATATCTACACCAATGCCGCTGATGCCAAATGCTTCATTAAATATTTTCAACATTTCACCAAAACCGCAACATAAATCTAGAGCTTTGCTGTTTTCATTCAAACCCATGGAATAACCAAATCTGATAATCTCATCACAAGGTATCATACTTATCAAATGTTCATTTACCTCGCACTTACTTATAATATCTTTATAATTCATTAAGTACATCTCCTTTAAATCTTTGTTTGATCATTTATTACCCCCGGACTCTTTGTCTTATGTTTGTACTTGTTATACAATCTGGACCCTTGCCTACTATTTACTATTAAATAAACACCTTTCAACTATTTTTAATAATATACTTTTAACACCACTATTAACACTGTAACATCAGTAGTAAATCCTCACTATAGAAAGAATGATTATAACTATTTTTTCTTCCCTTAAAATCAGCTGTAGATGTGTACCTGTACCACTTAAAAAGGTAACGTTACCCAAATAGTTTAATATCTTCTTTTCGTCAATTTTTGATATCGCTAAGCCTTCTTCTTCAGATTTAACGAATTTATAGCATCATTATTTGTACGCATATTATTATTTACATGTAAATTACTAAAAGTTAATTTGATGGGATTTACTTTATTAGAGTGTATTTTGTTTGTTTTAATACATCCTACTAATAGTGAACACATCACAATTAGAATAATAACTTTTATATATTACATAATAATTTCTCCTATGTGAAAAGTTTTCTGCGTTACCTAGAGCTTGTCCTAGAATTATAAAGGCAAATATTATTACGTAGTATAACAGTAACACAAATAGAAGGATATAAGTCCTTTTTAATTTTAATATACTTCACGTTTTATCTAATAAATCATCCTTTGTACCCTATTTGAAAGAACAAAATATTTAACTTATTTAGTGGGAACTATATCTTTGAAGGGAGCTTTTATCCAACCATGATTATTTAAGTTATAGGAGGAAGGTATCACGACTTCATACCAAATTTCCTCTTCGATATTGTTAAAGCTTACTCTAGCAGTAGTCAGAAGTTTTACAGTGCTACCTTTATAAACCTTAGATAATTTTATTGAATTAGAAATTGGTGACATATATAGCTCTGCGGTTTCTGCCATTTGTAAAGAGGTGTTAAACTCTTCCTTGAAGATTATGTTGATATTCCCTGATAACCTGTCATTTTCAACTAAGTTCTTTTTTAAAAGGGCATTATTTTTATTTAGTCTTAATATTTGTTTTCTCATGTCATATATCTTATTTTGGTCATAATAGTATATTAAAAAAGAAAAAATTAAAATTAAAATAAATAATATTATATATATCAATTTATAACCTCTTAAATAGATGTTCCAATATAGTATATTAATCTTTAGTTAAAAGGTTACCATTTTCTAATAATAATTTTATTTCTTCATATTTATAAAAGTAATAATCAGCATTGTCCTTTATTTTATCTATAACATTTTCTGAAAATAGGTCATGCATCCCCACTACCTTCATTCCTGCTTTTTTTGCTGCTATGACTGCTGGAAGTATATCCTCGAAAACTATACATTCAGAGGGGTTTAGCTTGAGTATATTAGAAACATAAAGAAACATCTCAGGGGAGGATTTACTATTTCCTGCTTCATCTGTTGTTATTATATAATCAAAATAATCCAGTATACCGTTGTTTTTAAGCACTGCCTCTAACAGTATTTTAGAGTTACTAGTTGCAAGGGCTAATTTTATATTTAAAGTTTTTAGATATTCTAAAAAAATCTTAGCTCCATCTTTAAGATTAACATTATGGGTATATTCATATATAGCCATTTGATTCCATTCGTTAAATATTTCTTCTATGGAGTCTTCTATTTCAAATCTGACTTTAAAGTAATTAGCGCACTCTAGCATGCCAAGATGCTCAATATTCACCCTAAGATCCTCTGGCACCATATGCCCCTTACCCTTTAAGTAGTCCTCATCTATCTTTGTCCATACCCACATAGAATCGATGAGAGTGCCATCCATATCGAAAATTGCCCCTTTTACGTTTGTTAGCATTTCATCCTCTCCTTTACTACCACTCTTTAAAGTATAACATGTTAATTGTATAATAGGTATGTACTAATTTTACAGGAGGTATTTATGAAAATAGATTTCTTTAAGTCTTTGAATATTTCAGAGGAAGACTTTTTAAATAAAAATATGAATATTAAAAGCTTTGATAAGGGTGAAATAATCTTCAATACAGAGGATATATGCAGTAGCTTAGCGGTGGTTATTAATGGGGAATTAAGACTTATGAAATATCCTACAGAAAACCAAGAGTATATATTAGAGATATTAAAAGAAGGAGATGTTTTTGGAGAAGCTATTTTATTTGACAATACTAATTACCCAGTTTTCGTTATAGCCAGCAAAAAAACACAAATAGGGTTTATAGCCAAAGAATCAATAATACATCTTATGGAGGTAAATGCTGACTTTATGGAAGCGTATTTAAATGTACTCTGTAGTAAAATAAAGAATTTGAATTTTAAAATTGATATGCTCACTCAAACTAATATTAAAGGTAGGATATTAAAATACCTATCCACCCTTAAGAAGGAACAAGGTATTGATAGGGTAGAGCTAAACATGACCAAACAAACTATGGCACTCCTTCTTGGTACTTCTCGCGAGGTGCTTTCAAGGAATTTTTCAGAGCTTGAAAGGGAAGGCTATATAAAGCAAACAAAAGATTTTATAGAAATTTATACAGATGAGATATAAGGTGACTTAAGTTACGGATATATAAAAGTAAATAAGTTAATATAAGGGTATAAACTTTAAGGAGGAACAATATTATGGGAGAAAGAAGTATCGTTAAAATAGATGAAACCAAATGTAACGGGTGTGGCTTATGTATACCTAATTGTCACGAGGGAGCTATACAAATAATTGATGGAAAGGCTAGAATTATTGATGATAAATATTGTGATGGTATGGGTAATTGTTTAGGTCATTGCCCAGAGGAGGCAATAACAATAATTAATCGAGATGCAGTTGAATTTGATGAAGGAGCAGTTAAGGAGAGGCTGGAAGGAGAAAGGAAGGATATTATTAGGACAAAGGGAGTAACTCTCAGTGGTTGTCCCGGAACCCTGGCAAAAAACTTAAAAAAGGTTATTAAGCCTTTCGAGGATATTCAAAAGCTAAAGTCAGTGTCTTACTTAAATCAGTGGCCTGTACAGCTTAAGCTTGTTAACCCTGAAGCAGAATATTTTGAAAATGCTGATATACTTATTGCTGCAGATTGTACAGCTTATGCATACGGTGCATTTCATAAGGATTTTATTGAAGGACGAGTAACACTTATAGGTTGTCCTAAGCTAGATGATATAGATTACTATACAGAAAAGCTAACGAAGATATTCAATAATGATATAAAATCTATAACTGTGGTAAGAATGTCAGTTCCTTGTTGTGCTGGAATTGTAGCTGCGACCCAAAAGGCTATTTTCTCCTCAGGAAAGATAGTTAATTATAAAGAAGTAATTATAGGTTTGGACGGCGAAATAATTTAAAAAATAATATAAACTATAAAGGAAGTAATTGTTCCAATGCACATACCTATTATTATATCTGTGGGATAGTGAACTCCAAAATACATTCTAGATAGACCAACCAAAAAAGCTAATAAAATAGTTAGTAGTGTTAATTGTGGAAAGCATAAAGAAACAATAACAGCTATGGAAAACGCGCCTGTGGTATGGCCGGACGGAAAAGAATATTCGTCTATTCCAATTAGCTTTATATTGAGATTTTCAACTTTTAGAAAGGGTCTAATCCTGCTTACGGTTACTTTTATAATTCTAACAAATAATGTGCTAATTATTAACGCTATAGAGGTCATAATCCCCATTTCCCGAATAGAAGAATTGGGGATGGCTACAGTAATTATGCAGAAAAGAAAAGCGAAAGGAACTGATCCTAAAAATGTTAAAGCAGGCATTAAAATATCTAACACTCTACAATTTAGAGAGTTATTAAAAAGGCTTAATAGGGTTGCATCTCCATGTTGAATTCGTCTTAACATCCCACTCATATGGATACCTCCAAACATAATTAGTGATGAAAATAATACTATTATAGCAGTTATATAATTAAAAGTAAATTTAAAGATAATATAAATGATAGAGGTTATTTATTAAATTTGGATTATGAAATTGTTAAATTATTATTAAAAGTGTTTATCATAAGTATATTCGTACAAAATGACTTTTAAGTGCATTTGGTTTAAAATATATTACATTTGCTTGATCATAGGTATGCTGAGATATTAAAGGTATACTGCTATTATTTGACTCATCAAAATCTGTCACTATGGCAGAATGGTAAATTCTATTTTCATTGTTTTCATAGAATATTGCATCTCCAAGTTTAAGCTCAAAAGGGGAATCTAATTCTTCACCCTTAATTCCAGGGGAGGTTTTTTTACCCTTAGAAATCAACATATGATATAAGATATCCGCTATAATCCAGCTATTGGAGTGTGCATGGGTTTTCTGATTGTAGTACCAGGGGGATGTATTCGTAGCTTGGGGACATCCTCCATAGCTAAAGCACTGAGAGACAAAATTAGTGCAATCTCCACCAGCTTCCGAGGCATAATAGGGAAAAGTAGGACTTGGGTTCATGGCATATTTGATTGCATACTTAGCTGCTAGCTCACCATTATAAGACATTTTATTTTACTCCTAATAGCATTTTCCCTATAAGATATGTTCAGCTTTAAATTTTGTTACAGGTCTACTTTATACCAGACCATACTTTATCAAAACTTTCGATTCCTTTTCCGATATCCTTAAGATGCTCTCCATTTTTTACAGCCTCATCTGGAGGATATATGGAAATATCATCTAACATGCTTTTATCCATAAGTTTCCAAGCCTCAGTATTAGGATTAGCATAAGGGAATGCTTTTGAGATTTCAAGACTTATTTCAGGCTCCATTATAAAGTTCATGAATAGCTCCGCGGCAGCTTTATTTCTAGAGACTTTTGGAATAGTGAAATTGTCCTGCTGAATAAATAAACCTTCCTCTGGAATTATACATTTTATATTCGGATTCTCTCTTTTAGCTAGAGATATTTCTGCTCCCCAGACATAACCTACTGTGGCTTCACCATTTATTAATAATGTCTTTGGACTATCACTGTCATAGGATTTTATATTAGGCTGCAAAGCAATCAAGTCCTTTTTTGCCTGGGCTAAATCTGCTGCATTAGTATCGTTTATGGAATGACCATTTTTCTTTAGGGCCATACCAATAATTGCTCTCATATCATCTAAAACAACTATTTTACCCTTTAATTTGGGGTTCCATAAATCGCTAAAGCCCTTTATTTCAAAGTCAACTTTAGAGGTATCTACAGCTATAGCAGCGTCCCCCCACATATAGGGTAAACTGTATTTATTTAAAGGATCGAAGGTTTGCTTCATAACTCTTTCATCCATATATTTAACATTGGGCATTTTATTTAAATCTATAGTTTGAAGTAAATCCATTTTTGTTAGAGTCTCCACCATATAATCACTAGCCACAACAAGATCGAAATCTGTGCCTCCTGCAGTTAATTTTGCCAGCATCTCTTCATTTGATGAGAAGGTAGAGTAATTAATTTTTATATTATATTTTTTCTCGAATTTATCAATAACTGATTGGGGGAGGTACTCAGACCAGTTAAATACATTAAGTTCTTCTTTAGGAGCATTAATTTTACTTGCTACAGTAAAGATCCCTATTGAAAAAACTATTAAGAATACTAATAAAGCTGAGGTCATTTTCATAAGTCTTTTCTTGTTACCCGTATTTTTGTTTAACAGTTCCATTGAGACAACAATAACAACAGTGAAAAAAAGCATTATAGTAGAAAGAGCATTTATCTCAGGGGTAACGCCAAATTTAACCATTGAAAATATTTTAAGAGGAAGGGTAGTGCTCCTAGGTCCTGCCACAAAAAAACTTATTATAACATCATCTAAGGATAAGGTAAAAGCAAGAAGGCCTCCAGCAATTATACCAGGAGTTATGATTGGAAGTGTAACCCTTAAAAATGTTTTAGTGGGAGTAGCGCCTAAATCCATAGCTGCCTCTTCCAGATTCTTATCAAAACCCTGAAGTCTTGATCTTACCACAACAACTACATAGGAAACACTAAAGGTAACGTGAGCAATAATTAAAGTGGTTATCCCCAGTTCAAAATGAACTATATTTTGGGCTAAGGAAAAAAAAGATAGCATTGCTATACCCATTACTATTTCAGGAATTACAATGGGTACAAAAAGCACTCCGTCAAGAACATTTTTACCTTTAAATTTATATTTATACATCCCAACAGCTGCTAAAGTTCCAATCATAACTGATAAAATTGTACTTACAAGAGCAATAAATAAAGTGTTTCTAGTTGCTGCTAATATTGTATAATCTGTAAACAAGCTTTTATACCATTTCAAGCTAAAACCTGTCCAAACTGCATTAAGTTTTGAACTATTAAAGGAAAATAAAATTAATATCAATATAGGCAGATATAAGAATAAATAAATAAAGAAGCTATATATTGTACTAAGTTTAGAATTTTTCTTCATCCCTACATCACCTCCATTTTGTCCTTAGAACCGCCAAGTCTTGTAAATAAATTCATAAAACCAAACATAAGAAGAATTATAATTATTGATATAGCTGAGCCAAAGGGCCAATTTCTGGAAGATAGAAACTGGTTTTTAATAAGATTGCTAATAAGTGTTATTTTACTTCCCCCCATGAGATCTGGTATAAAAAACAAGCCAAGGGTGGGCACAAATACTAACAAACTTCCAGATAATATACCTGATTTTGTAAGGGGAAGTGTAACTCTCATAAAGGCGTCAAAAGGCTTTGCACCTAAATCCTGAGCTGCCTCCAGAAGTGAAAAATCCAGCTTTTCAAGGGTAGAATAAAGAGGTAGCACCATAAAAGGGAACATGGTATACACCATTCCCAGTAGCACAGAACCTTGATTATATAACAAAGAAAGTGGTACCTTAATTATATGAAGATTCATTAAATAGGTATTAATTATCCCTTCAGTTCTAAGGAGTATAATCCAAGCGTAGGTTCTAATTAAGGAATTTGTCCAAAAGGGTAATATTATCATCATTAAAAATAGAGCTCTATATTTTTTCGGAGTTTTTGCTACAAAATAAGCAAAGGGGTAACCAAGGAATAAACATATTAATGTAGTTATCAAAGAGATAGCTAAAGAATCAAAAAGTATCTTAAGATATCTCTCATCTAAGAAGCTAATATAATTATTAAAGGTTGGTGAGGAATAATTAATTCCTGCTAAATCCCCCTTATTAAAGAAGCTGGCAATTATAATAAGAATTATAGGAACGACAAAGAAAATAAGCATCCAAACTATAACAGGAGATAGAACCGCAAAGGGACCTTTAAACTCCCGCTTATGTACTTTTCTAGTTGTAAAGGGTGGTTTGCCTATCTTTAAATCCATTAGTTAATCACCACCCCCTGGGAAGATTTCCAGGTAACAAATATATCCTTTGATGCATTTATATCAAATATATCTCCAGAAGCCTCGCTTATAGTTATTTGTTTCCCATTATTTAAGGTTAAAACAGTTTTTATAACTGAACCAACATAAATTCTTTCTTTATAAAAAGCCTTAATATAGCAGTCATCAGATGTTGGTGAGGCCTTTAATTTCAATCTTTCTGGTCTTATAGCAAAGCAAAGGGTTGTCCCTTCACTGTAAACTACCCCATTTAAGGTAGCTACATCCAGGCTACCCATTTGCATAATAGAATAATTTTCTTTTCTTTCCTTTATAATACCTTCGAAGAAGTTAGTTTCTCCTATAAAATCAGCAACAAATCTAGTTTTAGGTCGCTCATATATTTCATCAGGAGTACCGAACTGCTCTATACTCCCATTATTCATAACGCATATTCTATCAGACATAATAAGTGCTTCTTCTTGATCATGGGTTACAAATACAAAGGTTATTCCAAGCTTTTGCTGAAGATGCTTAAGCTCAACCTGCATTTGTTTTCTTAGTTTTTGATCTAGTGCACCTAAGGGTTCATCTAGGAGCAAAACTTTAGGATTATTAATTACAGCTCTAGCAATGGCAACACGTTGTTTTTGACCACCGCTTAGCTGATCAGGCATTCTATTTTCCATTCCTTCAAGCTGAACTGTTTTAAGTAATTTACTTACCTTTTCTTCTATTTCACGTTTGGGAGCTTTCTTTATTGATAAGGCAAAAGCAATATTGTCATAAACGTTCATATGTGGGAAAAGAGCATAGTTTTGGAAAACTGTATTTACCTGCCTTTCATAGGGGGCCTTGTCTGATACATTTTCATTATCTATAAAGATATCTCCATTTGTGCATTTCTCAAAACCTGCAATCATCCTAAGAGTAGTAGTTTTGCCACATCCGCTAGGACCTAAAATTGTTAAAAATTCTCCTTCCCTTATTTCAAGAGAAATATCATTTACTGCAGCTGCTTCTAAGTTATCTTGGTCATCAAAAATCTTTACAACATGATTAAGTCTTACCATTGAGAGTGTCAAAGAGTACCATCCCCTTTTTATAGTTAATTACTATTTTATTACAGTAGAAAAACTCTTTCAAATGCGTACAACGCCAAGAAAGAGTTAATTATAAATTATACTATAATTATGTATATTAAATCATAATTATAACTTCAATTATTTATACCATAAATAAAAATGAGATGCAATAAATTATGTAAAAATATTTTTTAGTAAAAATTAAAGGAGAAAGGTAACTAAGCCTTTTCCCCTTTAAAAATTAAAGTCCTTGTTTCATACTGCTTATTAATGCAGCAATATCAACATTATTTCCTGTGTTAGTGTTACTACTTGAGGATGCTTGAGAGCCTGTAAGATTGTTAGATATAAGGGTTTGCAGAAGGGAAGACATATTGCTATTGCTTCCACCAATATCGCTAATTCCTTCATCGCCACCACTATCTGATACACTACTAATGCTACTTGTGCTACTGGCATTACTCATCATACTTTCAAGAGCCATAAGCTGAATCATTTGTACCATTTTGTCTGGCTGTAGTGGCAAGCCAGAGGAGGCAGCTGCACTAGTAACAGATGTACTAGGATCAACGGTTGCAGCAGCAGAAGTGCTTGGAGTAGTCATATTTTTCATCATCTCTTGGAGTAAAAGCTGAAAAGAAGAATTTGTATCTCCAGTTGATGAAGAACTTGAACTTGTACTGCTTACTTGATTTTGCATTTGATAAAGCTGTAATAGTTGAGATACTTGATCCACGCTCATAATTAATTCTCCTTCTACTTGTATTAAGGTAATTTTACTACTTTATTAAAGGATTGTCTACTATCTGCGCCACACCTAGTAAATAAACATAATATAATCAAAATAGTTCTGATAATGAAAGGATTTGTGTTTGACAAGCTTTTATATAAAGCTTTAATATATCTGTATATTTAATAATTTGGGGGTACCTCATATGGAGATGGCAATAGATAGAAAGAAGTTTAGGATACCATTATTTTGTTTAGTAACATTAATGTTTTGGTTTTCAATGTATACATATGTGCCTATTTTAGCTTATTATGTGGAGTATTTAGGGGCAACACATATGACAGCAGGAATTATAGTAGGTTCCTATGGCTTCACTCAAATGCTACTTAGAATACCAGTAGGCATTATGTCAGATAGGCTTCATAAAAGAAGACTTTTTATAACCTTTGGTTTGTTTTTTTCCTTGCTTAGTGGTCTTGGGTTAGTTGTTACTGGCAATTTGACTGTTATACTCATATTTCGTTCTTTAGCAGGCGCAGCGGCAGCAACCTGGGTTGATTTTACTATATTATTTTCTAGTTATTTTAAACATGAAGAAGCAACAAAATCTATAGGTATTATTAGCTTCTTTAGTTCTATAGGGCAAATGTTTGGAATGCTCTTTGGAGGCTTTGTAGCAAATAGCTACGGCTTTAAAGCTCCTTTCATATTTGGTGTTATCATTGGATCAGCAGGTCTTATTTTATCTTTATTTCTTGTTGATAAGTATGATGAAAATGCTCAAAAGATTACCTTTAAGGGAGTAGTGGAAGTAATAAAGGATCATACCCTGCTTGTGGTGTCCTTCCTTGCAATCCTTTCTCAATTAGTAACCTTTGCTACAGTATTTGGATTTACTCCATTATATGCTGCCACTTTAGGAGCTTCAAAGCTACAAATGTCAATACTTACTGTTTTTTCCACCTTAGCAACTGCCATTGCTTCTATATATGGAGGAGGAATTTTATCTAAAAAGTTCGGAGAGAAAAAAGTTGCCGTATTCGGATTTGTTATAACAGGAATCTTCACTGTAACTATTGCCTTTACTACAAGTCTTCCTATGCTTATATTTACCCAAACTATAGCAGGCTTTGGCAGGGGACTTGCCTTTACAGTGCTTATGGGACTCTCAATAAGGCATATGCCTACTGACAAAAGAGCCACAGCCATGGGGTTTTTCCAATCTATATATGGTTTAGGAATGTTTGCAGGTCCTTTTATTATGGGAGCTATCTCTGATAAAGTAAGCCAAAGACAAGGCTTTATATTTACAGGAATAGTAGCATGTATAACCTCCTTCCTTGCACTTATAATGTTAAAAAGACCCAAAGAAAATTTATTATAAATAAAGGTAATATGCATATTATGTAGAAATATATTATAGATATAATATTATTTATATATTTTTAGGAGTGATAATATGTATTGTTCGAAATGCGGAGCATTAAACCCTGAAGAGACTTCTGTCTGCTCAGCCTGTGGAGCATCTTTAAAAACGGTTCAAGATACCAAGGTGCAAAATGAAGTGCCTGTTGCACCAGTATATCAAGGTAATCAAGTATATCAAGGAAACCAGACATATAATAATCAAAGTAATCGACCTAGACCTACCGTACCTAATAATTTAGTTCTTTCTATAGTGGTATTAGTAATTAGTGTACTAACATGTTTCTGTTACTGTATTACCACGGCTAGTGTTATTTTAAGCATTATAGCTGTTGTTCTTGCTTGTCAAGTAAATTCAAAGGAGTTTGCTGGGGATATAATCGGTGCTGAAAAATCCGCGAAAACAGCTAAAATATTATCCTTTGTGTCCATTGGAGTAATGGTTTTTGTTATTATTATAGTTGTTATTGTAGTATCATTAGGAGTAACATCTGGATTTTTTAATAGTTTTAATTATTAAGGGTATAGTATGGAATTTAAGATATTAGGGAATAAAATTAGCTTAGCTATTAGCAGAAGACTTGTTTTTATTTTTACGATTATTTTAATAATAGCAATTCTGGCAGCAACATATCTTTATTATCATAGCCCTTTCCAGAAAAACATATATCCCTCGTGTATTTTTAGAGCTTTTACAGGTATGTACTGCCCAGGCTGTGGTGCAACCAGAGCAACTTATGCATTAATTCACGGTAATATTCTACTTGCTTTGAAATATAACTTGTTCTACATGCTGTGTATTCCTTTTATATTATATTTATTAATTTCCTTACTAGATATAAAAATAAATGGTAAGTCTATTTACAAAGTTAATTTCTATGAAAGAGAAGCTTATATAGTTATGGGGGTAATCCTTGGTTTTTGGATACTTAGAAATGTTCCATATTTCCCTTTTAATCTATTAGCTCCGTGATATGTTATAAAGAAAAGCGGGAGTAATGAAACCATAGGTTTCATTACTCCCGCTCTTAATTTATGCTAGGCACCTTCGTTTAAGAATTTATATTGTGACATATAAAGGTCATAATATAAGCCCTTTAAAGCCATAAGTTCTGGGTGAGATCCAGCTTCAACTATTTCACCATTATCGATTACCATTATTTTTTGGCAATCTCTTATCGTAGATAGCCTATGAGCTATTACAAAGGAAGTTCTATTTTGAAGAAGCTTTTTTATTCCTTCTTGAACCAATCTTTCAGTAAAGGTATCGATATTTGAGGTTGCTTCGTCAAGTATCAATATTCTAGGATCTGCAAGAAGAGCCCTGGCAAAGGAAATTAACTGCCTTTGTCCTACAGATAATCGAGAGCCTCTTTCATTCACCTGGGTATCATAGCCTTTTTCTAATTTTAAGATAAATCCATGGGCATTTACTGCCAGGGCTGCTCTTTCAACTTCGTCATCTGTAGCATTCAATTTTCCATAACGTATGTTTTCTCTTATGGTAGCTGAAAAAAGGAAGGTATCTTGAAGCATTATTCCCATTTGTGATCTTAAGGAGTCTAGTTCCACATCTTTAACATTTTTACCGTCAATTAAGATTTCCCCTTCTTGAGTATCATAAAATCTGCTTATCAAATTAACTATTGTAGTCTTCCCTGCACCGGTAGGACCTACTAACGCTATAGTTTCTCCTTTATTTACTGTGAAACTTACATTGTTTAATATTTTTGTACTAGGATCATCATCATAACTAAAGGTAATATTCTTGAACTCCACGCATCCTTCAATAAGTGGCATAACCTCACTATTTGAGTCATCCGCTATAATTGGAGGAATATCTAGAATCTCAAAGATTCTTTCTGCTGCACTAAAGTTTGTAATTAGAGTGTTATAGAAATTGCTTATATTCATAACTGGTCGCCAAAACATTGATAAATAAAGAGTAAAGGCAACCATTTTTCCGATCGATAGAGTACCATTGTTGATTAGTGTGTAACTAAACCAAAATACCACTATATTTCCAAGACCCCAACAGAATTCTACGGAAGGCCAGAAAAAGTCGGATAAGATAACTGCTTTCATAAAGGCATCCATCATTTCCTTAACCATATCTTTAAACTGTCTAGATTTCTCTTCTTCGGCCCCAAAGGCTTGAATGACTCTTATACCAGAAAGATCTTCATGAGTAAAGGCATTTAGGTTTGATCTTTTATTTCTATAAGTTTGCCATTTGCTGTGAGCAAATATTTCAATACCTGCCAGCGTTAGGATAACAAAGGGTAAGGTAGCCATGGAGGCTAGTGCAAGCTTGAAGTTTAAAAGGAACATAATAATCGCCACACTTATAAAGGTTAAAAACTCAGGTATTAGCGTGGTTACACTGCTTTCAAAAAGAGCCTGAAGAGAATTAACATCCCATATAACCCTTGCTAAAACCTTTCCAACAGGCCGATTATCAAAGAAATTAAAGGATAGCTTTTGTATATGAGTATAAAGCTCTTGTCTTATATTAAGGAGTATTCTGTTAGTAACACCTGCCATAAGAAGTATCCTATGTCTTGAGGCAAACCAAGATATTAGATTTAAAACTATCATAGCAGCCGCCATAACAAAAAGTCCATTAACATCTTTCTTAACTATATATTTATCTATAATAATTTC
>Ga0209125_1001098_pt1 | contig 27837 bp, 23 predicted proteins | sample BarGraIncub1131A_FD_184503 | JGI IMG/M metagenome (GOLD analysis project Ga0209125, IMG submission 184503) | Arctic peat soil microbial communities from Barrow, Alaska - Barrow Graham LP Incubations 11-31A (SPAdes) (version 2) | ecosystem: Environmental > Terrestrial > Soil > Wetlands > Peat... | reverse complement strand
GAGCCGCGAGATATTGCTTCAGCGCGTGTGGTCTTGAATTGGGCGCTGCACGGCACACCGACAGCGCCCCAATCACGTCAGGAACTGACGGCGGCAGGGCTTACGCCCTGCGAAACGCCATCCAATCGCTCAGCGACTTGGTTGGAGTAGTTCATTTTTTTCCCGGCTCCAGCGTTTTTTCTCTCGGCACGGCGGCCTGCAATCTGGCGTGTCAGTTTTGCCAAAACTGGGATACCGCCAAAGCGCGTGATTTGGATCGTCTGACGGATCAGGCGTCGCCGCATGCGATCGCCCAGGCGGCTCGCTCACATGGCGCCAAGAGCGTGGCTTTTACCTATAACGATCCGGTGGCCTTCCTGGAATATGCCATGGATACGGCCGATGCCTGCCATGACATGGGGTTGAAGACGGTCGCGGTAACCGCTGGTTACATTCATGACGTGCCGCGTCGCGAGTTCTTCGCAAAAATGGATGCTGCCAAGATCGATCTGAAAGGGTTTGCCGAAGGGTTTTACCTCGGCCTTTGTGGAGGGCACCTGCAGCCAGTGCTTGATACCTTGGCCTATGTTCACCACGAGACGGACTGTTGGCTGGAAATAACGAACTTGCTGATTCCAGGACGCAACGACTCAGATGCCGAAGTCGGGGGGTTGTCGAAGTGGGTGGCGACGGAGCTGGGACGGGATGTACCCCTGCATTTCAGCACGTTTCATCCTAACTGGAACCTGGTTTGTCGAACAACTGCGTCGCAAGGCTGAAAGTGCTGGCGGCAAGATGATTGATTTGCCTACCGGGTCGCTGAAAATGTCGCATTACGACCATCCCAACGCAGTTTGCACAAAGGAGCCGCTTAGTCAGCGGTGGCACGTGCTGGGGGATGGTTCGGGCGTGGTGCAGCGAGATATTTACTCCGCCTTCCTCGCTCGCTGCGCGATGCGCAATGAGCACCACCCATCCTCTATCGAAACGATGTGGGCGGCTCAGAAACCTGTGCTGCTGCAAACGGGGTGGCTGCGTTCCGAACCTGCGAAGATTGAGCCTTCGGGCAAGATCACGGTGGCAATACCGTCAGAGCGGGTCGTTTGCAAAAGAGGGCTTGCCATCGGTCATGGCCTGGATGCTGTAGTCGTACCCCAAGGGTATTTCCTGCGGGCACAAGACGAGAGCCAGGAGACCTCGATGGATTCGCCCTTAGAACCCACGGCTTTAGCCGTGGGGAGGTTTAGTTCTCATCGTTCTCGCCGCGCTTCTGCTGGCCGCCCTGATCCAGCTCGAGATCCTGCAAATCGTTTTCGACAAGCTCGGTTTGCCCGCAAATTCGTTTCTCGTGCTGCTTGTCGCGAGCACTTGCGGCAGCTGGGTCAACGTACCGCTCTTTGCGCTCGTGGCTAATGCCTGCGCTGGAAGCATCCGGCGGCTCCCTGAGGCCTTACTGCGCCGGGTGAATGTGCTGCCGGGGAAGACCGTCGTTGCGATCAACGTTGGCGGCTGCCTGGTGCCGATGCTTTTATCCGTCTATCTTGTAGTGCATACGCCGCTGTCGTTCGAACAATTGCTCCCGGCCATCGCACTGGTCAGCCTGGTGGCCTATTACAGTAACGTGCTGGTTCAAAATGTGGGAGTCATCATGCCCATTCTGGCCGCGCCTTTTGCCGTGGCCCTGGCTTATGTCGGGGGTGCCCTAGGCGTGTTGCTGGGAGCCGATTTGCTGCGCCGGCGCGAGTTGAGCCACTCCGGTGAGCCTATTGTATCGATCGGCGGCGCGGGCAGCGTCGACGGCATTTTCGTCACCGGCATTCTGGCTGTGCTGATTATCTGAGCTCTTACGAAATAAAGGAGGTGTACCTTGACTGCCGGTTTGGAACGAATTGCCCGCATGAAATCCGCTGATGCCCAGTGCGCCTTGGTGCAGGCCCTGATGGCCCCCGCGGCCTATCCTCACCCGGTGGAAAAGGTCACGCTGCTCGAGACGCATATCTCCTATGTGCTGTTGACCGGGCAGTTCGCCTACAAGATCAAGAAAGTGGTCAATCTGGGCTTTCTCGATTTCACCCGGCTCGATCAGCGCCACTACTTCTGCGCGGAGGAATTGCGTCTGAACCGTCGGTTCGCTCCCGGGCTCTACCTTGCAGTGGTAGCGATCGGGGGATCGCCGCCCCGGGTCGGTAGCACCGACCAGCCAGTGGAATACGCGGTGAAAATGCGCGAGTTTCCGCAATCGGCGCTGCTCGACCAACGCTTGTCGCAAGGCGAATTGTCGCCCGACCAGATTGATGTGCTTGCCGAGCGGGTCGCCGAGTTACATGCCCAGGTGGCACGGGCCAGTATCGGCGACGACTGGGGTAGCGCGGCGGCCGTGTGGCGACCGGTCGGCGAAAATTTCCGGCAGCTGCGGGAGACGCTTCCGGCAGTCGGTGACCAAGGTAGTGGATCGGCCGTGCTCGATGAGCTGGAAGCCTGGAGTCGTGACGCGTATGCCCGTCTCGAGCGCTTTCTGTCCCGCCGCAAGCAGGATGGGTTCGTGCGGGAATGCCATGGCGATCTGCACCTCGGCAATATCGCCTGGCTCAACGATGCGCCGGAGATCTTCGACGGTATCGAGTTCAACGCGAATCTGCGCTGGATCGACGTGATGAGTGAAGTCGCCTTTCTGGTCATGGACCTCGAAGAGCGCGGACGGCCCGACTATGCGTACCGTTTCCTTAGTCATTATCTGGAAGCCAGCGGCGATTATGCCGGACTGCAGGTACTGCCTTTTTACCGGGTCTATCGCGCTCTGGTGCGCGCCAAGGTGGCCTGCATTCGCGCCGCCCAGGAAGGGCTGGCCGCGGGTCAGGCGCAGGCGGCGATCTGCGCACAGTATCTGGCCTGCGCTCGTCGCGCGACCTTGCCAGGGAAGCCTTGGCTTCTGCTGATGCACGGACTTTCCGGCAGTGGAAAAACGACGGTTTCGCAGCGCGTTGTGGAGCGCCTCGGCGCCCTGCGCCTGCGCTCGGACGTTGAGCGAAAGCGGCTCTGTGGCCTGGATGCGCTGGCCCGCAGTGGGGCGAAAGTCGATGGTGGAATCTACGATGCCGAAACAACGCGTGCGACTTATCTCTGCCTTGTCCAGCTGGCGCGTCAGGTGCTCGAGGCCGGCTTCCCGGTGGTGGTCGACGCGGCCAGCCTGAAGTCCTGGCAGCGCGAAATTTTTCGCGGTCAAGCCCGCGCGCAGGAGGTGCCTTTTCGGCTGATCACCTGCCGCGCCGCCGAAGCGACGCTGCGTCAGCGCTTGCAGCACAGAGAGGAAGCTGGGAGCGACGCTTCCGACGCCAGCGTGAGCGTTCTGCAGCATCAACTCCAAAGCGGCGACCCCCTCAGCGACGCCGAGGAGGCCAATGCCTATTTTGTTGCTGGCGGGGACGATTCCCTGGACAGCGTTCTGCAGGAGATCAAGACGGAGATGGAGCGGTGAGCGACGGCAATTCTCGCCATTTCGACATTTTCAAGGGTGATGCCGATGGACTGTACGCTGCGGCAATTGCGCCTGAGCCAGCCGAAGATGTGCGCCCTGGTCACCGGCGTTAAACGTCAACCAATGGCCGCGAGAAGCCCCTCGCTTTGACCAAGGGGAGGAAAGCGGGAATCAAGTTTTCTTCTCTTGCATGGTATTGCGCTAAGCGATACGCATAAGAATATGAAACGCGCCGTCAGTTTTCGACTCTCTCCTGAAGCTATCCTGCTGTTAAAACGCTTAGCGGAGGAGAACGGCGTGAGTCGGCGTCCATCCTTGAAATGGCGTTGCGCGAAATGTCCAAGCGAGAACAGATCGTTCCAAAATCATGAAACGCGGCGGCGCCCCGACCTTTGTCCTGACCCTTCCCCGGGTCGTGAAGCCCGGCGAAGACCGGATACTGATCGAGTGCATGGAAGCCGGCGGGCACTTGAACGCCACACTGGACGAAGCCTTGCGCCGCCATGGGCTGTTGAAGCAATCGAAAATGGCGGTGCACCCGAACGATCGCCGACGAGAAATGGCCTGGCAGCGAATTTAAGCCGCTCTTGAAAGTAGCCGGATCCATGCCTGTAGCCCTGATCACCTTTTTCCCAGACGTGTGTTTCACTACCATGAGGCGGAAAAATTGCCCAGAGTGTATTGGCGGTGTTAGCCGTTGCCCGCCGGAAGAGAATGGTGAGGCCAGGCGGCGCGGGATCGTCGGTGCAGGGATGTGTCGTGCGCGTTCTTGCGCCAAGCGCGGGGCCTCGACGCGGTACGTCGCTCGTTTCCGCCTCGCTCTGAGCGCGCTGTTGGCATTGGCCAAGCGTCACAATGCCAGTCTGTTCTATGCTATAACCGTCGCTGTCGAGGCTTGGGCCTCTCTCCGGCCTGGCCGCTCTGTCGTAGAAATTCTGGAGAGCGCGAAATCCCATGCTGATGAGCTCCCGCGCCAAGCAGTCATTCGGCGCATGGCTGGTGCTGTGCTGTGCTTTGCTGGCGACGGTGCTGGTGAGTTTTCAGATAAAGCAAAGCATCGACAAGGACGTGGTACGGCAGTTTGCCCTGGCCTGTGATCATGTCACCCGGAAAATTCAGGAGCGCCTTGCCGCCTATCTGCCCGTGCTGCGCGGCAGTACGGCCCTCTTCTTCAGGAATGACACGGTTTCCGGCGAAGAATGGCGAGCCTATGTCGCCGGCTTGAGACAGGAAGGGGGGCCCGGGGTTCAGGAAATTGGGTTTGTTCAAGCCATTTCTCCCGATCGGCCGATCCGCCACGTCGCCGATAGTCGCGGACAGGGACTCTCCGACTATGCCGTGCGCCCGCCGGGAGATCGTTCCGCCGATGCCCCCGTCGTTTATCTCGAACCATCCCGCCAACGCAAGTTGCACGCCGTCGTCTTCGACATGCTCTCCGAACCCGTCCGGCGAGTCGCCATGGAGCAGGCGCGTGATACTGGAAAGGCAGTCCTTTCCGGCAAGGTGGAACTGCCGACGGAAGATGGCAAGGAAACCGAGCCCGCCACCTTGATGTACATCCCCGTCTATCGTCACGGGATGCTCAGGGAGACGGTTGGACAGCGACGAAGAGCAGTGATTGGGTGGGTGTTCAGACCCTATCGCATCGTTGATCTGATGGACGGCATCTTGGGTGATTTGGAACAGCCTGGCGCCAGGGAAGTCGATTTGCATCTTTTCGATGGCCTTCAGGCGACTACCGCCGCGCGACTCTTCGGCAGCGATCGTGCCAAGCGCGAGATTCCTTCACCCTTGCGTCAGCAGCGGACAATTGATTTCAACGGCCGTCAGTGGCTGCTCGTGTTTGATCGCGTTGGGACGAATAACAGCGTCAGCTACGCCGTTGCATGGACTGCACTGATTGGCGGCCTGGCGCTCAGCGGCCTGCTGTTCGGCTTGCTGCGCGCGGTGAGCAATACGCGAGCCAACGCCATTCGCATGGCCAACAGTCTTACAAAGAAAATCGCGAATAGCGAACAGTTGCTGCGCGATAGCGAATATCGATGGAAATTTGCCGTCGAAGGCGCCGGTGACGGATTGTGGGACTGGAAGGTGGCCGAAAGCACCGTCTTCTTTTCCATTCGCTGGAAGGAAATGCTCGGTTTCACCGAAGACGAGATTGGCTCCGCTCTGGACGAATGGGAAAAACGCCTGCACGCGGATGACCGGGTCGCAACCCTCGCCACCTTGCAGGCCTATCTCGACGACAAGGTGCCGGCCTTTGTCTGCGAGCACCGGCTGCGCTGCAAGGACGAAAGCTATCGATGGATACTCGCGCGCGGCATGGTGGTCAGCCGAAATTGGGATGGCAAGCCCTTGCGTATGATCGGCACAAATACCGATATCACCGACCGCAAGCGTGCGGAAGAAGCGCTACGACGGCGTGAGCACTATCAGCGTGCATTGCTCGACAATTTCCCGTTCGTGCTCTGGCTGAAGGACGACCAGAGTCGCTTCCTGGCCGTGAATCAGGCCTTTGCGTCAAGTTTTGGCTGGCCGTCGGCCGAGTCGTTGATCGGCCAGAGCGACCTGGATATTGCGTCACCGGACCTCGCGGAATCCTATCGCGCTGACGACCGTGCCGTTCTCGCCAGTGGTTCCAGCAAACAGGTCGAAGAACAGATCGAAGTGGGTGGGCAGCGCCGATGGTTTGAAACCTACAAGTCGCCCGTGACGGTCGACGGTCGCGTTATCGGCACGGTTGGTTTTACGCGCGAGATCACCAAGCGCAAGGAAAATGAAGTGGCCCTGATTGCCGCTAGGCAGGCCGCCGAGAAGGCCAATCATGCCAAGTCGCACTTTCTGGCGGCGGCGAGCCATGATCTGCGGCAACCGCTTTCCGCCCTGTCGTTGTATGTTGGCGTGCTGAAGAGCACGATTTTACCGGATAGCAGCGAATTGCTGCGTAACATTCAGGATTGCATCGATAGCCTGTCTGAACTGCTCACGGATCTTCTGGACGTGAGCAAACTGGACGCCGGCGTGGTGACCCCCAGAGTCTCCAGCTTCGCCATCGATGATTTGCTGCACCCGCTTGTTTCCATTCATTCCGCAGAAGCGAAGCTGAAGGGCTTGCGCCTTCGCTGGCGGAACTCCGGCGCCGTTGCCTGTACCGACCCTTTGCTGTTGCGCCGGATTCTCGGCAATCTCGTGGCAAATGCGGTTCGTTACACGGAGCGGGGCGGCGTGTTGATCGCGTGCCGGCGCCATCAGAGCAAACTGTGGGTCGAGGTATGGGATACGGGCATCGGCATCGCGGAAGACCAGACCGATATCGTTTTTGAAGAGTTCAGACAGCTTGGCGATAATTCGCGGAACCGTGGCAGCGGCCTGGGCCTGGCCATCGTGGCCAAGATCGCAGGATTGCTGCGGGTGCAAGTACTTCTGCGCTCACGGCCAGGCCGTGGCTCGATGTTCGCCGTGGAGTTGCCGCAAGGTCTTTCACCTGTGTTTGAGGATGCCAGGGCACCGGCTTCGGCCACCCGGTTGCTGAGGATCGCGCTGGTGGACGATAATGTCGATGTCCTTCGGGCGCTCGTCCTTGCGCTGGAAAGTGCCGGTCATGAGGTGCTGGCCGCAACGAGCGGCGGGGAACTCATCAGGCGCCTAGGTGACTTGGCGCCGGATGTCGTCGTATCGGACTACCGCTTGGCCGCAATGGAAAAGGGGTTCGACGTGATCGCGGCGGCGAGGGACGTATTTGGCGACAAACTGCCGGCCGTGCTCATTACCGGCGATACCGATCCCGCGCTGATCCGCAGCATGGCTGACCGGGGCATCGCCATACAGTTCAAGCCGCTGCGGATCGAATCGCTGCTGGCGCTCATACAAGAAGTCACGGAGCGGAAATGGTCATAAGATTGCGTGTATTGCTGGCCGATGACCACACGATATTCCGCAAGGCGCTACGCATGGCGCTGGAAATGGCACCCGACATTGAAATCGTGGCCGAAGCGGTTGACGGCAACGGCGTGCTCAAGGGCGTTGGCGAAAGTCGTCCGGATGTGGTGTGCATGGACCTGAGCATGCCGGGGCTTGATGGCGTGGCCGCGACGCGACAGCTGCTCGCCCTTTACCCCGAGGTGAGGGTTGTTGGACTGTCCGGCCACGTCGACCTGCTGCGGGTTGCCGAAATGATCGGCGCTGGTGCTCTGGGCTATGTCGTTAAGACGGCTGCGGGGACAGATCTGATACCGGCCATTCGCGCGGTGAGTCAAGACCGGACCTACATCAGCCAGGAACTTGGGATTCAAAGCATTGGCGACCTGGACAGGCTGGTGCAGGCGCCGGTGGGCCAGGAGACGCCTTCGTCCCGTTAACCGCTGTTCAGGGCTGGTTGTGAGGCTTGGCCAGCAGGCGCAAGTGTTCGAACAATTTGCGCTCTTCGGCTGTTAGCGTTTCCGGTACGTGCACTGCGATGTGCAGGAGCAACTCTCCGTGCCGCTCGCTGTCGAATTCAGGCAGGCCCTTGCCTTGCAGGTGCAACACCGTGCCGGGCTGCGTGCCGGGCGGAATGGTGATGCGGACCGATCCTTCCAGGGTCGGCACGTCGCGCCGGGCGCCGAGCACCGCATCGGTCAGGGCGATGGTTTCGCGGCGCAGCAAATTGGCGCCGCTGCGCTCGAAGCGCGGATCTTGGCGCGAACGCACGACGACCAGCAGGTCGCCCGTGTCGCCGCCGGCGTCGGGACTCGGCATGCCCTTGCCGGCAAGGCGCAGCACCATGCCTTCCTCAATGCCGCGCGGAATCTTCACGCTCAGGCTTTTCTCCGGCTCGACCTGACCAGTGCCGCGGCAGGTGACGCAGGGGTGATCGACGATGCTGCCGCGTCCGTAGCAAGTCGGGCAGGGGCTGATGTGCGGTATCAGGACTCGCTGCTCGTCCTCGCGCTGGCTCTGGGTGAGGTGCCCTGCGCCCTGGCAGGCATCGCACTGGCGTGGCGCGGCACCGTTCTTGCCGCCCGTGCCGTGGCAGGCAGGGCAAGTGGCCGGGTGACTCAGGCGGACTGTCTCGTCCCCGCCGTGGGCGATTCGCTGCAGCGCGACGAATAGGCTCACTTCGATGTCCGCGCCGCGCCGCAGTCCTTGGCGCGGTCGACGGCGGCGGCAGAAGAAACGGCTGAGCAAACGGTTTTCATCACCCCCGGAACCCATGTTCAATCCGCCGAAAAGCTCGTTGAAATCGATCCCGCCGAGCAGATCCTGCGCGCTGAAGTCGGCGACGCCGGCAAAACCACAGGCATTGTATTGGGCGCGTTTTTTTGGGTCGGACAGAACGGCATATGCTTTGGCGATTTCCTTGAAGCGACTTTCAGCACCCGGCTCCTTGTTGCGGTCGGGGTGAAACTTTATCGCGAGGTTTTGGAAGGCGTCCTTGAGCGTTTTGGGTTCGGCGTTTTTGGTCAGACCCAGGACTTCGTAATAGTCGCGCGGAGCAATTTCGGAAATGGCGGTCTCCCAGATCAGGAATGATCTTCGTGTTTCCGGCATTTGGCATCGACAACCATGCCGCGCAAGACGGACCCGCTCGGGCGCGCTGCTCCCATCGGTGTTTGCACGCTGGGTGGCGGCTCCTGGCTGGCCGGCCCGGTGCCCAGCGCCTGGGCCGACTGCCGGTACAGCCCGGTGCCGGCCTCCTGCAATACTTTTTTTTCAAGGCCTCCGCCCGCTCACTGGCGAGCCTGATGTCTTTCACGAGGAACACCCCTCGGTTTCGCGCAAGGCCGTGTCGATCCGCTGGCTCAGATCGTCGGGAAACTCGTCGTCGAAGCTGGCGAGCATCCTTTCGTCAGCATCGGCCTTGGGTCTGTCGGCCGCAGCGCGGCGCATTCCGTCGCTGTCCGCATAGCGCTCCGCCTCCTCGATCCATCGTTTCTTGCAGTCCCCCGAGCGTCGGGGCGAGCCCTTCATGCGGATCGCTTGCGCCCTACCGCTCGCGGTATCCTTAGCCCTCACGCCGAGAATGCCACTGGAGTCAATGTCAAAAGTCATTAATTCCCGGCAGGCGTCCCGGCGGAACATCCTCGGTGCTGATGCCTTCTGCTAGATGGTGTGGCCGACGCCGACAGCAGCCAGTGCACCCGCGGCATGCTTGGCGCCTTAGGGGCACGCGCATCGGCGTCATCGACGAGCCGCACCAGACTTTTCGCCGACTCTGCGGGCAGCGTCCAAAAAAAGGGGCAGCGAGATATCCCCGCCATCGCAGGTGTGCCGCCCCCGGATCATGTCTTGATCGCGAAACGATTCTGAGAGCAGCGTGACGCTCATCCTTCCTCTCGCTGTCGATTGTGCTTTGGCTAGGCAACGGTATGACGCCAGCCCGTTTTCTCAGTTCGTCGCACTGAGCTTAGCGATTTCGGCGTCGATGCTGGCGCGCTCCTGTGGGCGATTCTGTCTCTCGTATAGCCTGGCGAGGTCGCGTAGCATGGCGTTCAGGTCGTCCGTATGGGCGGTGCGCTGCGCGAGATCGAGTTCTCTTTGAATCGCGATCGCTTCGCGGTAGGCAGATTCGGCGTCGGCCGGTCGTTTGGTGTCGCCATAGACCTGACCGAGGTGGTGGAGCGTGCGCGCCACGTCGGCCTGGTAAGTGGCTGTATCGGTGGCAGAGGCTTCCTTGACCAAGTCACGATAGATGCTTAGCGCTTCGCGGTAGGCGCCTGCAGCATCGTCCTGACGCTGAGTGTCGTGGTACAGGCCGGCGAGGCTATCGAGGGTTTGCGCGAGGTCGGGTCGGTAGGTGGCTGAATCGGCCTTGGCGAGGCTGCGGTAATTTTCCAGCGCCTCGCGGTAAGCGCCTTCCGCCTCGGGCAGGCGTTGGCTGTCCGCGTAGAGAACGCCGAGGTTGCCGAGCGTCCGCGCCAGCGCGGCGCGCTGAGTCGCCGGGGCCTCCTTGTCCAGGCGACGATAGGTCTCCAGGGCCTCGCGGAAGGCGCTTTCTGCCTCGGCCGGACGCTGGTTGTCGTTGTAGAGAGCCGCGAGATTGCCAAGCATCTGCGCCAGTTCGAAACGATAGACGTCAGATTTGCCTGCGGGAGAATTTTCCAGTAAGCCGCGGTAGGTGTCCAGCGCCTCGCGGTAGGTGGCTTCAGCGTCCGCCGGGCGTTCGGTCTGAAACTGGACGCTGGCCAGTTCGCCAAGCGTTTGGGCCAGTTCGAGGAAATGCTTGGCGGATTTGTCCACGGCAAGATCGCGATAGATCTCTAGCGCTTCGCGGTTTGCGGATTCCGCATCGGCGAGACGTTCCGTCTGGCGATAAAGGTCGGCCAGTTTCCTGAGCGTTTGCGCCATCTGCGGTCGGTAAATGGCGGGATCGTCGCGCGCCAGGTCGCGGTAGGTTGCCAGCACCTGGCGATAGGCGGCTTCCGTTTCGGGCAGGCGTTGGCTATTGCCGAAGAGACTGGCCATATCGGCGAGCGTTTGGGCGATTTCGGGCCGATAGGCCGCCGGCTTGTCCCTGGCCAGGGTCTGGTAGGTTTCCAGCGCCTCGCGGTAAGCGGCTTCGGCGGCGGGCAGACGCTGGGTATCTCTGTAGAGCAAGCCGAGGTTGACCAGACTTTGCGCGACGTCCCTACGGAAGTCCGCGTCGTCCCGTGCCAGGGCACGGAAGTTGTCCAGCGCTTCGCGATATGCGGATTCGGTGGCGAGCAGGCGCCGCGTATCGCGGTAGACCCGTCCGAGGTGGTTGAGGCTCTCCGCCATCCGGGGTCGATAGGCGGCGGGATTTTCCCTGACCAGCGCACGGTAGATTTCCAGCGCTTCGCGATGGGCCGACTCGGCCGCGGTCGGTCGCCGCGAGTCGCAGTAAAGAACGCCCAGACGATCGAGCGTTTGTGCCAGTAGCGGACGGTAAGCAGGCGGATCGTCTGCCACCAAGGCGTGGGCGAGTTCCAGCGCCTCTTGCAGCATTGTCTCGGCTTCGGGCAGACGCTGGGTCTCTCGGTACAGAAGCCCGAGGTCATCGAGAATCTGTGCGATCTCGGGGCGCAAAGCTGCCGGATCGTCCTTGGCCAAGGCCCGATAGTGGCCAAGCAATTTTACGTAGACCGGTTCCGCCTCGGCGAAGGTGCGTTGCTCCTGTAGCGCACGGGCGTAGGCGAGGGCGTAGTCAACATTCTCCGAACGCATCCGGTAGGCTTTTTCCAGTTGTACGAGTGCCTTCTGCCGGTCGGACTGCGCCAGCAAAAGCTCGGCGCGCTGGAAGTGTCTGGCGGCGAAGGATTCCTCCAGCCTGTCCTGATCGATCGGCTGACCGTCGATCAGATGGTCGGCTGCATTGAGATCCAGCCGCGCCAGTGCTTTGCTTGCTTCATTGTTGCGTGCGGCCAGATCCTCGGCCAGTTCCCGTTGGGCGGTGAGTCTGGCGTAGCGGTCGGTCCACCGGCGGGCTTCTACTGCGAGATCAATGGCGGGATTGGCCAGGAGCCTTTCGGAAAACCGCTCGATGACGCCGACAATGGTTCTGGCTTGATCATCCATCCCGTCCTTGTGCCTTAGCATGGCGCCAAGAACAGTGTTGGTCGCCTCCGATAGGGAGCGCATTTGCGCGACGGAAAAGTTTCCCCGGGCTTGAATTTTCGTCAGGGCTTGGCGAATCTTCTCGACACTTGCCTTCAGTAGTCCGCAGGGATGGGGGATGCGCACGTGACCCGTGGCAGTGACCTGCGAGACGGCACGACAGTCGTTCACGGTCGCAGCGTCGACGGGGGGTGGCGCAAAAACGAGCCAAGCCGTCAAGGAAGCCAGGAAGAGGCCAATCTTCCGCTGCCAGCATTTCATTGCCTGTGCTGGGTCGTGCCTGGACAATTCAAGAATAATCGTCGTTTCCATGATTGGCCCCCGGGGTCTAGGCAGCGTGGTGAATGGGGAAACGCCGTGTGCGTCGGCAGGCGGCATTGAGGCCGCTGACGCAATTCCTACACCAGCCATGTAACCATTGTGAAAACAATGGGTTACGTTGTGACGGCGGAGCGCTGAACGAATGAACTGTAATGCTGAAGTTACAGCCGGCGCTGGGGGCGCGACGGACGAGTCGGGAAAAGCGCGTCCGGTATCATGAGGGAATGGCAGGTTGAGAGCTTAACCCCATGGTTGCGTTGCTTATTCTGGTGGATACGCCGGGGAAGAAGGCAAACGATCCGGTTTGTAAACTTTCTAATACAAGCGTTGGCTCACATCCCGAAATGTCGCCGCACGCAGTCTTCCAGGAGTTCGCTGGCATCGCCTTCGGTGCTGTCGTTCAGGCGATTGAATATCTCGACGGCCATCGTTCGGAACACCGCCATGACCGCCGGATCGAAATGGTGACCAGTGTCCTGCTCTAGAATCGCCATCGCCGCAGCGAAGTCCATGGGCTCCTTGTACGGGCGCTTGGAGCAGAGCGCATCAAACACGTCGGCGACGGCAAAAATGCGCGCGGCGAGCGGAATGGCGTCTCCTTCAAGTTGTCGGGGATAACCGGAACCGTCCCACATCTCATGATGCGCAGCGACGACTGCCTTGGCTCCTTCGAGCCACCCGGTACCGGTGACAATATCCTCGCCTTGCGCGACGTGCGTGCGCATGATCTGAAATTCTGCCTCGTCCAGTTTTCCTGGTTTGAGCAGGATCGCGTCGGGGATGCCGATCTTGCCGACATCGTGGAGGAAGCTGCCGGCGATCAGGGATTGCATGGCGTTCCCGCTCAGCCCCATGCGCTCGGCGATGCATGCGGCGATCCATGCCACCCGATAATTGTGGGCGCCCGTGTCGGAATCGCGCTTGGCGATTGCGCGTCCCAGCGCTTCCATCATGGAGATATGCGAGTCAAGTACCTCGCGCGTCTTGCGCTGGTTGTCGGCGGAAAGATTGACGACGACCGGATAGAGTGCCGCGCCGCAGAGCAGCGAGGCCAGACAGACCATCAACGCCACACTCAGCGAAGTAGTGAAGATCTGCTCCCGTTGCCATGCCGGCATGACGCGTACGCCTTCGAAATAACCGGTGATGGTGCTGCTCGTATCGTTTGACCGGTCCCGTAAAGGCACAAAAACCCGCAAGACCCAGCGATCCTTCGGCAGCATCAGGCTCTCGGACGACGCGGCGGTATAGGCGGGGACCTCATGGCCGGGCAGGGACAATTCAACCGCCTCGCCATCGACGCTCAGCGATTCGGCCAGCTTGCGTCCCTTGGGATCGTAAATCTCGGCGATATCGAACAGGCCGCCGGAAATGGTCCGCGCTGCCTCGGCCGCACGTTCCCAGGCCTTCGGGCCGCTCAGGTTGATGGCCTCGTGGTGGCGAAGCAGGCGGTTGGATTCTTCTAGGGCCAGGGAAACGATGCTTTTCTCCGCGCGTTCTCGCGCCACAAACCAGGATGCTGGGCTGGCGATTGACGCCAGAAGAATACTGACGGCGGCGATGCGGATAGCGGTGCGTTTCTTGAAGGAAGTCATTGTGTCTTTCGTCATTCTCAGGGCTGCGCGATTCGTCCTTGGCGATCGAGTATCCGGACTATCACACAATCAACTTAAACAAGCCTTAACCCGACGATACGCATATCTTTCATCTGGGGGGCATTCCATTATTTTCAGCGAGGAGTTGTCCTTGGTGACGGGGTCTTACCTTATGTCCGGTAATCGAAATACATGTGCGCGAGTATTTCAGCTTCATTTTTCAGACGCTAAATTTCACTTCGAGCGTCATTGATCCTCGGTTGGAGGCTGCGATGACCGATAGGCAAGAAAAGCAAAGTGCGCCAGTCTGACGATCAACTGCTCATCGCGCACCTCGGATTGTTTGCAAAATGCTTGCGGGATTTCAACTCGTTCCGCTCTTCTCAGGAGAAATACCATGGCCAACGAAACCAAACAGGAAATTTCCGTCTCGTCGACTCCTCGCACGGAGGTCGCAGAACCCCGCTCCTCGCAAATTTTCGGCCCGATTGAAGAGGTCGAGCGCCTCTTCGATCGACTCATGCCGCGCGGTTGGCTGGCACCCATGGCCTGGAACTGGCCGCTGTGGAAAGGATTCGATGAGTCGCTCGGGAACATCCGGGTACCGCAGCTGGATGTCATCGACCGGGACAAGGACGTCCTGATTCGTGCCGAGCTTCCCGGGGTGGAAAAGAAGGATCTCGATGTATCGCTCAACGAAACTTCGTTGACGATCAAGGGCAAGACGAGCCGGGAAGTGACGGAAGAAAAGAAGGACTATTTTCGCTGTGAAATCTCGCGCGGCAGCTTTTCACGGACGCTCGCCATTCCCTCTGGCGTCAATGCGGCGAAAACCACTGCGAGTCTGAAGGACGGCATTCTTGAAATCATTTTGCCGAAAGAAGAGAGCGCACAACGGCGTTCCGTCGAGGTGAAGTAGCGTTCCTCCCCCGCCAAACGCGGTAGTGGCAGACTGGAGTCGGTCATGATCAGTATTGACGCATCTCAGAGCACTGGCGGGGGCTTGGTATTGCGTGGAGCGCTGGCTTTGTCTGTGCTGACCGGGCGGGCCGTGCGTCTGACGAGGATTCGCGCCAGGCGCACCAGCCCCGGCCTGAAGTTGCAACACCTGCGGATCATCGAGTTGTTGGCGCGGATGAGCCATGCCAGCGTCAGCGGTGGCACGATCGGTTCGCAGACCCTAGTCTTCGAACCACGCCGGGCGCCGCGCGCGGATGCCGTGATAGAAATCGATACGCCGGGCTCACTGACACTGTTGCTGCAGACGTTGTTGTTGCCGCTGAGCTTTTCGGGCCGGCCTTCGCGCTTGCGTCTGGCCGGCGTCACGCATGCCCCACGCAGTCCCGCTTACGAAAATCTGGCGTGGCACTGGCTGCCACAGTTGGCACGCGCCGGTTACGGTGCCAACGTTAACCTGGAGGTGGTGGGCTTCGCGCCCAAGGGGGGCGGCATTGTACATGCGATGATTCAACCGGTGGTCTCCGTGGAGCCCTTGCTCTTGGTGAAGCGTGGCGCGCTATTGCGGGTGACGGGGCAGTCCGTCGTTGCCTGTCTGAATCAGTCCGTCGCAGAACGGCAACGGCGTCACGTCATCTCGCGCTTGAACCATCTCGATGTTCCTGTCCATCTGGTTTCCGGAACGATCTGCGCCGCTGTGCCCGGCACGTTCATCATGTTGCTGGCCGAGTACGAGCATAGCCAGCAATGCTTTTTTGCCTTGGGGGAATTGGGCAAGCCGCCGGAGGCGGTGGCGAAGGAAGTATCGGATGCCTTGCTTGCTTGCTTCGATGGCGGCGGCGCCGTTGATTCGCACCTGGCTGCCCAGTTGCTGCTGCCCCTGAGTTTTGCCTGCGGCGAATCGGAGCTCTCGACGTCGAAAATCAGTGAGCATATGTTCGTGACGGCAGAACTGATCGATCTCTTCTTGTCCGGCACGGTCAGTGTTAACGGACGGGTCGGCGATCCGGGCTCCCTGATCGTGCGTGGACGTGGGCTACCGCAACCGGCGATGCAGAGCTGCTCTTCTGAGGCGGAGAGTCGGCAAGCGGGGTGGGCGGCAGCGGCGGCCAACCAGCGGTTGTCGACGGCACCGCAAATCGTCCATTCCGCCGCCGGCCTCGGCAGAATGTCCGCCAGAACTGCCCCTTAGGAAATGCGTCCGATTTTTTTGAGAAGTGAAGTGCTGTTGTCTACGTAGATCAGTTGGCGCTCTTCGCGGGATAGGGTTTGGTCAAGCACGGCCAGGGCCGGCGCGACATCACCACGGGAGCCTCCATTGACGCCATAATCGGTGCCAAACAAAATGCGGTCGGGGCCAATTTTTTTAGCGGCCAAGGCAACCCATTCCCCGTTGCGCGAGTACGGGCCAGGCTCCAGATAGAGGCGGCGCAAACGGGCGAGCGGATCCTTGATACCGGCGCGCTGGGCCCCGGCGACAAACGAATCGGTCAGATAGGGAAGAAAGCCGGCAAGCATGATGATCTGCACGCTGACATCGGGGTATGGGTCGAGAAAATCGGTCAGCCCCAAGGTGATGCCGCCGGCGGTGAGATGTGAGTTGCTAATCAGGCTCCAGCGGGCATATTCCGTATCGGAGGGAATGACCAGGGGCGGTTGGCCGGGGATGCGATTACTGGCCGGGCCGCGATGAATGAAGAAGTGACTGCCGAGTTTTTGCGCGGTGGCAAATAGCGGGGCCAGTGTTCGCGCTCCCTCGAGTGTGGAAAAGGCATTGAGCGGAAGCGATCCGCCGATTAATCCCAGCTCGCGATGGGCACGAGTGAGCTCCTCGGCCGCCCACTGAGGGTCAGCCGACGGGAGCGCGGCGACCGCCAGAAAGCGGTCGGGGTGTTTGCTGACAACCGTAGCCAGTTCGTCGTTAATCGCACGAAACAATGAGCGCTGTTCTGCCAGCGGCAGTGATGCGTCAAATCCAAGGGCGACGGTGTGCGTCAGCAACTGGCGGGCAATACCATTCTGGTCCAGATGGCGGAGGCGGGCGGGAATGTCGGATGCCTCGAATTCAGATGGTTTGCCCGGAGCGGAAACGGTATCGACATTTTCCAGAATCGTGTTGCCGGAGGGGCCGTAGATAATGCGGGGGGCCAGTTTGCGCGCCTTTAGGAAGGCGACTTCGGCCGCCGTGACGAAATGGCTGTGCCAGTCGACCAGGACTCTTGGGGCCGCGGAGGAAGTATCGGTCGCAGCCCTTAGGCTACCTGGCAGACTGGCTGCCGCAGCAGCCAGGCCGGCGACGCGCAAAAATTCACGACGATTGCTCATGATCAATGATTCCTTGCAAGGTGAAGCCACCCGCTGCTGCGGGTGGCTTAGCGCTGGCTAAAGACTGTAGGTGAGGCCGGCATAGAGGAAGCGACCTGACGCGCCATTGGGTGCGATGAACGAGTAAGGATTGATACCGCTGGCGCTGTTGTTGGTGAGGTACTTGTCCGGGTATTTGTTGAACACGTTCTGTGCGCTGAAATCGAGGCGCCATTCCTTGTTCACCCGATACGCCACGCCCAGATCAACGTAGGACTCGGGCGAAAACGTCTGGTCGGTGTTGCCGTTGGCCGCGACGGAGTTGGCCACATCGCCAACGTTGTACGTGTATTTCCCGTAACGGGTATAGGTCGCATCGTAAACCCAGGGACCTTGTGCGTAACGTGCGTTCAGGATCAACTTATTTTTCGGGGTGCCGGTCTCTGCATCGCGCACTCGTGAACTATTGAGCGCTAGAATCGCCGAGCCGCCGATATTCACATAGCGGTGAACGTTGGATACCTTGGTGTCGAGCAGGCTCAAGGCGGCGGTCAGATCGAGCAGTCCAGAAGCTAAGTCGAACTGCCTCCGGGCAACAAAATCAACGCCGTTTGTCGTCGAATCCCAGCCGTTCGTGTAGTACGACGCTTGGGTAAAGCCGGCTAGACCGGCATTGTTGAAGGCCTTCGTTACGGAGGCCCCTTGCAGGGTGTCGGTAACGACGATGACATCCTTGATGGAGAGCCGATACGCGTCAATAGTCAGCGACGTTTTGCTGTCCGGGCGTATCACTGTGCCAAGCGAGAAGGTCGTTGATTTTTCCGGATCCAGCGGTGCTCCGCCAAACGCGGCAGCCGCGGGGTCGTTCGGACGGAACTGTCGGGTCTGCCCAGCGGTGAGCGTTCCCGTCCCGGAGTTTGACCAGTTGCTGGTGGTCCCCGTGGTCTGCGTTCCCAGGGCTGCCAGGCTGGGGGCATGAAAACCGGAACTCAGTGTCCCACGTAAGGCGACTGCCGGAGTGAAGTCATAGCGGCTGGTCAGCCGGTAATTGCTGGTACCACCGAAGTCGGAGTAATCTTCATACCGGCCTGTTACGCCGACTAGCCACTGTTTGGTCAGTTTGCCGTCGACCCCGAGATACCCACCGACAACGTCGCGCGAGGTGGAGAAAGCGTCCTGCGGTTTGATTCCTGAAGTCGACGATCCGCTGCTCGGAATGCGGGTGGTGTCGGTGGCATAGGGCGTCCCCGGATAGAGTGAGCCCACCGTCAAGCCGGCCAATGGCCCCCCGACGTATCCCGCCGAATCACCCAGATCAGCCGTAGCCCAAGTTTCATGTCGCGCCAGCAGGCCAGTGGAAAGCGCCAGCGGATCATCCAGCATGGCGATGGGAATATTCTTGACGTAATCGGCGGTTAGGCTGGTGGTGCTACTCTTCCATGAGCCAAGGTAGAAACTCGTTGGACTGGCTGCGCCATACGACGGATTGACCGTGTTATATACCGTTCGGCTGGTTTCGTTTTGACCGTAGCTGACGGCGAGGTCCAACTTGCCTTGGTATACGTCGTCAATGCGAAAGCCGCCCACGGCAGCAAAATCCTTGGCGACATAGGTCAAAGAGGGTTGATAGCCGTTTGGGTAAATCGACAGCACATCGTTTTCGCCCCGTTTTGTCCCATCGGTGACGGAGGCATTGGTCGTGATGGCCTTTACCACCCGCTCCGGATTGACATAGTTCGATGCGGACTTGTCAGCGTAGTTGACCCAGCCATAGGCGCGCACATTGTTCGTGACCCCAATTTCCGCGTTGGCAAGGAAACTCCAGTCGTCCCGGGCCGACTGTCCCCATTGCCCCCATTGCTTGTTAAACGTGGAATTGCGGCTATCCCCGTTGGGGAACAACTGACGCCAGTCGGCTTGGCTGCGATCAACGTTGCCGTTCTCGAGGTGATCGAAGCTCAGATTGAGAAACCCATCTTCTCCCAGTTGAAACCCCTTCCAGCCGTTGATCGCTGTCGTCTTGCCCCCGCCATCGGTATAGCCCCCGCCATGGACGCTGACCTCGCCGCCGACCGCTGTTTCCTTGAGCACGATATTGACGACACCGGCAATGGCGTCCGAGCCGTACTGGGCTGCAGCCCCGTCACGCAGTACTTCGATGCGCTGGACTGCGCTGATCGGGATGGTGTTCAGATCGACCACCGTCGCGGCCGGCCAAGGATCGGTTCCGGTCAGCTGTGCCGACGCATTGCGCCGCTTGCCATTGACCAGAACAAGCGTATAGGCCGGGCTCACCCCACGCAACGACGCGGCGCGTACCCCTTGTCCTTTGACGGCGTTTTGTCCCTGCGGAAAGTTGAATGAGGGATTCAGTTTCGCGAGCGCTTGGTTGAGGGAGACCGCACCGGTTTCCTTCAATTGCTGCGGGGTGATGACATCCACCGGAGCCGAGCTACTGAGCACGGTCGCATCCTGGCGCGACGTGCCGAGAACGACCACGCTATCGAGTTCCACGACTTCCTGGTCAGCCGGACGAGCCGGTGCTGTCTGCTGCGCATGCGCTGAGGTGAAAACGGTAGCCAGCAGCGTTGCGATCGTCGTCAAACCTACTTGCAATGCCAGTGTTTGTCGGCTTTTGCGATGTCCTGACTTCAATGTGTTTTTTTTCAACTTGTTACTCCCCTTATGTGTAAGCAAAAATAATCAACGGTCACTTCCTTGGAAGAAGTCACCGGTTGTTTCGTGTTCGGTGTGTTGTTCCGGGTAACCGCGTGCTGCGTGTGGCCGAGATCGGATCGGTGCTGTGGCGAGACTAGGCGACTCTTAGCTAAGCCTTTTGCCGCTTACCGCCACGCCTTTTTTAAGTCCGTATGGCTTGTTGTCGGCCAAAAAGGAGGGCGCGCTGCAAAGAAGGCGTCATGCCGGCTTTTCTTGCAAGCAGCTAATGGGTTTACGCAATGGCCGTGCGATATGCCTGATCGGGGCCGGAAGAAGCGACCAGCGTTCCCCAAGTGCGGTAAGCGATTTCCAGGCGCGGCAGGGAAGGATCCGACCCTTCCTGCGCGTCGAGGAAAAACGGCTGGTCAATGACCAGCCGCCGGGTTTCCCGCGAGAGCGAGAAACCTGTCACGCAGCGACCTCCAGGGCAGCGCGGCGCAGGGCATGCTCGAAGTCGGCCTTGATGTCCTCGATATGCTCGATGCCGACCGAGACGCGGATCAGGTCCGGACGCACGCCGGCGCTCTTCTGCTCGGCTTCGGTGAGTTGCAGGTGCGTCGTCGACGCCGGATGGATGACCAGTGTCTTGGCATCGCCGACGTTGGCCAGATGGCTCGCCAACTCGACGTTGTCGATGAAACGCTGGGCGGCTTGCGAACTGCCCTTGATGCCGAAGTTGAGCACCGCGCCGAAACCGTTGCGGAAATACTTCTTGGCATTGGCGTGATACGGGCTTTCCTCGAGCCCGTCGTACTCGACCCACGCCACCTGCGGCTGGGTCTTCAGCCAATGCGCCAGGGCCAGCGTGTTATCGACGTGGCGCTGCACACGCAGTGACAGCGTCTCGACGCCCTGGATCAACTGGAAGGCATTGAACGGCGACAGCGTCGGCCCGAAGTCGCGCAGGCCCTCGACGCGCGCCCGGATGGCAAAAGCAATGTTGCCGAACGGACCGCCGCTGCCGAACACCTCCCAAAACTTCAGGCCGTGGTAGCCGGGGGACGGTTCGGTGAACAACGGGAACTTGCCGTTGCCCCAATCGAACTTGCCCGAATCGACGACGATGCCGCCGATCGACGTGCCGTGCCCACCGATCCACTTGGTCGCCGAGGCGACGACGATGTCGGCACCATGTTCGATCGGGCGGACGATGTAGCCGGCCGCGCCGAAGGTGTTATCGACGATCAGCGGAATCCCGTTGTCGTGAGCGATCTGGGCGATGGCTTCGAAGTCGGGCACCGAGAAGCTCGGGTTGCCTATGCTCTCGACGTAGATTGCCCGGGTTTTCGCGTCGATGGCGTTGCGGAAGTTCTCTGGCGTATCGCCGTCGACGAACTTCACCTCGATGCCGAGGCGCGGCAGGGCGACCTTGAACTGGTTGAAGGTGCCGCCGTAGAGATGGCTGCTCGACACGATATTCTCGCCGGCCTGCGCGATGGTGGTGATCGCCAGGAACTGCGCGGCCTGTCCGGAACTCGTGGCGACCGCGGCGACGCCGCCTTCGAGCGCGGCGATGCGCTGCTCGAAGACGTCGGTAGTCGGATTCATGATGCGCGTATAAATGTTGCCGAATTCCTTCAGACCGAACAGGTTGGCGCCGTGCTCGGCATTGTTGAAGGTGTAGGAGGTGGTCTGGTAGATCGGTACGGCACGGGCATTGGTGCCCGGCGCCGGCTGCTGGCCGGCATGTACTTGCAGCGTTTCATAGCGGTAATTGGCTCTTGCGTCACTCACGGTGGAACTCCCTTTCGTTGATATGGGTTCTGGATGGGCATCTCGATGGAAGGCGCGCCTGACGGTGTCGATGATGAGTTTGCTACCCTGCGTGAAGCGACTCATGACTACTCCTGTGGACGATCTGGAAGTCGGGGATTGCGCGCTTCGTCGTCATCAGCGCGCAGTGGGTTGAGCAGGGCGGCGACCAGGACGGCGAGGCTGAGCAGGGCAATGAGTTTCCACAGTAAGTCCATGCCGGTCCTCCCGTTCGCGCTGTGTCGTAGCCATCGTTGAAGGGCAAGATAGCAAACGGCTGGCGCGGCCCGAACGAAAAAAAATATATTTAGATATGGGTCGAATGAGGATTTGCTTAGATGGGGGGGAATCTCAAACTACTCAGGCGTCTGCTTTGCTTAGTTGTTACTGATGCTGCAATAACAGCGTTCACAGTCGCCGACGGCTGACGTCCTTGCTTATGTCGGCTTTGAATATGGAAATCAGTACAAATTCTTTCGGTTTTCGTTGTCCTGTCGATACGCTGGTTTCCGTACGGGAGCGCACTGGTGCGCTCTTTGTCCATGGAAAAGGAGCTCGTCATGACAGCAGCGGTAGCGGAAATTGTGGATATTGCCGAGGCCCGCGCGGTCGATCGCGTTGACGAAATCATTCAGCGCGCGGAGAACCGTGCCCGCGAGCGCGTCATCGCCTATCGCGGCCTACTGACGCCGAATGAGGCGTGGGAGCTGCTGCAGGTGCTCCCGTCGGCGAAGCTGCTCGACGTGCGCTCGCACGAGGAGTTGACGTTGATCGGCCGCGTGCCAGGTGCCATCGAGGTCGAGTGGAAGTTGTACCCAGAGTGGAGCCTCAATCCGCGCTTCCTGTCCGACGTGAAAGCCCGCATCGCGCCGAGCGATCTGGTGCTGTTGCTTTGCCGCTCGGGCGTGCGCTCGCGCGAGGCTGCCGAGTTCCTGACCCGCGAAGGCTTCCGCAATAGCTTCAATGTGCTCGAGGGCTTCGAGGGCGACAAGAACGCCGCCGGCCAGCGCATCGTGGCTGGCTGGAAAGCGCACCAGTTGCCCTGGTCGCAGTGAACTCGGAGAAATTGATGCAGATCGACTGGCTTCATTTCTCGCCCTGGACAGCGTTGTGCGGCGGCGCCCTGATCGGCCTGGCGAGCGCCTTCCTGCTGCTCGCCACGAGTCGTATCGCGGGCATCAGCGGCATCGTCGGCGGTCTGCTGCGCACGGGTTCGTCCGATGCGGGCTGGCGCCTGGCTTTTGTCGGCGGTCTACTGGCCGCGCCGGTCCTCTGGCAGTTGTTAGTGCCCGGCGGCTTGCTGTTGCCGCACCTGTTTCTCGAGTCGCCCGAACAATTGCTGGTCCTGGCCTTCGCCGGCCTGCTCGTCGGTCTGGGCACGCAGTTGGCCAAAGGTTGTACCAGCGGTCACGGCATCTGCGGTTTGGCGCGCTTTTCGCGGCGCTCGCTGGTCGCCGTCGTGATCTTCATGGCTACGGCGATGGTTGTCGTTTTTATCACCCATCACGTGCCTGGCGTCGGCGTATGAACGCTCTGGCGGCGTTGCTCGCCGGACTACTCTTTGGCGCCGGGCTGATCCTCTCGGGGATGAGCGATCCGGCCAAAGTCCTCGGCTTTCTCGACCTTGCCGGGAACTGGGACCCATCACTGATGTTGGTCATGGTCGGTGCCATCGGGGTGGCCATCGTCCCCTTCGCGTGGGGTGCCCGCCTGAGCCGCAGCTGGTTCGGCACACCGATGGTCATGCCCAGGAACGACCGCGTCGACCGCCGCCTGCTGATCGGCAGCGCGCTGTTCGGTGTCGGTTGGGGCCTGTCCGGCCTGTGCCCCGGTCCGGCGCTGATCAGCCTCGGCGCAGGGTATTTGCCGGGCGCTATTTTTGCCGTCTGCATGTTGCTCGGCATGAAAGCCAGCGAGTGGGTGCCCGACTAGTCGCTCTCCGCGTATCCCTTCCTTACCAATAACAAGCGCCCGCCCGAACGGGGTTCAAGGAAACCGACGCCATGCCCATCGACGATCTGCTCACCTATTTCGATCACTGGAATGCCACCCGCAGCGAGCCGACCCACCCACTGCAGTTCGACGATAGCGGCGTGTTTGGCCGCTATCGCGGCCTGCGTCTGTATAGCGCGTTCCAGCCCCTGTTCGCCACCGCGACGCGCAAGCCGGTGGCGCACGAGGCGCTGCTGCGCGCACGCAACGAGGATAATCTCGCGATCCCGCCGGCCGAGGCCTTCGGGCGTGCCATTGGACCCGACGAGGCAGTCTATTTCGACCGCCTCTGCCGCATGGTGCATGCACTGAATTTCTTCAACCAGAGCGGCGCGGTGGGCGATCTCTTCCTCAACGTCAGCGGCAGCCACCTGCTTAGCGTTACCGGCGGCCACGGGCGCATCTTCGAGACGCTGCTCGGCCATTGCGGACTCAAACCGACGCAAATCGTGCTCGAAATCCTTGAGTCGGGCGTCGATGACTTGCAGCACCTGCAGGAAGCCGTCGACGGCTACCGCAGTCGGGGCTTTCGCGTGGCGATCGACGACTTCGGTTGCCAGAATTCGAACTTCGACCGCTTGTGGCGCTTGACGCCAGACATCGTCAAGCTCGACCGGTCGCTGATCGTGCAGGCAGTCGACAACCGCCGCGCACGACGCATCCTGCCCAAATTGATCGAGATTATCCACGATCTGGGCGCGCTGGCCGTCTGCGAGGGAATTGAAACGCCAGGGCAGGAAGAACTGGCGTGCGATGCCGGGACTGATCTATTGCAGGGGTTTTATTATGCCCGGCCATCGCCCGATGTGGCCGTGCTGGAGGATCCCGGCGCGGCGTACCGGTTCGCCGAAGCAGTCGCCGCCTGAGGCTGTCGGCGCTTCAGTTTTTCTCGTCGCGCGGCAGGTAGCTCCAGCGCGGAATGAGCAGCAGGGCAAGCAGCGAAACGATGGCGACGATACCGGTGATCCAGATGATGGCGGGGTTTTCCGCGGCCCGCTCGGGGTAGATCTTGAAGACCGCGCCGAGTCCAATGGCGTTGCCGCCAGCGACCAGGATAGCGGCGGCGAAGTCCTGAAAGCGCCGCGCCTTGTTGGCGCCGGCCGACCAGCGCGGATCGGTGTTGTAGCTTGGCAGTTCCTCGTGCGCGTTGTTTAGGCGCTCCAGCGTCGATAGGAATTGGCGCAGATTGCTGATCGCCCGTTCCGCCTTGTAGTTGAGAAATGCCAGGCAGGTCGAGGCAACGGGAAAGCCGAGCACTAGCCACTCGATCGGCAGGCGGCCGCCGCCTTCGCCCGGCTTGAGGGCAACCAGTGCGGCGAGCAGGCTGACGATCAGCGTGACGTACAGGGTCAGCGCCTGCTGGCGCTGACCGATCCGCGTATTCACCTCCTGGTAGGCGGCGACGAAGCGGTAATTGGCGTCGACGTGCGATCCAGCAGCCATTCTTGCCGCGCTTACAGCTGCCAGCCCCAGGCTACGCCGACGATGTTCTCTTCCAGGCTGACGTTGGCTTCGCCGCCGCCAAAGCTCGCCGGGATAGAGCCTGCACCGTTAACCGTGTTCTTGAAGGCGTGCGTATAGGCAACGCTCAGTTCGCCATTGCCCGCTTTCCAGGTGCCTCCGAGACTCAGGTGTTGCTTGATGACGCCCGGCGCGAGGATGTTGAACAACGTTTGATTCGTGGCGACCGGTTGTGTGTTGTAGCTGTAGCCGGCGCGTAGCGTCAGGTCGCGACTGAACTCGTAGTTGACGCCGATCTTGTAGACAGTGATGTCCTGCCAGCCGAAGCCGGCACCGTTGGCCGAACCGAGCGGGTTGCCGGCCAACAGGTTGGCCAGCGGATTGGCGATCGACTTGACGCCGCTATACTCGATGCGCTGCACGTCGGCGGCCAGCGTCAAGGCCGGCGTTGCCTTATAGGCCGCACCGACGCCGTAGTTGGCCGGGATGTCGAAGCTGCCGCCGTCGGCGAACAGTCCCTTGTATTTGTCGAATTTGCCGGTATTCGTCTTTGACGCCCAAGTCGCGCCCAACGTCAGTGCCGGGGTGATCTGTCCGGTCCAGCCGAGCCGCACGCCAACGCCGGTGCTGCTGTCGGTCCCGCGGTTGGTGAGATTGGCGGAGTCTGCCGAGGAGGTTGCGAAGGCGCTCAAGCCCTTGGCCGAGAAACGCTGGTAGGCAAGGTTCAGGGCGATGCCCAGCGAGTGCTCAGGCGTCACCTTGTAGGCCAGCGATGGCGAGATGAATAGCTGTTCGAGGTTGACCCCGGCCGATCCCGTCGAGCCGAAGCCGGCGTAAGGGTTGCGCTTGTAGTCGGTGTTCATGCCGCCGTTGCCATAGACGGCGACGCCGACCGCGGTGGTCGGCGATAGCTGCTTGACGTAGCCGGCTTCGGGGAGGAAGAAGTCGCTCGTATCGTTGGCGTCGTAGCTGCCACTGGCCAACGGGTTGCCGACGATTTCGCTGCTGCGTTTCGGTGCAAACCAGCTCACGCCGAGGTCGGCGCGATCACCGACAAAAGCCGTGCCGGCCGGATTGGTCGCGGCGGCCAGCCCGTCCTGCGGCAGGGCGATGCCTACGCCGGCAAGGCCTTGCGCCTTGACGCCATATCCGTGCGAAAAATAGCCGTCAGTGGCTTGTGCCGACAGGGGCAGGGTGAGCGCGGCCAGCGCCGCGGCGAGAGTGAGGCGAGGCGTGTGCTCAAGCAAGATATATTCTCCCTGTGTTTATGGTCGTCGTGGTCGGATGCCGGCCAAGACTAGGCGAGAAAAGCGCGCCGCGGAACGAAGGATTCTTGATATCCATATGAATGCCATGCCATGCGTATATCGTTCCAAGACGACGCGGCATAAGCTCGGAAAGATCGCGTCGTTCGCTGGGCGTCGCGAGCCGGTTAGAGTAGGCCAGGTGCTACCGGAGCGCGGTGGCGTGCCCCGGGGCCGACCCCAACCTTGCCTTCTTCAGGAGATTGTTATGCCCTTTCGCCAGGAAAAAATTGCTGCTGCCAACAAGGCCGCTATCGACACGCTGCTTGCCTATTCGTCGACCACGCTAAACAGCACGGCGCGTCTTGTCGCCCTGAACTTCGAAACCGCGCAGAGCGTGCTGGTGGACGGAACGAACCATCTGAAGGCGCTGCTTGACGCGCGCGATCTGCGCGAACTGCAGGCGTTTCAAACGTCGGCCGTTCAGCCGGGCATCGAAAAGTCAGTCGGCTATCTGCGTTCGATTCAGGAACTCGCGCGCGAAGTGCAGGAGCAGTTGCATAGCGTCGTCGAAACGCAGTTCGGCGAGATTCAGAAGCAGACCAGTGAATTGATCGATCAGGCGGCACGCCACGCGCCGGCCGGTTCCGATGCGGCCATCGCCGGCGCCCGCTCGGCCCTTAGCGCGGCCCATTCGGTCTTCGGCAATCTGACCAATGTGGCGCGCCAGGTTTCCGACATTGCCGAGGCCAACCTCGCGGCAGCGGGCAGCGCCACGGCGCGGGCGGTCGCACCGGCCTCGGCCGGGAAGAAGAAAGCCGCTTGACCCCTGCGGCGTGACCGGGTCGACGGCGCTCCTTTTTTGGGGGGCCGTCTTTTCAGAAGGGGAGTGGACTGCGGCGATTTGACTACGGCGCTTTGCGGTCGCAAAGCAAAACCCTGTCGCTGTTCCGATAGAACGCACACTGCTGTTGCATGGCTTTTTTCAGGCGCTGGCGGGCGCGGTAAATCCTGATCTTTGCCGTGGACAGAGAGCATCCGCAGATCGCGGCAGTCTCCTCGGCGCTCAGTTCTTCGAGATCATGCAGGACGAGCGCGGCGCGGTAGTTATCCGGCAGACTGTCGATCAATTGCCGGACGCAGGTAGTCATCTCCTCTGCGATAGGACGTTCCGCGATGCCGCGCCCGAGGTCCGGGCAATCGTCCGCTTCGTCGACGAGGTGGGCGCGGTGCTCAGGCCGGCGGAAATGGTCGGCGGCGGCGCGGGTGGCGATCGAAAAGGCCCAGGTTTTTACGCTCGATCGGCCAGAGAAATCGGGAAGCCCTTTCGCCACCCGGATCAAGGTCTCCTGCAGCAGATCGTGTGCCGTCGCGTCGTCGCCGGCGTAGCGCCGAAGGTAATGAACTACTCCAACCAAGTCGCTGAGCGATTGGATGGCGTTTCGCAGGGCGTAAACCCTGCCGCCGTCAGTTCCTGACGTGATCG
>Ga0209125_1001097_pt1 | contig 27840 bp, 24 predicted proteins | sample BarGraIncub1131A_FD_184503 | JGI IMG/M metagenome (GOLD analysis project Ga0209125, IMG submission 184503) | Arctic peat soil microbial communities from Barrow, Alaska - Barrow Graham LP Incubations 11-31A (SPAdes) (version 2) | ecosystem: Environmental > Terrestrial > Soil > Wetlands > Peat... | reverse complement strand
AACCAATACATGAATTTCGTAATGGCTACACCGTCTTTAATGTGGGCTTTTTCAATATTTGCAAGCTCTATAGGGTTTTTAACGGCCTTGAACAGGATAGTTGGATTGTCTGCTTCAATTTTCTTGGTCTGTGCTGGAATGTTTTTATACAGCGCATAATTGATCCGGTTTGGGTCAATCAGCACCACATCTTCAGCCTTGAAGCCCTTGACAAATTCATAAATGTCGTTGTAATGCCTTAACACCACTCCATCCTTAACTAAAGCTTCCTTGACGCTTACATTAAGCCTACTTTCTTCAATAAACAAGTCTACCTTTTCCATGGTAACAACCGCATAGCAAAGCACCAGTGGTGAATACATGACATCATTTCCTCGAATATTGAGTAGCCATGCGATGTCATCCAAGGTTGTGATAACATGATAATTGGCTCCTAAATCTTTCATGGTGCCTCTTACCCTGCACAGCTTGGACAACCTGCTTTCGCCGGAATACTTTTCCTCAAGAAGAAAAACAGGCTCATTGGCTAGCTTCGGACGGCCTTCCCATACCTTGTCCACCAGATCATAGGCATACTCAATGGCTACGTTCTTATGGACAAGTTTGGAAACAAAATCTTCCCCTTCTTGCATAGCCATGAGACGTCCATCAAATCCGAGTTTTCCATTACTGGGCATTTCAGCTTCTATGTATTCCAAAACCGTAGGAACGTCTGGGTTACCCATCTTAAAGAGTTTTATCCCACTGCCTTCAAGCTGATGCTCAGCCTGAAGAAAATACCTTCCATCTGTCCAAAGGTTAGCTTTTGTTTTTGTAATGACCGCTGTTCCGGCAGAACCAGTAAAGCCGGTTACATATGCTCTTGCCTTGAAGAATTCTCCTACATACTCGCTTTGATGATTGTCTGCGGATGGAACAACATAGGCGTCCATCCCCTCTTCTTCCATAAACGCTCTCAGTTTTGATATTCTTTCTTTTACACTTTCCCTCATTTTTTTCCCTTCTTCTCATAAATTTTATATCTAAATTACTGTTTCCTCCAATATTCTATTCTACAATAATTAAATCTTTTGTGTATTGATTTAATACTTCACAGCCGTCCACCGTTACCATTACCAAATCTTCTATACGAACTCCTACGTCTCCTGGCAAGTATATACCTGGCTCTATGGAGAATATTTGTCCAACCTGAACTTTATCGGTATTAACAGAAGAAACATCACCGAAATCATGAACCTCTATACCTATTGAATGTCCTAGTCTATGAGTGAAGTATTTTCCATAGCCTTTTTCTGTTATATAGTCTCTAGCCGCGGCATCTATGTCGCAAAATCTAACTCCTGCTTTAACTTTTTCAATTCCTCTTCTGTTTGCTTCTTTAACAATTTCGTAAACTTCTCTGCTGTGGTCTGATACACTTTTGTAGAAAACAGTTCTAGTCATATCTGAGCAGTATGAATTCATTTTACAGCCGATATCAATAACTACACTATCTCCTGGCTTTACTGTTGATTTGTCCATTACATGATGAGGGTCTGCTGCATTTGCGCCATATCCTATAATTGGATCAAAGGAATGACCTTCAGTTCCCATCTTATCCCACATCTCGCCAAGTAATTTTCCCATTTTTATTTCAGAATGCTTATCAGGCACAAGTTTTATCATATCACCCATAGCACTATCATTTAATTTTGAAGCTGCTCTCATTAATTCTTTTTCATTTTCATCCTTACACATTCTTACTCTGTCAAGAATTTCAGATCCATTTACAAACGAACTTCCACCCTTTAGCTGCATTAGTTTTATTAAGAAATGTGCTGGCCAGTTTTTATCTATACCCATTGGGCTTTCTTTATCTATGTTATCTGCAAGAATTTTTATTGGACTTTGTGTATCATTAAACCATATCTTTTCTACACCTAACTCTTCACTTATAGGGAATAACTCATTAATAAATAATTTGTTCTTTCCATCTAAATTAATATATAGTGCAAGCATTCTCTCTCCTGGAAAAATCCATTTTCCTGTAAGATAAAATACTGCCGATGGATCACAAACTATCATTTGAGGTATTTCCTCTTCTCTCATAATCTTTAGAACCTTATCAAGTCTTTGTTGTATCATTAAAAATCCCTCCTGAATGTTTTATTTATATATATTAGTGCTCTGCTTTAACAGAGAATTAATTATAAACTTTTGAAGCAGTTATTTGTTTCTGCTCCAAATAGTGCAGACATAACACTATAATGTTCAGAAAATTGTAATATTTCCATCATTATTTTATCATATTAATTTAATAATGTATACGATTTTATTAAGTAATACTGTAATTATTTAAATATAACAGTATTTATTTTATATACACCAAACTAAATTTAATAGTAGTAAATTCGCTACACTCGCAAAAACCCCCACCTCCCTCTTTCCCTGTGTATACAAGGAAGTGGGAGATGAGGGCTTACTAGCGGAAAAAATTTATGATTAACCTATATATTTTTTTAATATTTTATCTATTGTTCCATCTTTTTCAAGCTGCTTATATCCTTCTTCAAATTGCTTTAAGTTCACACTTAAATTATTCTTTTTACTAAACCCTAACCTTGTATCAGACTCCTTTTCTTCAAAGCATGGTTTTTGCTCTATTAACAAATCTCCTAATCTATTAGTTTTACTATAATATTTTCCTGAAAATTCATTAATTAAAATAGTATCTACCTGTCCCTTAATTAATTTATCAAACATAGTATCTTCGTTTGCGTTTTCAATTTTATTTATTCTTTTATCATTGTTAAATTTATCACTATAATTATAACCCTTTATAATACCAATTTTATACTTATATAGATCATTAAAATTATTAATTACAAAATTACTGTCTTTTCTAGTTAGAAAAACATACTTACCTGGATCACGATAAGACTTAGTAAGGTCTAAGAAATCTTCTCTTTCACTATTATAGGATATTGTAGGAAGGATATCCGATAACCCCTCCTCTACCATTTTTAAGGATGTATTCCATGTTGTTACTTTAAATTCAACCTCAATATTATTTCTTTTATAAATTTCTTTTATTATCTCAATATCTACACCACTTAATAATTTATCTTTTTCATTATATATGATGAAGGGAGGGTATGGTGAAGTAGCTACCACTAACTTGTTTTTTGACTTTTGAGCTGTATTTCTAGCTAATTCTAGATAAATATCCTCAAGTTTTACTACTGCACTACTTAATCTTAAAATAGACTTATCTTCATCATCTATGGAAGCTGCAACTTCTTCTGTAAGTTTAGCAACCTCATCAATATTATTTGTTATATTTCCAACAGAGCTCTTAGCTTCATCAAATTGGATTTCAATAGCTTTTGCACTTTCAGCGATTTTATTTGTTTCTTCAAGGGTTTCATAAGTACTATTTTCTATAGCATTTAATCCTATAATTGATCCATTTAACTTTTCAGCCTGCTTTTCAATACTGCCTACAGCAACATTTACTATATTTTTAGTAGTATTAACAATTTTCTGCATTTCTTCTACTGACTTAATTATTTGGGACGTAGAGCTTTGTGTTTGTTCGGAAAGCTTTCTTATTTCTGCTGCTACCACAGAAAAACCTTTTCCCGCTTCTCCCGCCCTTGCAGCTTCTATTGAAGCATTTAAAGCAAGCAAGTTAGTTTGGCGTGTTATATTATTTATTAATGAAATACTTTCTCGTACATTATCTGACTGTTTCTCTAAGTTATCTGAATATGTTTTTACCTCATATAAAGATTCTTGTAGTATATTAAAGCCTTCTATTGCATTAATTATTTCTTTCTTTTTTTCCTTTATTATTTCATAAGTCATAGATGTTTTTTGGTTCATATTTTTAGAACTTGTTGTATTGTCCTTAATATTTCCATTTAAATTGTCTAAGAATGAATTTAGCTTTATTATATTATCTACTTGCCCATTATTATTAATTTTAAGATATTCACTTTTGTCATTTATAGATTTCATGGAAGTTGAAATGTATTCTACTAAAAATGAAAATTCGCTTAAAAGTACACTGAACTTATCTGAAACAAGTCTTATGTTATTTACATTAACAGTGATATCTTCCCCAGTTAATTTTTTAACCTCTTCTTTATTTCCACTTAAGAAATCAGTAATTTTCATGTTTTCACCCCTAAATAATTGTTTTTCTTAAATAATTCGACAATTATAGAAATTTTCCTTCTTTAATACAATTATTTCATTAAAATATAAGAATATTAGTTTGAGGTTATTAATTGACAGTGAACCTTTATTACTCATTAATAAGGGAGCCTTAATTTATAAAAATATGAAAAAAGCTAAAAGTAGGAGTGATGATGGACAGATATATATTGTTACAAAACACTAGTTTTTTTTCATAATACACAATAATCATAGGAACAACTTATAACGTAATATTTATAGGAGAGTTATATAAATAAGAATATGTTCTTCTGAATTAAATAAAAAGGAAGTGTTTAAAAATATTTTAAACACTTCCTTTTTATTATACAATTATTATAACCCTAATAACTGCTATTTTTTCTATCATATTCTTCTTAAGTTATTATTTTAAATGAAATTAAAAATTCTATTACATTGGAAGTACTTTTCCTTTTTCATCAACTTCCATTGTTGGCTCACTATCTATTGCTTCTAAATTATCATCCCATAAATATTTCTTAGTTTCACTTACAATAACAGGGCTGAGTATAATTAAAGCAACTAGATTTGGAATTGCCATTAATGCATTAAATATATCTGCGAGTCCCCAAACCAGAGAAAGTGAGAACACTGAGCCAATATAAACAAATATAACCCAAAGTATTCTATATGGCACAATAGCTTTTTTACCAAGTAAGTATTCAATTGCCTTTTCTCCATAATATGACCAACCAAGTATAGTAGAAAACACAAATGTAAGAAGTCCTATTGTTAAAATTATAGGTCCTACAACAGGTATTGCAGAAAATGCTGCTTTAGTAAGTGCTGCACCTTCTAGCCCCTCCTGCCAAAAACCTGAGTTTACAATAGTTATGCCCGTCAATGCACACACGACAACTGTATCCCAAAAAGTCCCTGTTGCTGAAACCAAGGCTTGTTTAACTGGGTTTCTTGTTTGTGCTGCAGCTGCTACTATTGGTGCACTACCAAGACCTGATTCATTTGAGAAAAGTCCCCTTGAAATACCATATCTCATAGCCATCATAACTCCTGCTCCGGCAAATCCACCAGTTGCAGCCTGAGGTGAGAAGGCATCCCTAAATATTAGAACTATTGTGCTTCCAATAGTTTTATATCCTATTGCAAGAAGTATAAGAAGTCCAATAACATAGAATACAGCCATGAATGGAACTAAAATATCACAAACCTTAGCTATTTTCTTTATTCCACCCAATATAACAATTCCTACTAATGCAGCTATTACAATTCCTGTAATCCAAGTTGGAATTTTAAAGGTTTCATATACCATTGAAGATACGGAGTTAGCTTGTACCATACATCCAATCCCCAAAGCAGCAATACTTGTAAATAATGCAAAGAGTACTCCACCCCATTTTGACTTAAGTCCATGTTCTAAAACATACATAGGACCACCAGCCATTGTACCATCCTTTGTTTTAACACGATACTTAACAGATAGCAACGCCTCAGAATATTTTGTAGCTATTCCAAAAACACCTGTTAACCAGACCCAAAGGACTGCACCTGGCCCACCAATACCAATAGCTGTTGCCACACCAACTATGTTTCCAGTTCCAATAGTAGCTGCAAGCGCTGTTGTTAACGCACTAAATTGGCTTACATCCCCATCACCATATTCATCTTTTGTTACTGATACCTTTATAGCTTTAAATATGTATCGTTGAATAAATCTAAGTCTAAAAGTTAAAAATAGATGAGTTCCAAACAATAAAACAATGAGTGGTATACCCCATATCCATCCATCAATTTGAGCAACTAGATTTGCAAACGATTCCATTTACATTCCTCCTTAGTTTTTGTTATAATTAGTTAATTAATGGTATTAAAAACCATATTATATGGTTTCTATAAACATATTGTATGCTATTAATAGCATTTAGTCAATTCGGAATTTTCGGATATTTCAAAATATTACCTTTTCAATATTGTATATATACTGTTTTTAATAAACTTCAACCCGCAAAATACATGTTGTTTTATAGTATAAAAAAAAACCGTAAATTAATTACGGTGCTTAAAAACATAACAAAATATAAATATCCTCAAGTACTTTATTTTTCATATAATTCTATTGGTAAATCATCCGGATCATTAAAAAAAGCAAATTTTTTCCCAGTAATCTCATCAATTCTAATATGCTCAGTAATTACATTATTATCAGCAAGTTCTTCTATTACCTCATCAATGTTATCTACCTCAAAAGCAATATGCCTTAGCCCTCTTGCTTCTGGATAACTCGGCCTTTTAGGTGATTGTGGAAAAGAAAATAATTCTATTTGGCAATTCTCTCCAACACCTAAGTCGAGCTTATATGATTGTCTATCTTTTCTGTATATTTCTTTTATGATTTTCAAACCTAAAATATTAACATAAAATTCTTTAGATTTTTCATAATTTGAACAAATAATAGCTATATGATGAATCCTATTTAACTTCATTATTATACCTCCTTATTCTATATTACATTTGCACTTTTTAGCATGATTTTCCCCTTCTGAATCATGCTTTACTCCACTTTCCAATTATTATTCACTGTTGCTTTAATGGTGTTTTTTTCAAGAAAATAATTTGCAATTAGTTCAGCCATATCTATAGGTATGTCTCTAAGGACAGGTTTTCCCTTAAACATTAAATAATCACCACCACCGCCTGATCTGTAATTATTCATTACCACAGCATATTCCCCATCCATGTTAAGAGGATAGTTTTTATAATTGATTTTAGTGATTCTAGAATTTATAGGTTTTGAAATATCTATAATATAATCTATGCCTTCCCACATATCATAATTATAATGTTGGAGTTTAGGATAACTACCATTCATGCTCACCTCTATTTTTCCATGAACTATGCTAAAATATTCTGCAGTTCTTTCTAGCGCTGCTTTAATATCAGAGCCTTTTAAACTAATTACCTTTAGTGTATTCGGGTATTTATAATTTGATATGATATCTCTCATAGTTACATTATGATGAAATCCCTTGCAGTGGTTATCAAAAATAGCTGTATTGGATATATCAACCTTTGCTGCCTCCATCTGAATATTATTTATAAACTCAGTATAAGCATTATCTTTAAGCCTTGCCTTTAAATGATCTTTAAGAAGCATGTCCCCTTCTATATGTCCCATAGGAATATCAAGCCATGCTTGTGCCTTTGTTTCTATGGGACTTATAGAATTCAGAATTCTTTTATCAACATGAGAAGCATTTGCATCAATAATTGAAGATTTTTTGTTAGCTATTGACCATTTACCATAGTTTTTAACCAAATTAATGGATACTTTACCAATGGAATTGCCGTTGCAACCTGGTTGTAAAATTAAAACACCATTTACCGATGAATTTTCTATAACTCTATGTTGATGCCCCGTTAAAAGCACATCCATATTATTCACTTTCATACATAACTCATAGCCTTGATTTTCTCCTGTGAGTGTTTCCGACGGCTTACCAGTTTCTAAGTTTCTTTCAAACCCACCATGATAGGCTACTATATTTACATCTGTAGCTTCTTGTTTTTTCATTATTTCAAGCCAAATGCTTGCACTCTCTACTGCATCATCAAAATTTAAGTCTTGAATTGTTTCAGGATTTTCCCAGTTAGGAATGTACTTAGTGGTTAGTCCTAAAATACCTACTTTTAAACCATTATCAAAGGTTTTAACAATGTAAGGCTTACTCGTAAAGCTTTCCCCAGTAGTTTTTTTTGTTATGTTAGCGCATAGCCAGGGAAAATTTGAAGTTTTAATAGCATTATCTAAATAAGCCCGTCCGTAATTAAATTCATGATTGCCAATTACGGCAGCATCATATCCCATAAGGTTCATAGCTTCAATCATAGGATTTGGCATATTATTATTTATTTTAGCATGGAAATATGTAAGGGCAGTACCTTGGAGCATATCTCCATTATCTATAAGTAAGGTATTCTTATTTTTTTCTCTCTCGCAAGTAATTATAGTGGCTAAAGCTGCAAGACCACAGTTTACATAGGAATTATCCGAGTAATTTATAGGTAATACAGTTCCATGAACATCGCTGGTTTCTAAAATTGTTAGCAGAAAATTTTCGTTATTACACATATTAAACGCTCCAATCAATAGATAACTAGTCTTATTACTAGTGAAATTTATTAAGAATTCGACTTTTCAGCAATCTTTTTTTGAATATTCTCAACGCTGGCTCTATTAAGATTATATCCTGAGATGCTTACAAGTGCTGCAATAAAGCTTACACCTGAGCCTATGCTTAGCATTAAGGCAAGAATAATTACGGTGCTTTCAGCTTGAATAGGCAGGCTAGCATCGAATTTAACTAAATCTAATACAAAACCTATAAGTAACAAGGTGATAGACTGAGAGAGTTTATAAAACAATGTTAGACAACCATAATAGCTCCCTTCAGCCCTTTTTCCTGTATTGAGTTCATCTAAATCAATGACATCTGCAATCATTGAAAAAGGCAAAGTAAACAATCCCCCTGTACCAAAGCCTGCAAGTACTGCAAATGGGATGAAGTAAAATCCATTACCCATTATATGGTCCTTCATAAACACTAGTATAAGAAAAAGTAAGCTACTTATAATGCAAAGTATAATACCTAAAATCATTGAAGGCTTCTTATCTAATCTTTTTGATGCTAAGGACCATATAGGCTGAGATAATATGGAAACAAGAAGCTGCATTCCAACGATAAGGGCAATTTGCTGACTATTTAGGCCAAAGGTGTAGGTAAACACATGTAACCCTGTATTTGCAACCAGTGCTGAAGCTATGTTTGTAAACATAAATGCAAAAGCTACATTTCTAAAGCTTTTGTTAAGAAAAATCCCCTTAAAGGCTGACAGCAGAGTTTTTATATTTGCATCGCTTACTCCCTTTTCAACATGCTTATTGAGGATAGGAATATATTTCTTTGTAGAATAAAAACAAAGAAGGGCAAAAATAATAATTAGAATTGAGGAAAAAATCCCCATAGAACTATAGGAACCTGGGTTTAGTTGCCCTGAAGGAAACTCTGGAGTAGACCGAAAAAAAACAAACATTCCGAAAACTGATACAAAGGCTAGCCCAAGAAGAAAGAAAATAGTTTTAATACCTTGAATGCTAGTTCGTTCATTGTAATCATTAGATAATTCAGCACCAAGAGCAGTATATGGAGTTACATAGATCGTGCTGAAGGTTTTGATTACTAGTATTAGAAAGAATATAATAGCAAACTTTAAATAATCTGATAATCCTAAGCTTATATTCCATAAAAGGTAATTAGATATTCCTAGACCTATACCCCCTATAAGTATATATTGATGTCGTCTGCCGAAAAGTTTAGATTTAGTCATGTCTGAAAAGTATCCCATTAAAGGGTCAGTGATGGCATCCCAAATTATACTTAGGCTCACAGCTAAACCAACAAGGCTACCAGGGATATTAAGAATAGCTGTACAGTAAAAAACTAAATAAGTTCCTATAACTTGACTAGAAATACCTGTGCTGAAGTTTCCGGACCCATATCCTATTTTGTCTAAAAAAGGGATTTTTATCTGATTATTGCTTTGAAATTTATTCAAGATAACACCCCTTCTTTTGTATTATTATTTTAGATTATTTACCAAATAGCCCCTGACCACCTGATGATGGACTTTGTGGTCCGTAAGTTGGTGGTCTCTTAGTATTTTTTTGCTGTGAAGATTTTGCTTTTTTTTCTTCAATAATCTTTTTCATTATTTCCATGTTTTTGTTTATATCTTTTTTCATATTTTTACCTTCTTTTTTTTATTTTTTACACTTTTAAATTTTTAAAAAAATTGCTTTCTAAATTAATATTATCAATGAATATTTCCAAGGTATGATTTGTTATTTTATTAATTTATTATACCCTAAAAACAGTCCTTTGAGTGATTTCTATTAACAATTTTTGTGATATCTTCTTTTATACATAGCTTAACATTAATTTTCAAATTTCTCTGAATATTTTTAATATTAAACCATATCCATTATGGCTTGAAGAATTAGGTAAGATAATGTTTTCCACTGACAAATTTATTTTTCAAATAATAGAATATTTTTTAAAATTTTTCAATATAAATAATTATTGATAATATTTTTAGGAGGCAATATATAATGGCTTCTCTCTTAGCTATTTTCGGAATCCTTTTATTCGTTTTTACTTTCATTGGTATTGCATTATATGTAATATTTGCATTAGCATTTTACAGAATCACTGTAAATGCAGGAATTGAAAATCCATGGCTTTCATGTATTCCAATTGTTCAATTGTACATTTTGGCTAAAGTAATAAAAGCCTTGCAGATTTCAGGTTATGAAATACCTAATTTAGAATTCGTCCTACCCGGAGCTACCATTTTAGTTATGGTTCTTAGGGACGTCCCTGTTATAGGGTCTCTACTAGCTGTTGCAAATTTTATTCTTCTACTATTTGCGTTAAATAAGCTTTATAAACTTTATAAACCTGATCAGGCTGTGTTATATACAGTATTAAGCATATTTTCCTTACCAATACCTTTCATTTTCTTATCAATAAAGGATCTTAAACGTATTGAATAAAAAATAAGAAAATTAATAATAACTGTTAAAAATCCTGTTAATTGAAGTTAACAGGATTTTTTTTAATTTTAATAACTCCAAAGTATATACTTGAGGGTGTATGGGATCTATTTTTAAGGTTGAAATAGAAAAGTTTATTTTTGAAAATAAATAATGAAGGGAATGCAAGTAGATTTATACATAAATCTACTTGCATTCCCTTCATTAACATTTCTATTTAGTTAAAGCAGAAATTATATAAATACCTTAATGCGATCTTCTAATGGTTGAAACTGTTTTGCATCAGGCTCTGCTGTTGGTTTTCCAAATGGCATTTGTGCAATAAGTTTCCAGTTACTTGGAACTTTCCATTCTTTTTTTACATCTTCCTCAATAAGTCCGTTATAATGTTGAAGCGATGCACCAAAACCTTCGATTTCTAAGGCAGTCCATATAACGTATTGGTGCATTCCACTTGATTGCTGAGACCAAACCGGGAAATTGTCCGCGTAGAGAGGGAATTGACTCTGAAGAGACTGCGTTACAGCCGCATCTTCAAAATATAAAACTGTACCATATCCATTACGGAATGAATTTATTTTATCCTCAGTAGCTCCAAATTGGTCAGCAGGAACTATCTTTCTTAAAGTTTCTTTTGTAATATCCCATAATTTATCGTGATGTTTTTCTAACAATAAAATTACTCTCGCACTTTGAGAATTAAATGGTGATGGTGTATTTTTTACGGCCTGTTCAATAACTTCTTTTATTACCTCATCTGTTGTTACCTTTTCTTTACTAATTCCATAAAATGAACGTCTGTCTGCCACAGCAGTATAAAAATCTTTTTTCATATTATTATTCCTCCAATTTTTATTAACTATTTTTTTTATTACTTATAAATATAAGCTAATGTTTCCCTATTTGTCTCTATTCAAATCATAAGAAATTTCTTTAATCCAATATTACTCTTTTGACTTTCTCATCTCTACAACAATAAAATGTGAAAGTATCTCTGCCTTTATCTTTATATCTTCTTCAACAATTTCCATGGAGTCTCTTTCATTTAGAGTAATTCCGTTAATATTTGATCTTCCTTCTATTTGCACTAAATATGCTTGCCTATTTGCTTTAACTGAATAATCCATTTCATTGTTCTCATCTAATTCTAATGCAAATATATTTACATCTTGATTAACTTTTATACTTGCATTACCTTTGTTACTTGATACCATATTGAGCCATTTATTTTTTCGTTCATTCCATTCAAATCTATACTCACCGTAATTTGGTTTATGTCCTTTCTCATCAGGAAGTATCCATATTTGAAGGAATCTTGCTGTCTTTTCTCCTAAATTATGCTCACTGTGGTAAACACCTGTTCCAGCGCTCATGTATTGGACATCACCACGCTTTAATGTACTTTTATTACCCATACTATCACCATGCGTTAACTCACCGTAAACAACATAAGATATAATTTCCATATCTTGATGAGGATGAGTATCAAATCCGGTATGAGGATTAACTAAATCATCATTTATCACCCTTAATACTCCAAAACCCATGTTATTTGGGTTATAATACTCAGCAAATGAAAAATGAAATTTACTTTTTAGCCATCCAAGATCACTTGATCCCATTTTTTCACTTTCTAATTTTCTTAACATTTTAAAATCTCCTTTCATCAAATAATTTATTAAACTTTATTCAATATAACTAATTAGTTAATTACTAACTAGTTATATATAGTTAAAATATTTGGTGTATATATTTATACACCTGATAATTTTTTCAACAAACCTATTAAATCTTTCTTTTCTTCTAATGTTAAGCAACTAAAGATTTCATTTATATTTTCTAAATGTTTTGGAAATATCTCACTTATGAGGCTTTTTCCGTCTTCAGTAATACTTATCAAATTAACTCGTCTATCCTTTGAATCAGTACATCTCTTAACGAGATTTTGCTTAACTAAATTATCTATAACAACAGTCATATTTCCACCAGTGGAAAGAATTTTTTCTATTATTTCACAGACCCTTAAATCTCCTTTATGATATAAAATCTCAAGTACTGCAAACTGAGAAACTGTTAACCCTCCTTCTTTAATAGTTTTATATTCTCTTTTATGAATATTATGAGTACATCTACTTAATGCTATTAATGCCTTTAAATTTAAATCTACCAATTCTCCATAAGTATTTTTTTCTTTATCCATACCTATAATATATTACTAATTAGTAATATCGTCAAGCTTTTTTTCAAATTCTCCAAATATTAAATTAATATTCTTACATGCAGCCTGCTTTACCCCAAAATCTACTATTCAATTTTAATAATTTAATTTTTATTTATTCCTTAACACTGTAATAAACCCATCAAGTATCTGGTGACTTATTTTGAAACCTTTAGCTTGATAGAACTTTAACGCATTATCGTTCCCATTTGATACAAAGACAAATAAATCACTTATTGATTTAAATGAATTTAACCAATCCATAGCCTTTTCAAGTAAAACGGAACCAATGCCAATATTACGATAACCCTCTTTTATATAAAACTGAGATAGACAACCTACTTCATCATTTTCTACAGAATCAAGTTCAAAAAAAGTAGCAAACTCATTTGAATATGTCTCCTTTGATGAAATATTACTATACACATATCCAACAATTTCATTATCATCTTTAGCTACTAGTATAAAGTTAGCATTAGCACCCTCGACAGATGGAATCATTCTAGTTTCAAAGCTCATGCTATCAAATAACTCAGAATGGATATATGATTTAGATTTTTGGTAGGACATTAATTCATTGCATAAATCCTTAATGCAAATAATACTATCATCAGAAATAATTTCATAATAGATACTCATAATAATCTTCCTTTCTAAAAATAAATAGTCGAATGTTTAACTATATTTATAGTAACAGAAAACAGTTTATATTTACACTATTTTCTATTTTTTTTACATTTGCCTCTCATTTATTGACATTTTATCGACAATGCCGTATAATTTTTTTATCTATATTAAAAACAAAAAAAATGGAATATTAACAAAAAAGTTACTCTACTATAAGTATCTGCGACAGTTGTAAATCAGTATTTTGCTGGTTATACGCCAATGAAAGGAGTTAATAAACAATGAGAATGACCAAAATAGTTTGTACCTTAGGACCCGCTGTAGATGATGAGAATCTATTGGAACAATTAATACTGGCCGGAATGGATGTAGCAAGATTAAATTTTTCTCATGGCACTCACGCTGAGCAAAAGGAAAGAGTGAATAGAGTCAAAAAAGTTAGAGAAAAATTAAACATTCCAGTTCCATTATTGCTTGATACTAAAGGACCTGAAATTAGATTAGGGAAATTTGAAAAAGGTGAAGTAATATTACAAGAGAACAATGAGTTTGTACTTGTAAATGAAAATATTTTAGGCACAGAGAAAAGATCAACTATTTCCCACAAGGAACTATATAAAGATGTAAAGGTTGGCACAAAAATATTAATAAATGATGGACTTGTAGCAATAGAAGTACAAAAGGTGATGGGCAAGGACATCCATTGCAAAATATTAAATGGTGGAGCTATAAGTAATAACAAAGGAGTAAATATCCCTGAAACAGACACCCATTTACCTGCAATAACAGATCAGGATATTGAAGATATCAAGTTTGCTATAGAAAATGAATTTGATTTTGTAGCTTGTTCTTTTATAAGAAAGGCTTCAAATGTAAATGAAGTGAGAGAAATATTAAATAAATATGGTGGTCAGGATATAAAAATAATTTCAAAGATTGAAAATAGAGAAGGCGTAAGTAATTTTGATGAAATATTAAAGGTTTCAGATGGTATTATGGTAGCGAGAGGAGATTTAGGGGTAGAAATACCTACTGAGGAAGTTCCGATTGTTCAAAAAATGATTATCAAGAAATGCTATAAAGATGGTAAGCCAGTAATAACAGCAACTCAAATGCTAGATTCAATGATTAAAAATCCAAGACCAACTAGAGCTGAAGCTAGTGATGTAGCAAATGCTGTATATGATGGAACTAGCGCAATTATGCTTTCAGGTGAAAGTGCTATCGGTAAATATCCTATTGAAAGCGTAAAAACTATGGTTAGAATTGCTCAAATGGCAGAAAAATCTATTGATTATGGAAGTAAATTAGCTGAAATGCAGTTTAACATGGTGGAAAATGTTACGAATGCTATAAGCTATGCAACTTGTGCAATTGCGCTGAAGTTAAAAGCAACTGCAATAATTTCCGCAACTCAGTCTGGACAAACCGCTAGAATGATTTCTAGATTTAGGGCATATTGTCCCATAATAGCTACAACATCAAATCCAAGAGTTCAAAGACAGTTATGTATTTCCTGGGGGGTAATTCCATTAATAGTTAGAGAAGCGTTAACTGTTGAAGAAATGTTTGAAATTGGAGTTGCAAAAGCCTTAGATATTAAATTAGTTAAACAAGGAGATACTATTGTAATAACAGCTGGAGGGCCTGTAGGCATAGCTGGAACAACTAATCTATTAAAAGTTCAAACGGTAGCTGATACTTGTAATATGATACCTTATTTATAAGATGCTCTAGCAATAATAGTTGAGTAAACTTTAAAGTGCATTTCATTAAAGTAAAATAATTTAATGGAATGCTTTTTTTATTTTACCTATAGGTGAGATTTACTATTATCCCTAGCTATGGGGTCTGACCCTTGGGTAATTAAGGTAATTCAAATTTGATTGCATTATTATATTAAGTTTCCATGAAACGTGTCGATAAATAGATGATAAGATAATATGCATACGCTTAAAATTAGGAGGGGATAATTTTGAAGAAAATAAGTACGAAGATAATATTAATGGCTGTGTCTATAGTAGTTTTTACATCTTTAATTATAGGAACATATGTAATCATACAAAATTATAATACTAATAAGTCTATGTTATCAAGTTTAGAAAAAACAATGCGAGATAGTTTTGATTCCCAAATTAAGTATCAAGTTCAAAATGCGGTTTCAATGCTGGAGGGCGTAAATAAAAGGCTTGAAAAAAAAGAAATTACCCTTGATCAAGCCAAAAAAATTGGTGCAGATCAATTAAGAGGACTTAACTATGGTAAGGATGGTTACTTTTGGGCAGATACGGAAGAGGGTATTAATATTGTATATAATGGTACAGTCACAGAAGGAACAAATAGATTTAATACTAAGGATGCTAAGGGTAAATTCTTAATAAAGGATATTATTGCAAATGGTATGAAAGCGGATGGAGGATTTTCTGATTATTGGTTTCCTAAAAAAGGTGAAACTATTTCCCTTCCTAAAAGAAGTTATAGCTTAGAATTTAAACCCTTTAAATGGATTATTGGTACAGGTAATTATGTTAACGATATTGATAGTGCCGTAGTTGTAAAACAGAATGAGCTTAATCAAAAATTTATCGCAAGTTTAATTTCACTTATTGGTATTATTATATTTTTAATACTTATTTCAGCAGCTTTTGCATGGTTTTTTAGTAAAAGGATAACTAAACCCATTTTACTTATTACAGAACTTGTAGATAAAACTGCAGATCTTGATTTAATTATAGACGAAAAACTATCTGAACAAATTAATTGTTATAAGGATGAAACTGGACAGATAGGAAGAGCTGTAACTAATTTGAGAAAAGACCTTAGAAATATTACTGCACTTATTAAAAGTGATTCAGATGGGATAAAAAAATTTACGGATCAATTATCTAAAGCTACAGGCGAGACTGTTGTTTCAATTAAAGCTGTTACTCAAACTGTAGAGGAGTTAGCTAAAGGGTCTGTAACACAAGCAAGTGATTCTCAAGAAGTATTTGAAAAACTATCTAGCTTAGCAGATGAAATAGATATTTCTGTAGAAAGCTCTTCACAGGTAAAAAAATTATCGGAGGAGGTTAAAACAGTAAATCAAAGCAGCAAGGAGACTTTTAAGGTATTAAAAAGCAAACTCGAAAAAAATAATGCAGCCTCACAGGAAGTTTCGAGAAATATTGATATTCTTTCAACAAAATCAACCTCTATTGGAAAAATCGTAAGCTCTATTCAAGCAATAGCAGCACAGACAAACCTTTTAGCATTAAATGCAGCTATAGAAGCAGCTAGGGCTGGCGAATCTGGAAGAGGATTTGCTGTAGTAGCAGATGAAATAAGAAAACTTGCGGAACAAACTGCTATTTCAACCAAGGAAATAGGAGATGTAATTGAAGAAATTCAAAAGGAGATTGATAAAGCAAATAGCAGCATGAATATTGGAAACCATATAGTCCAAGAGGTAGAAGATGCTTTAAAGGAAACAGATAATTCCTTTGCAATTATAGAAAACTCCATTGATAATACTTTAGTTAGAATCAGTGAATTAACAGAGAACATTTCAAAAGTAGATGCAGATAAGAGTAAAATTGTACTAGCATTTGAATCTATTTCAGCTGTATCAGAAGAATCCGCTGCCGCTACAGAAGAAGTTTCAGCATCTATGGATGAACAACTTGAAAGCATGGAGAGTATATCTACCACTAGTGAAGAGCTTAGGGATATATCATACAAACTTGAAAAGCTAATAAGTAGATTTAAAATTTAGCCTGAAACAATAAAAATTTAAAATAAGGCTATGCTACCATTATTTCAAGGTAACATAGCCTTATTTATAAGTTATTTGTAAATATCCATTTTTAGAATTAACTTTCCCTTACTGTGTTATCATTATTTATTATAGCTTTGCACTTATATAAGTTCTTTTCTGTTTCTTCTACATCCCTTATAATTGTTGACTTATGATGGTCATCCAATTTTTTCATCTCAAAGAAAATGAATGTTCCAGTTACCACTGATGAAACAATATCAGCTAATGGTCCAGCAGATATAACCCCCTCTAATCCAAAAAATTTTGGCAATATGATTAAAGCAGGAATCAATATCAATACCTGTCTTGAAAGACCAAGTAATGCAGAATGTTTTGGTTTACCCACGGCTTGGAAGTAATTTGATGAAACAATTTGAAATCCGATACAAGGTAAAAACATCATAAACCTCTTAATTGCTATAGTTCCAAAGGCGATAAGCTCTGTATCTTTACTATTAAACAGAGAAACTAATTGTTCTGGAAATAGCCTTGTAACAATCCATCCAACTATAACAATACTTGTTGCAAATATGACTGCTAATTTGTATGCTTCTTTTACCCTATCGTACTTCTTTGCACCGTAATTGTACCCAATAATAGGTTGAGCGCCTTGAGTAATACCAAAAACAGGCATAACCATAAGGGTCATAATACTAAATACAACTCCCATGCCCGAGATGGCAATATCTCCTCCATAAGTAGCTAAGCTAGTATTCATTATAAAGTTTTGTATACTAGCTGCAATTTGCATTGCAAATGGTGCGGACCCTAAAGCAAGAATTCCACGAGTGACAGAAAGGTTTAATTTTAGATTTTTTTTACGGACTTTTAATAAACTATTTCCTCGCATGAAGTACCTAAGTACCCATATTGCTGAGACTGCTTGAGATATAATGGTAGCAAGCGCTGCTCCTCGCATTCCCCAATGGAAAGCAATTATAAAAATTGGATCTAAAATAATATTTATTAAGGCTCCTATTAACATGGTGTACATGGCTACTTTGGGACTACCTTCAGATCTTATAAAATTATTCATACCCATTCCAATGGATTGGAATACTGCTCCTAAAAGAATAATCTGTAGATACTGCCTTGCATAGGGTAATACTTTTTCACTGGCTCCTAAAAGCTTTAGCAAAGGTTCCAAGCCTACTAATCCTATCACAGTTAAGATCAAAGAACTCAAGATTAATAAACTGACTGCATTGCCAAAAATACCTTCGGCTTCTTCTTTTCTATTTTGACCTAATCTAATTGATACTAATGAATTTGCACCTATGCCTATAAGCATATTAAAAGCCATCAATGCTAGCATGACTGGGAAAGCAATTGCAATACCAGCAATCCCTAGAGATCCAACTCCATTACCTATATAAATTCTATCAACTACATTATATAGCGCATTTACTAGCATACCTACTATTGCAGGTATTGAAAATTTCATTAATAGTTTTGATACTTTCATTTCTCCTAATTGTTTTGATTTGTCCATTTAAATTCGTGTCTCCTTATTTTATGTGACGCAATTCTTCAAGCTTTTTTAAAGCTACTTTAAATTTTTCTTTAGAATTTATTAAAGAAAGCTCTTTTTCTTCAAGCAAAGTTATTTGTCTTTTAATTTGGTTTATAGATTTATCTATCATAACATTATCTTTTAAGTCATCCTTAAAAATTCTCTTAACATCATTTCCGAGTTCAATAATTACTTTAACATCCTTTAAGCAGAAGCCTAAACGTTCTCTTAAATCCTTTATTCTAATAATATCTTCAATGTCTTCTTCAGAATATAATCTATAAGAGGCATCGGTTCTTTTAGGAATTATAAGTTTCAAATCTTCATAATATCTTAAAGCCTTTTTAGTTAGCCCAGTTTTAATAGCAACTTCTTCGATTTTATAATATGTTGTATCCATAATTCACCTCCAATAAAGTATTATACGCCACTATAACCTTCACGTCAAGGTTATAGTTTGGGGTCAGACCCCTGGGTGATTCTGGGTAATTAACCCGTTGTAAATATTGACTTCTAAATCTTCTTGCTAATTATAACAAACAACTGGAATCCCCGCCTCAATATTATCGAATATTGCTTTTGCTAAATAGTATGGCGAATTTATACAACCATGAGAACCAGCTGTCTTATATATCTTTCCCCCAAACGTACTTCGCCAGCTTGCATCATGAATTCCTATACCTCCATTAAAGGGCATCCAAAAGGTAACTGGAGAAGCGTAATCTGAACCTCTAAGGACAGCATCTCTTTGTTTATATTTCAACCCATAAATGCCTTCTGGTGTTTTATGATTAGAGCTTACATTACCTGTAACAATATCTCCTTGTGCTATCAGAAAACCATTTTTATAAAACCATAAATGCTGTTTTGTCAGATTTATTTCTACATAAGTATCCCCAATATCATTGTTGCCATAAGACAGGGCAGTTTGAATATATGAAGGTTCTTTTGCTATAGTTTGACCTTCTTTTATTGCTATAATTAAAGCTTTCGTTTCTTTAGCTCTATTAATAGACCACCCATAATCTCCACCAACCACATTTATTGTCTTTCCTGATGATGAGGCAAAATTTCTTCTGTTACCAATTGTATTATAATTGGTAGAAAGTACGTCTATATAATTTTTGGCTTCTTTCTCATCAAATGTGACTTTAAAATTCTCATCAACCGTAAGCCACTTATTTATTGTAGAACCATCTAAAATCTCTTTATGTTCTCCAAAATTATATGTAATTTTTGAAAATACATATTTGTTAAGCATGTTCTTGGTATCGATAATTTTTTGTGAATTTGATGTATATTGTGACTTAACATAGCAATTGATCCACTCCAAATCTATTGTAGTTTCCTCTTTAAGTATTGCATTTGACACATGATCATACAAAATATCTCTATTGACCTTGTTTCCAGCAACTTCATCTATAATCACATATCCCTTATCTGTATACTTAAAGCTAGGATTCTTAGGTTCAACTATATTATTGCTATCAAAACAAGACAGCTTATCCACTCGCTTTCTTAATAGTTCCTTATCATATTTAACTCCTTCTGTCATTTTAGAAGCATCTGTATTAAAAACTGATGAAATCCATTTATAAGGCTTCTGCCTATCTTTAAGATCCTTAAATTGCCCATCTGAATTATAACTTAAACCAACCTCATTGGCTCTAATTTGTTCGCTTTTACCGCCTCGCTCTTTTATATTTAACACATATATTTGAAGTTCAGATGCCATTTGTTCATTTACATCCTCCACATTTTTACCTGAAACATTAATGCAATTTATTGCAGAACCAAAATAAAAATGATTTATGAAATATATTGCCATTCCAAGATATATAACAAGTAAAGTACAAATAGAAATTATAATACCCATAACGATTTTCTTGTACCTTTTTATTCGACTTAGTAATGGCATTTCTACTTCATTTTCCATAATACTCACTCCTTTAATTCGCAATAAAATTTAGAATTAGTAGGTATCCTTTTTAATCTACATTTCAGTTTATGTACCAACTGTCCTACTTAAGACAATTATTATTAATATTGTTTACGAATTGAAAAAGGGAATATTAAAATTCCAAATGGTTTAAGCAAGTAGCAAAAAAAAAACATCCATAGGGATGTTTTTAATTGATTATTTCTTCATTTATAGTTATTACTTCTTCATTTAATTCAAATAAATCTTGAAAAATTCCATCAATAGTATTTTCATCAATAAACGCTCTCAATTTTGGGTTACGTTCTTCGGTATTAATATACTGAATAAAATAACCCCCTACTTTTTCAGCAATACTTAATTTAATAGATATATTTTGCTGAAGTCTGTCTTTATTAAATAAAATAAAAGTAGCATTTTTAGCAGAATATTTTATTTCGATTTTTTTATAAAATTTTATATCAATATATTCATTTGAATCCGTTATTGCTCGAATATTCTTTATATTATATTTGTCTAGATTGCTATTAAATACATCAACAAAGTTTTGCATTGCTCTACTAATAACATTTTTATCAATAGTCAAATTTCTTAATTGTAAAACTAATTCTTCTTTCCAATCCATCTCATTCACCGCCCCTATAAAATATAAATTCTATATTGTGGTAGCCATATTATATATCCTTCTATTAAACTATTCTGAAAACTAAAAAAGATACCAATTTCTCAGCTGCAATAATAATTTGTTTTCATAAAAAATAAATGTATGCACATTTTTTTTAAAAACACTCCTAATCAATTCTAATTATTTTCTGTAATGCTTCCTTTAACCCTAGCATGTGCAAATGTATTCCATTTTCTCGCATCATTTCTTCTAATACTTCCATGAAAACACCTTTTTCACTCTTCACATTAACCCTTTGTATTACTTCATTAATGTCAGAAAGTCCCGAAAACTCGCCGCCCCATTCACCACAACATGTAATATTCACACCACAACTTGGACTTCCATCAATACCAATAATGCCAAGAACTTCAAATTTATCTATCTCACTTATATATTCCTTCATCTGCAATAGAATTGGCTCTAACATTCTTCTACAGTTATCTCTGAAAAAAGGATTGTCAAATTGCTCTTTTGTATGGCCCCAACGATTAGAGCCATACATGTTAAATTCTGGGCAAGGTAACTGAAGAAAATGTATATCCTCTTTAATTGCTCCACATAAAAAATTCTTTCTATCTATTTCTTCTTCAGTAATATCTTTTTTATTATAATAAACAACTTTTGAAGCCGTGTTTAATACACAATGACTTACAACAACAATTTTCTTTTTCTTCATAATTTCCTCCATATATTGAATAACATTTTATTTTATTACATTAACTTTAAATATAGCACATCTTATTTTGCATTGAAAATTCAAGATACTGATAGTTAAATACCTATCAATAGGTAATTTCAATATATTAAATAATAAAGTGCAACCTATATTATTCTGCAACAAAAAATAGTGCTCTTTCACAGGCACTATTTTACTAATCTACATCATATTAACTATTCATTATATAAACTATTCACAGTATCTAATTTTTTATGCGATGGTATAAAATATAAAACTACAATTCCTATGCAAAGAACTATGGTTGCCGCGATACCAGCTTCAGGTCCAAATGATCCACCCGTGAACCATTCTGAACCAGTTAACCTCAAATTCAATAAACTTCCTGCTACCTTTTGTCCACTTACCTCAAAACCAAAAACATTTCCTTGAGTCCAGTTCCATGCGGCATGAAGTCCACAAGCCCCCCATAGATCATTAGTTCTTATAACATATAGACCAAAAAACAAACCTACTAAAACAATGTTTATTATAGCTAAAATGTTTACATTTAGATTTGCAAAATGAATAAGTCCGAAAAATGAAGACGAAATAATCAAACCTACAGCTACATTATATCTTGCCCCTAAAACATTCATAAGCCATCCTCGTGAAAGAACCTCCTCTGTACCACTTTGTATTATCCACCCTGGTATAACAATTAGGACACCACTTAAAGCTGCTATACCTGAAAGACCACCTGGATTGCTATTTACTACAGTATGTCCACTAATACTAAGCAATAAACCCACTATTGAAAACATTAAAATTCCTATACCAAAACCTATCAAATACTTTTTTATAAATCCCTCTCTTTTTAAGCCAATACTTGAAATGCTTCTTTTTTCCCTAAACTTCACTCTAGCAAATACAAATAATGTTATAAATATAAAACCACAAATAAGTTCATTTAACAATAAAACTGCAGGATCATTACCAATAATTTTTTTTATATAAAAAGCCAAGATTGCACCCATTCCTTGTCCTGCGATTAGGAAAAGCAATACCCAAAGTAGACTTGTAATAATATTCGGAAGCACCTTTGCTTTTTTCGCTTCTCCAAATAACCCATTTTCATTTGAAAACATATTTTCACTCCTTAGTGCCACCCACGTGGCAAGTGGCATGATTTTAATTTTTGACTGCTTGCCTTAAAATTTCTGTAAGTTCTCTTTATGCTAAAACTTTCTGCATTTGATTTTATGTTCCAATTTCTTGAATCACTTCATAATAATCTCTCTTTAATATTATCACTTAACACCACTTTAGAATAGCTTTTATAACTAAATTAGTTCAAATTGTGAATTAACACTTTTATTACACTACTCATGATTTTCAATAGACAAAAGTAGTTCTAAATAAAAAATCCAGCAGAATATCTATTTATATTCTACTGGATTTTTTATTTCTAAATTTATAACTTATGTTTCCTTAATAAACTGTATTTAGTTTATTATAACTGTTCCTGCTGTTCCACCTATTGCTTCCCTAGCTTTCTCAAGAGATGTTATAATTGCTTTTCTACCTTCTTTTGCTTCAACGAAAGCAAGTGCTGCTCTTATTTTAGGAAGCATGGAACCAGGTGCAAAATGTCCTTCTTCAATATACCTTTTAGCTTCTTTTACAGATATTTTTGAAAGATTCTTTTGATTTTGCTTGCCAAAGTTAATAGCAACCTGTTCAACCGCTGTAAGTACAACTAATGCATCAGCATTTAGTAATTCTGCTATTTTTCCAGAGGCAAAATCTTTATCTATTACTGCTGGTACTCCTTCAAGACTTCCATTTCCCTTATCAATTACAGGAATACCACCTCCGCCAACAGTTATAACAACATGTCCTGCTTCAACTAAGGTTCTAATAATAGGTTCTTCAACTATAGCCTTTGGAAGAGGAGACGCCACTACGCGTCTCCAACCTCTATTGGAATCTTCCTTCATTGTATATCCTTTTTCAGTCATTAATTTCTCAGCCTGTTTTTCTGTAAAGAAAGAACCTACTGGTTTAGTTGGATTCTTAAATCCTGGATCGTTCTCATCTACTATTACTTGCGTAACTACTGTTGCAACTTCCTTATTTATTCCTCTGCTTCTTATCTCTGCCCTAATGCTTTGTTGCAGGTGGTATCCTATATATCCTTGACTCATAGCACCACATTCAGGAAAAGGCATTATTGGGTTATTTTCATGTATAAAAGCTGCTGCTTCATAAGTAGCTACAAGTTGACCCACTTGAGGTCCATTACCATGGGCAACAATCACCTCATGTCCCTCTTCAATTAAATCTACAATAGCCTCTGAAGTTTGTTTTGCTGTTACTAGTTGTGCCTCTGCTGTAGTATCCTTTGGATTTGCTTGAAGGGCATTCCCACCTAGCGCTATCACTATTCTTGCCATATTGCTCTCTCCTTTTATCTTTTAAAAACTATATATAAGCTATAGTATTATAAATTATTTTATGTTAGATTATTTGTCAAACTTTCTTAAATAAGCAGATAATTCTTTTAATCCATTTTTCAGTATATCTGTATGTGTACAATATCCTAATCTAGCATGCCCAGGAACATCAAAACGATTGCCTGGTACTAGAAGAACTCCTTTTTCTTTTAAAATATCTATACAGAATTGTTCAACATCAACGGGTATATCTAATTTGATAAACGATGTAGAAACGTATTTTGGTAATATTAATGAAACACGAGGTTCATTTTCAATCCATTCTTTAATAATTTCTAAATTTGTATGAATGATATTTTTATTTCTTTCTAGCACTAATTCCTTATTTTTTAATACATGAACAGCTAAATAATCATCAAAAACACCCGCACAAATCATAGTGTAATCACGATATTTTCTAAATGAATCTGCAAGTTCTCTATTGCAAGCAGTCCAACCAACACGTATTCCTGGAACTGAGTATGTTTTTGATAGACTATTTGTAGAAATTCCTTTATCATATAAATCTACTATGGAAGAAACAGAAATATTAGAATCTAGAGGTTTATATACCTCATCAACTAAAATATATGCGCCCACAGCATCTGCAATCTTAACTATTTCTTTTAGATAGTCATCATCTAAAATAGTTCCAGTAGGATTATTTGCATTATTCAAACAAATCAATTTTGTATTTGGACGTATTAATTTTTTTAACTCATCAAGCTTTGGTAACCAATCATTATCTTCATAAATTTCCCAAAAATCCACTTCAGCCCCAAATGACTTTGGAATCTCATATAATTGCTGATAGCTAGGATGCATAGCAATTACATGGTCACCGGCTTCTATTAATGAATATAATGCTAATAAATTTGCACCAGTTGCTCCATTAGTTTGAAGAATATTTTCAGGTGGAACATTTTTATATAATTTACTAACTTCCTTTTTAAACTCTGGAGAACCTTCTATCCATCCATAATTCATTTTTGTTTTTAGTAGTCCCTGAAAAAATTTCTCTGGAGTTGTACCATCTATGGATATTATTTCTTCTAATGAAAACGATGCAATTGAGCTTCCAGCTATATCATAAATAGCATCATTTTCCCAAACATTTAACCATTCTTCAACACCGAAATTTGCAATTTTCATATTAAGAACCCCTTTTCATAATTTAAATAGTAACTATTCCAGTAGCTACTTGGTAAATAATATATATTGCCCCAAAAGCAATTAAGGCAGTCAATATCCATTGTTTTTTTGTTAATAAATCTTTTTCACCATTTTCTTTTCTAGCCATGGCAAAAAACACAATTCCAGGAATATAAGCTATAAAGCAAAGTAGAGTGTAGTTTAGTCCTGAAGCTATAATTGCCCAAATTTGAAAAATCGCTGCAATTAAACCTATTATCATTTGTTTTATTTCACCTTTTTCATGTCTGTTTATATAAGATATTTTAAATTGATACATTCCAACAAATAAATAACATATTAATATTGAAGCAGTACAGAGAGAATAAGCAAACTGGTATGCTTTATCTGTAAATAAGAAAGTAAAAAGAAATAGTTGAATTAAGGCCGCTGTGGTAATTAAAGAAAAAGTAGGTGAACCAGCTTTATTTACTTTACCAAATATTTTTGGTAGTAATTTGGCACGAGCCATTAAAAGAGTAGTTTCAGCTGGTAGCATCGTCCAAGATAACCATGCGCCTAAAATTGAGATTATTAAACCTATGTTTATGAAGGCTGCTCCCCAAGATCCAACAACGTCTTTTAAGATAAAGGCCATTGCAGGCGTGGCTAATTTTGATAATTGATCTTTACTCATAAGTCCATAAGGAATCATGGAAGTCAAAACATAAATAATTAATAAACCTATTAAGCCAAGAATAGTTGCCTTGCCGGCGTCAGATTTCTTATTAGCACGGGAAGACAGCATTGAAGCTCCTTCTATACCAACAAAAACCCACATCATTACCATCATACAACTTTTAACTTGTGTGAATACATCTGAAAAATTAAAATTAGTAGCTATATTTCCCCAAAAATGATATGTAAATAAATCCACCTTAAAAGCTATAATACCTATGACTATGAATAAAAAGATTGGTATTAATTTAAATATAGTAACTACTGTATTTATAACGGCGGCTTTTTCAACGCCTCTATTAACTATGAAAGTAAGTGACCACATAAAAATACTAGCGCCTATAATTGATGGAATATTTTGACCATTCCCAAAGATAGGAAAAAAGTAAGAAAGTGTACTCATAAGCATTGTAGCAAAAGCTACATTGCCAAGCCAAGCGGATAACCAGTATCCCCATCCACTAACAAAACCTCCAAACTTTCCGAAACCATCCTCTGCATAGCTGAATATACCATTTAATTCAGGTTTTTTCAATAATAAATTGTCAAAAGATAACGATAACATTAAAATACCAAAACCAACAATTACCCATGCAATAATTACTGGTCCTGCAGCAGCACCTGAGGCTAAGTCACTAGATATATTAAATATACCAGCACCTACTGAGGAACTAATAACAAGTGCTATTAGTGAAAATAAACCTAGTTTTTTTGAACTATCAGACATTTAAACCCACCCCTTTATAGTATGTTATTTAGATTCTTCTTTTTTCAAAAGTCAATTTCTCAACTTTTACTTACTTTATTAGACAGATTTATTTTGGCGAGAGCAAAAATATTACCCTCGCCAATTAAATATCTGATTTACTTTGAAATATATATATTGCTTTCAATATAACTTTATAATTGCAAATTATTGTTGACTAGTCACCAAGTGTAGCTACCATAACTGCTTTAATTGTATGCATTCTATTTTCTGCTTCATCAAATACTATAGAATGTTCACTTTCAAATACTTCATCTGTAACTTCTAATCCTTCAAGACCATATTTTTCAAATACATCTTTACCTACAATCGTCTTTAAATCATGGAATGCTGGTAAACAATGCATGAATTTAACATTTTTATTTCCTGTTAATTTAATCATTTCCATATTTATTTGATATGGTCTTAAAATTTTGATTCTTTCTGCCCAAACTTCATCTGCCTCTCCCATTGATACCCAAACGTCTGTATATAGTACATCTGCGTTTTTTACTCCAGCTGCTACATTA
>Ga0209125_1001096_pt1 | contig 27916 bp, 28 predicted proteins | sample BarGraIncub1131A_FD_184503 | JGI IMG/M metagenome (GOLD analysis project Ga0209125, IMG submission 184503) | Arctic peat soil microbial communities from Barrow, Alaska - Barrow Graham LP Incubations 11-31A (SPAdes) (version 2) | ecosystem: Environmental > Terrestrial > Soil > Wetlands > Peat... | reverse complement strand
AGCTCAACTGGCGTGGCAGAACGTGGCCCAGAGAAGCGGCCTGTGCCATGATCGCCTGTACCAGGTTGTAGGCCAGCAGGTGCACGGCGATTTCTTTTTTCACCATCTCCGGGCTTTTACAGCGAAGCACCTCCATCTGCATCACCGTCTTGATCGAACGCAAGTCCAGTTCCACCTGCCAGCGGGCATGGTAGAGCGCCAGCAGTTCTGGCTTGCTGACGTCTCCGGGCTCAACGAGGGTCGTCACCAAGGTCAAGCCGCCGATACGCGCTTCCCGTAGGAGCAGGGTCTCGGGCATCGCCGCATAGGTCGCCGCATCCATCCAGGCAGGACGTGGCGAACGGCGCCACGCGACGACATGATCCTTTGCCCCCAACCGCCGGCCGCGGCGAAAGTCGGTATGCCGCAGTTGATGCTGCCGCACGACCACATTCCACCCCGTGTCGAATCAGCCAGGCCAGCAGGAAATAGTCGGCGATGACCACATCGCCCGGTCGCAGGGAGTGGGCCAGTTGCCGGAACAGCGCCGTCTCTCCGGTGCGTTTTTCCTCGGTCCCGTGACCCACGTCAGTACCGCGCCGCAGGACAAGGAGATAATTGCCATCGGGCGCGCCAGCGGAAACGGTTTATAGAAGAAGTCTCTTAAGGTAGTGCCATTGGGGACTGAACCGGGAAATTCTTGATACCGCGCCAGCGCTGCTGATGCCACTGCTCCGCTATAAAGTGCTGGAAACTGGTGGAATATGGGCAGAAGCACCGACCAGAAGACTCAAACCGAGTCAAACGTGTCCCGAATGCGGACAGGTTCGGAAGAAATCTTTGTCGGATAGAACGCATCGATGCGAACCTTGCGGCCATACCGAGCCGCGAGACATGGCTTCAGCGCGCGTGGTCTTAGATTGGGCGCTCCACGGAACGCTGACCGCACCTCGATCACGGCAGGAACTGAGGGCGGCAGGGTTTGCGTCCGGCGAAACGCCATCCAATGGCTTCGCGACTGGGTTGGAGTATTCATTCGCTGCTGCTCTGGCTCTCCTGCGTCGAGAACGTGCCTCTGGGCGTCGAGCGCGTCTTCGCGGTGAAGGAGGGCAAGGCCAGCCTCAACGAGCGAACCAACGCGGCACTCGAGTTGGTCGGCCTGACGCACACCGCGTACTAGTGCCCGCAAGAAATCTCCGGTGGCATGGAGCAGCGCGTCGACATCGCCCGCGCCCTGTTGATGCAGCCCAAGGTATTGCCGCTCGACGAACCGTTCGGCGCGCTCGATGCACTTACCCGCGCCTGCCTGCAGGACGAACTGATGGGCATCTGCGCGACGTTCATGGCCACGACGGTGATGGTCACGCACGATGTCGACGAGGCCGTGCTACTCGCCGACCGCATCGTGATGATGACCAACGGACCGGCCGCCACCATCGGCGAAGTGCTCAGCGTCGATCTGCCGGCCCACGTAAACCACTGGACCTGGCGCACGATGCGCGCTACATGGACTATCGCGCCGCCGTCCTCGAATTCCTCTACGAGAAACAGGCCGATCACCAACTCGCGGCCTGAGCCGCCAAACCGCGGGGGAGAAGGATACGGCCGACCCCCTTAGGCGCCTGCCGTATCCGGCCAGCGTACAGCTGACCACAGCCCTCAACGTGAGGAAACTCAAACTTGTAACGGGTGGGTAGCCTGCAGATGTTGATAGACGCACGCCCAGCGGCCGGCGCGCTCGGCGCAGCCCTGATCGAGCGCCTTTTGGAAATCTTCGAGCAGCATGGTGTGCAATTGCTTGACGCCATCCGGCGTCTTGAGTAGTTCGCAGCCCAGTTCGGCGGCGCAGATCATCGGAATGTGTTCGTGTTCGGAAATCGCTTCGATTTCTTCACTATCGAGCTCGCTAAAGTCCAGGCAGTCTTCCAGACAGAGCATGTAAACCTCCAGTCACGATCGGTGTCTCAATGCCGGATCTGCAGTGTGCAGTTTTACGGCGCCGGTGCTGGCATATTCTTGTTATTCCGCCCCCTTCATTCTTCGCCGGAGTGGCTATTTGTGGGTGGGGGAAAAGTTTCATCCTAGAGTAACCCAGTGATTTTGCAAGGCGTTTATTGTGCGCTGCTCAGATCGTCAAACGCCCAAGCGGCAAGGCTTTTGCTTGTTTGACGCGGTTCAGCGCGGGCAGCAGGTCGAGGCCCGTTTCTTCCTTGAGTTGCCCGGCGCGGGTGCGCAGGTCGTCGGCCGCGACGTCGACAGCTTCGCCGGCGGTGGCGAAGGCAATGGTGTTGCCGCTTTCGCAGGAAGGCAGGATCAGCGCGCGGCCTTCGAAGGCTTCGGCAATGCGCGCGGCGCTCGCCTGAAAACCGCGACTGTGGCCGAGCAGATTAACTGCCAGCAGGCCCCGCTCACTGAGCCGCGAGCGGCAGGCCTGGTAGAAGGGCAGGGTGTCGAGCACGCCGGCGCGCGCGTTCTTGTCGTAGCCATCGACCAGGATGTAGTCAAAGTGCGCCCCGTCCTTGAGCATGTATTCGGCGCCGTCGCCGATCACGATGCGCAGGCGCTTCGGGTCGTCCGGCAGCTTGAAATGCAGCCGCGCGACGACTTCGACCTGCGGGTTGATTTCGACCACCGTGATCTTCGTCTTCGGTAGCTGGTGATAGATGAACTTCGCCAGCGAGCCGGCGCCGAGGCCGATCAGCAACGCCTCGCGTGGCCACGGCGCGGTGCGCAGCAGTAACCCGGCCATCATCTCGCGCGTGTAGTCGAGTTCCAACGCGTTCGGGCGACGCACGCGCATGGCGCCCTGCACCCACTCGGAGCTGAAATGCAGGCGGCGCACGCCGGCTTCTTCGCTGATTTCGATGCCGCTCATGGAATGCTTCCGGGAAAGAGGAAAGGCGAAGGAAACCATTCTACTCGTGCGTCGCCGACGCCACATTCCCCAGGCGGCCCATTCCCAGCCTTCAGCTCATACCATGTTGGAAAAGACCATCGGTTTTATATACAACTCACTCGGCTTACAATCCCCCGCAGCGCATAGGGCGTTTGTTTGAAGGTAATGCCCTCCCGCGCCGCGCTGCCGCCCATGCGGTTAGCGGCGTCGTCCATCACTTTGCGTAACCCGGCGGGCGTGAGTGGACGGAAAGCCGGGGGCGAGTTGGGTGTGGATTGGGCGGCGCTTCCCCGTGACATAGACGAAAAGCCCTGGTGCCTCAAGGTAGGCATGGTCGGCCTCGTCGATGAATCGGTTGCGCAACGCGCGGCAACGCTCGGCGGTCGCTTCGCTGATGAACGTGGGGCTGGCCGTCACGCAAACGCATCTCGGTGATAGAAATCCCATCCCCCGGAATGCGGCGCCGTTTTTACCCAATCTTTACGCCATAGCTACTACGATTAGCGCAAATGCATCGCCGAACGGCCAGCGTCGCTGGTTCCGGCGGATGGAGGTAGTCCATGAATTTCCTATCTGCACCCGAAACGTCGACGCCGGATCGGCCTTCCCCGGCGGCGGCTTATGGCCTGTCCCTGGCCGCCTGTGTCGGCACCGCGCTGCTGGCGACGCCGTTGCTCGGCGTGGTCGATTTGGCGAATATTGTCATGCTCTTCCTGCTCGTCGTGGTGCTGGTCGCCGTGACGCTCGGGCGGGCGCCGGCGCTGGCCGCGTCGTTTTTCAGCGTGGCCCTATTCGACTTCCTGTTCGTGCCGCCGCGCTTCAGTCTGACGGTGACCGACGGGCAGTATTTGATCACTTTTACCGTCATGTTCGTCGTCGCGCTGATCATCGGGCAACTGACCGCGCGCCTGCGTTTCGATGTCGAGGAAGCGGCGCGCAGGGAACGCCAGACGCAGGCGCTGTACGGCATGGCGCGCGAACTGTCGGGGGCGCTGAGTGTGGCGCAGGTGCAGGACATCGTCGGCCAGTTCGCTACCGATTTTCTCGGCGCTTCGGCCAGCCTGCTTTTGCCGGACGAGGCCGGGCAGTTGGTCGCGGTGGGCGGGTCGGACGGTACACATTTCTCGGCGGCGCATCTGCAGGCGGTCTATACGAGCGGCGAACCGATGATGTTCGTCGCCGACCGCCACGGCTTCGCGCCGGCGATGATCTTTCCGCTCACGGCGCCGCAAGGCGTGCGCGGCGTGATGGTGATCGCGGCGCAGGAAGTCGAGCGTGTGTTGCCGCACAATCGCCGTCCGCTGCTCGAGGCGGTGGCCTCGCTGGCGGCCATCGTCGTCGAGCGCCTGCATTACGCGCAGGCCGCACAGCATGCGCAGCTCGGCGTCGAATCCGAGCGGCTGCGCAGTTCGCTGCTCTCGGCCGTCTCGCACGATCTGCGCACGCCGCTCACCGTGCTCGTCGGGCTCGCCGACGCGCTGACGCGCAGCCGGCCACCGCTGGCCGGCGGGCAGCAGGAAACGGCGGCGGCGATTCGCGACGAGAGCATGCGCATGAGCAGCCTGGTGCACAACCTGCTCGACATGGCGCGTCTGCAGTCGGGGAGTGTGCACCTGCGCCGCGAGTGGCAGCCGCTCGAGGAAATCGTCGGCAGCAGCCTCGCCGGCCTCGAAACGCGGCTGGCCGGACAGCACGTCGTGACGCACCTGCCGGCCGACCTGCCGCTGCTCGAATTCGACGCGGTGCTGATGGAGCGGGTGCTCTTCAACCTGCTGGAAAACGCCATCAAGTACGCACCAGGCGGTGAGATCGTGATTGCCGCGAAGTTGGTTGCCGGCGAAGTCGAAGTCTCGGTCAGCGACGACGGCCTCGGTCTGGCACCGGGCAGCGAGCACGCCGTCTTCGAACTGTTCGAACGTGGCCGGCAGGAAGGCGCGACCACCGGCGCCGGGCTCGGACTGGCCATCTGCCGGGCGATCGTCGAGGCGCACGGCGGCCGCATTGCGGCCGCTAACAAAGCGGGGGGCGGCGCCTGCTTCAGCTTCTTCCTGCCGCTCGGCGTGCCGCCGGCGATCGACGAGGCAGCGCTGGCGTCCGGCTCGGGAGCGTCGCAATGAGCACCGCGCAGCCGCTCGTCGTGGTCGTCGAGGACGAGCGGCAGATCCGCCGTTTCGTGCGCGCGGCGCTTGAGGAGGAGAACTGCCGCGTCGAGGAGGCGGCGACGGCGGCCGCGGGGCTGGCGGCGATCGGCGCGGCCAAGCCGGCGCTCGTCGTGCTCGATCTTGGTTTGCCCGACCGCGATGGGGTGGCCCTGATCCGCGACCTGCGCGCCTGGTCGTCGGTGCCGGTGATCGTGCTGTCGGCGCGCTCGGCCGAGGCCGAGAAGATCGAGGCGCTCGACGCCGGTGCCGACGATTACCTGACCAAGCCCTTTGGCGTCGGCGAACTGCAGGCGCGGGTGCGCGCGCAACTGCGCCGGCCAGCGCTCGATCAGGCCGAGGCGGTGGTGCGTTTCGGCGACGTCTGCGTCGATCACGTGCGCCACAGCGTCGAGCGCGCCGGTGTGCCAGTGCATCTGACGCCGACCGAGTATCGTCTGCTCTGCCTGCTGCTTGCCAATGCCGGCAAGGTGCAGACGCATCGCCAGCTGCTGCGCGAGGTATGGGGTGCAGGGCAGGGCGAAAACAGCCATTATCTGCGTATCTACGTCGGGCATCTGCGGCAGAAGCTCGAGGCCGACGCGGCGCGGCCGCGTCACATTCTGACCGAGACCGGCATCGGTTACCGTTTTCAGTTCTGAATTCTTATCGGGTCACCTCGCACCATGCAAACAGAGCACAAGAGAGATGGGCTGGCCACGCTGTCGGTGGCCGCGCTCGGCGTCGTGTACGGCGACATCGGCACCAGCCCGCTGTACACCATGAAGGAAGTCTTTGCTGGCGGACACCATCCGGTGCCGATCACGCCCGACAACGTGCTCGGCATCCTGTCGCTGATCTTCTGGTCCTTGATCGTCGTGGTGACGATCAAGTATGTTGCCTTCATCATGCGCGCCGACAACAAGGGCGAAGGCGGCATCATGGCGTTGATGGCGCTGGCCATGCGGCCGACCGCAGAGGGCTCGCGCAAGCGCAGTGTGATCCTGATGCTTGGCCTGTTCGGGACCGCGCTTTTCTACGGTGACGCGCTGATCACGCCGGCGATTTCCGTCCTCTCGGCGGTCGAGGGGTTGGAGGTGGTGGCGCCGGGCTTGACGCCTTACGTGATCCCGCTGACCCTGATCGTGCTGGTCGTCCTTTTCGTCATGCAGCGCGCCGGAACGGCCAGCGTCGGCCGTCTCTTCGGGCCGGTGATGGGCGTGTGGTTCGTCGTACTGGCGGGGCTGGGCCTCTACAACATCCTATCGCACCCGGCGGTGCTGGCGGCGCTCAATCCCGCGCACGCTTTCCGTTTCTTGGCCGATAAGCCGGCGCTTGGTTTCTTTTCGTTGGGCGCCGTCGTGCTGGCGCAGACCGGTGCCGAAACCCTGTACGCCGACATGGGCCACTTTGGGCGCCGGCCGGTCCAGTTGGCCTGGCTCGGTCTCGTCCTGCCGGCGCTGGTACTCAACTATTTTGGTCAGGGCGCTCTGCTCATCGCCGATCCCTCGGCGATCGAGAATCCCTTTTATCTGCTAGCACCGGAAGCGTTGCTTTTGCCGATGGTGGTGCTGGCCACGGTGGCCACGGTGATCGCCTCGCAGGCGGTCATCTCCGGCGCCTTTTCAATGACGCAGCAGGTCATGCAGCTGGGCTACTCGCCGCGTCTGGAAATCCAGCACACCTCGCAACAGGCGATCGGCCAGATCTACCTACCGGGGATCAACTGGGCGCTCCTTGTCGCGGTGATCGCGCTGGTTCTCGGTTTCGGTTCCTCGACCAAGCTGGCTGCTGCCTACGGCATCGCAGTGACCGGCACGATGGCAATTACCACAGTGCTTGCCTTCGTGGTGATGCGTTATCTGTGGCAATGGAAACTGCCGCTCGCCGTGCTTTGCGCGCTGCCTTTCCTCTGCGTCGATTTGGCCTTCTTCAGCGCCAATCTGGTCAAGGTCGCCGATGGCGGTTGGTTCCCCCTCGTCTTCGGGGTCGGCGTCTTCATCCTGTTGACCACCTGGAAGCGCGGTCGCCAGTTGCTCTACGAGCGACTGTCGAGCGATACGCTGGAGCTCGATTCTTTCGCTGCCAGCATGCAGCATGAAGACGTGGCGCGCGTTCCTGGTACCGCTGTATTCCTGACGCCGGCCCCGGATCGCGTGCCGCATGCTCTGTTGCACAGCCTCAAGCATTACCAGGTGTTGCATGAGCGGGTGGTGATCGTGACTGTCGAGGTGCACGACGTGCCGTATCTGCCCGCCACGCAGCGCGCCGTCGTCGAGCCTTTGCCGAACGATTTCTGGCGCGTCAGGATTGATTACGGTTTTATGGACGACCCGGACCTGCCGGCGGCGCTCGCGAGCTGCAGCAATCAGGGCCTCGAATTTGACTTGATGCGCACCTCGTTCTTCCTCGGCCGCGAAACGCTCATCCCGCGCTTTGGTTCGGAGCTTGCCTTCTGGCGCGAGATCCTGTTCATCACCATGTTTCGCAATGCCGGCAGTGCCACAAGTTTTTTCAAGCTGCCCGCCAATCGCGTGGTCGAACTGGGCTCGCAGATCGTACTCTGAGCGGCAGACGTTTCACACCGCACGCGCCGCGAGCTCTACAATTGACGGATGGACAACAAACATCCCACCGCTGGTGCGCCATTTTCGACGCTGACGCCCGACACGCTGCTTGACGCGCTGGAGAACGTCGGCCTGTGCCCGGACGGCCGCCTGATTGCCCTCAATAGCTACGAAAACCGTGTCTATCAGGTGTTCATGGAGAAAGGGGCGCCGCTCGTCGCCAAGTTCTACCGTGCTGGCCGCTGGTCGGACACGGCGATTGGCGAAGAGCACGCCTTCGTGCGTGAACTGGCCGAGCGCGAGATTCCAGTCGTCGCGCCGCTCGATATCGGCGGGCGTACCCTGCACCGGCACGCGGACTTGCGCTTTGCTGTCTTCCCCCGGCAAAGCGGACGGGCGCCGGAGTTCGACAGCGCGCAGATCCTCGAATGGATGGGGCGCTTTATCGGACGCATCCACGCGGTCGGCGCGCTCAAACCCTTCGCCGAGCGCCCCGCGCTCGATATCCGTACTTTCGGCGAGGAGCCGCGCGACTTCTTGCTTGCTGGCGGTTTTCTGCCGGTCGAACTGGCCGAGGTTTATTTCGGCGTCGTCGATCAGGCGCTTGATGGTGTGCGCCGCTGTTTTGACCGCGCTGGTTCCTACGACACCTTGCGCCTGCACGGCGACTGCCACGTCGGCAACGTCCTGTGGACCGAAGATGAAGAGCGCGGCCCGCATTTCGTCGATTTCGACGACGCGCGCATGGGGCCGGCGGTGCAGGACCTGTGGATGCTGCTCTCCGGCGAGCGGGCCGATCAGGTGCGCCAATTGGCCGATGTGCTGGCCGGCTACGAGGACTTCTTCGAGTTCGATGCGCGCCAATTACATCTGGTCGAAGCGCTGCGCACGCTACGCCTGATCCACTACGCCGGCTGGCTGGCCCGCCGCTGGGACGATCCGGCTTTCCCGGTGGCCTTCCCGTGGTTCAACACGCAGCGCTACTGGCAAGACCGCATCCTCGAATTGCGTGAACAGATCGCGCTGATGGACGAACCCCCTCTGTGGGCGGCGTGATCCGCCGCTGATCCACCCGATCAATTGCCCACGACACCGGCCGCCGGCGCGTCGAGCAGCAACTCGCGTAGACGGATCAGTTGCGAGCGTTCAAGCAGATGAATCGGATAGGCGGCGTCCGCCGCCAAGCCGGGAAAGCGGCGGTCGACCACGCCGGCGGTAGCCAGCTCGTGCCAGTTGGTCGGCAGATCGAACGGGGTCACCGGGCACGATTTGACCAGGATCACTCGCTCCGCGTTGAGGCGGTTGGCCAGCCACAGCGACAGGCTGTCGGAAGTGACGTCCCAGGTGGTCAGCTCGTCCACCTCGCGGCGCAGCATCTCCAGCGGCATCCACAGGGCGACGCGGCCGCTGTGCACGGTGCGTTCCAGTTCGCGCTCGTCGCTGGCTAACACCAGTTCTGGGCACAGTCCGTGCAGCATGAAGGCGAACTGCCCCATGCCAAGGATGGCCATGTTGTGCGCCGCCAAGTCATTCAGTTGCCACGCGTTCTGCGCTAGGCGGGCGGCATCGGCATAGCCGGCGCCGCCCGGGACGATCACCACCCGGCCGCCGCCGAGGGCGCTCAGCTGCTCCAGCCAGACCGGCAGTAGCGGGTCCTGGGCGAGGCTACCGCCGATCTTCACGATCCACATGAGCGGCTCCAACGTTCGAGCAACAGCGCCACTGCGACGCTTGGCGCGCAGGTGTTCGCCCAGTCGGGATTGGTGGCGTCCGGGCTGACCAGGGTGTGAAAGGGCACGTAGGGCCGGCCGCCGCGTGTCGCCAGTTCGCGTACCAGGAAGAGACCGCTGCCGGCCCCGACTAGCGGCGCCCCGGCGGGCAGGGCGGCGGCTTGCGCGACGCGCGTCAAATGACGGTCGATTTCGTCAAACATGGCCTGCCGCCAGCTGTCGGCGAAGTCGCGCCAGGCGTCCGGCGGGGCGTCGCGCGCGTCCATGCCGATCATCCGCGCCAGCCGGCAGCGGCTCGCCTCCTGGCTCTTGTCGCTGCCGTCGGCAGGCGGGTGCTGGTCGTGCGCCGGGTCGAGCTCGCCGCTCAGGCGGAAGACGTCGGCCGTGCTGGCGAAGAACTCGTTCATCACGTTGAACTGCCGGCCCGCAAAGCGGATCTGCCGAGCGAGGGCGCACAGTGGCGTGCGCACCACCCCAAGATAGACCAGTTCGCCCGAGGCCAGACGCTCGGCGTCGGTGCTCCCGGTCGGTCGGGGCTGGCCGTCGCGGATCGGAATCAGGTCGGTCGTCGTGCTGCCGATATCGACGAGCAGCGCGTCGGGCCAGCGAGTGGCGATCAGGTTGGCGGTGGCCAGCCAGTTGGCCGAGGCGATGGCGCGCCAGCGCGCGGCTACGCTAGCTTGCACCGGCCAGTCGGTGGGGCCGGCGAAGAAGTGGGTGGCCGGGCCGAGACGGCCGGTTAGGTGCCTCGTCAGGGCAAGCACGCCGGCTTCGCGGTGCGCGAAGAGGTCGGTCATCTCAGCGGTCATCGTCACGCCGTGGCGGGCGCGGTCCAGTCCGCGCCAGCGCTGGTGGGCGGCGTCCACGGCGGCGTCGAGATGCGCCAGACCTTGCCACAGTGGCGCGGCCCATTGCGCCACGTCGCGCAGGCGGCCGTCGACCAGCAGGCTGGCCTTGACGTGGGCGCCGCCAATGTCCCAGCCGACGAAAGTGTCGCCGGGCTCGGCGCAGAGATCAGTGCAGGACATGGCTGGCGGTCTCCAGGTGCAGGGCAAGCAGAATTTCGCCGGCCAGATTGCGACCCAGCGCGTCGGACAGCCCGACGTAGGCGCAGGTCAGGCGCGGATTGATCTCGATGACCACCGGGCCATGCTCCGGATGCCAGACGAGATCGACGCCGACGTAGCCCGCCAGGCCGGGTACTGCGACCGCAATCCGCCGCGCTAGGGCGGCCAGCAGGCGGCCGGGCGCGCCGTCGACGGGTTCAGCGCAAATCTCGACGCCGCGATAGGCGAGCGCTTCGCCTGGCCGGGCGATGATGCGTTGGCGGTTGATGCTCAGGAGTTCGGCCTGGTCAGCGCAGCAAAGCAGGGAGAGGCTCAGGGGCGGGCCGTCGACCCAGGCTTCCAGAGTGCTTGGCACGCCGCGCGTGAGGCGCGCCAGAAGGTCGGCTTGCGCCGCCGCGAAATTCGCGTGGCGAAAGGTATCGGCGGTGCCGGCGCCGTCGTCCGGCTTGACGATCCAGTGTCCATTGGTGCGCGGTTCGGGCTCGCCGGGCGACCACGCACGCGGCACGGCAATCGCGCCGGCGGCCAGGCGGGCACGGGTGGCGGTTTTCGAGGCGGCAAGGCGGATGGCCGACGGCGTGCAGCCGAGCCAGCGCGGTTGGCCGACCGTTGCCGCCAGCGCGGCCAGCAGACCGTCGCTTTCCGGGGCGATCGCCCACACACGGTCGTAGTCGCGCGCCACATGGGCGAGGAACTCCGCCGGGTCGCCATCGACATCGGGCGCGACGCGACGTACCCGTCCGAGGGCGGCCGGGAGCGGCGCCATCGGCGCGGCGACGCAGGACACGGCCAGATGGTCGAGCTGCGCCAGATCGCCGGCCAGGGCGTCGCGCATCGCCATCCCCTGTGCCAGCAGGCCGGCCGGGGCACCGGGCGAGGCGGGAATGGACCCGAGGGCACCGCCGCTGATACATTCGTATATCAACACTCTTTCTTTCTCAGCCATGCATGTCATCCCGGTCATTGATCTTCTCGGCGGTCAGGTCGTGCGCGCCATGCGCGGCGAGCGCAGTACCTACCAGCCGATTCGTTCCGCCTTGTGTCCCGGCAGCGCGCCGCTCGACATGGCGCGCGCCCTGCTCGCCGAAAGCGGCGCCGCCACCCTTTACATCGCCGACCTTGACGCCATCGGCGGCGGCGCCGTGCAGGCGCCGCTCCTTGGCGCGCTGCTTGCTGCCCTGCCGCAGACCGTCTTCTGGGTCGACGGTGGCTTTCGTAGCGCCGCCGCAGTCGTTGCCCTGACGCGGTACCTGGGCCCGGCCGCCGCCCGCCTGACGCCGGTGTTCGGCAGCGAGTCGCTGGCGACGCCACAGATCGCTCGCGACTGCCTGGGTGACCCACGACGCGTCATCCTGTCGCTTGACCGGCGCGGCGACGAGTGTCTTGATCCGGCCGGTTGCTGGAGCAACGCAGCACTGTGGCCTGCGCGCATCATTGTGATGACGTTGGAGCGCGTCGGCGCCTTTGCCGGCCCCGCCCTCGAGACCCTGGCCGAGGTGCGTCGCCGCGCGCCGCTGGCGACCCTGATCGGTGCCGGCGGCATCCGCGACGCGGCCGATCTGCAGGCCGCCGCCGCCGCTGGCGCTGCCGCTTGGCTGGTTGCTTCCGCGCTCCACGATCGCCGTTTCCCTTCTTGGACTTGAGCCGGCCGGGGCTGTCCGTCAGCGCCGACGACACGTTCGTTTCCCAATCACGAAAACACGATCCATGCCAAGGCGCGCGGCGGGCATGCGTAAACACGGCGTCGCCAGCGGTGGCTCGCCGTCCCCGCGCCGACGATGACGGCGAGCGCGTCGCTGTCAAGGGAGCAGATACATTGTGTAACGGGGCATTGTGTAATCGCGCCGCCGGCACGCTTCGCCCCGTCTTGGCGCTCGCGCACCTCGCCGGAAACCGGGCACCCTACGATGGGGCGCCCGGTTTGCCGCTTCCCATCGGCGTGCTGCGCCGCCGGCAGTCCCTTCGCCGTCGTCCGCTCGCCGATGGCACGTCGTTTGCATTGGGCCTCTTCGCTGGAAGGAACAACGCGGCGACGCCCCCAAGCCTCTGCAGTTTCGGAGATCGTGGAGGACGAAAGCCGTCTCGGTAGCGTTTGGTGGCTTGCCTGGATCGAGGCTCAGGTCGACGTCCGGCGTCTAATACAGTCGTAAAAATGAGGAGACACTCGAATGAAGATTGGACTCAAACATTGTTTAGTGACCGCCTTTGCCTGCGTCTGCGCGGGGCTCGCGTCAGCCGACGCGGGGCTCGATCAGGCCATGCAGGACCCGGGCAACTGGGCTGCGCAGGCGAAGGATAATTTCAACCAGCGGTACAGCACGCTCAAACAGATCAACGAAAGCAATGTGGGCAAGTTGCAGGTGGCCTGGACCTTCTCCACCGGCGTCCTGCGCGGGCATGAGGGGTCGCCGCTGGTCATCGGCGACACCATGTTCCTGCACACGCCCTTCCCCAACAACGTCTTCGCAATGGACCTGAAAACCCAGGAGATTCTCTGGAAGTACGAGCCAAAGCAAGACTCCGCGGTGATTGCTCAGATGTGCTGCGACACGGTCAATCGGGGCCTTGCCTATGGCGATGGGAAGATATTCCTGCAGCGCGCCGATAGTGTGCTAGATGCCCTGGACATAAAGACCGGCAAGGTTGTCTGGTCGGTAGTTAATGGCAATTCGAAGCTCGGCGCGGTGAACACCAACGCCCCGCATGTCTTCGGCGATAAGGTGATTACCGGGATTTCCGGCGGCGAGTGGGGCGTGCGTGGCTACATCAGCGCCTACGATATCAAGACCGGCAAGTTAGCCTGGCGCGGCTACAGCGTCGGCCCGGACGCCGAAATGCTGATCGATCCGGACAAAACGGTAACCTGGACCGATGGCAAGTTGGCGCCGGTCGGCAAGGATTCCTCCCTGAGGACCTGGCAGGGCGATCAGTGGAAGACCGGCGGCGGCACCACTTGGGGCTGGTACAGCTACGACAAAGAGCTGAACCTGGTCTACTACGGCAGCGGCAATCCGAGCACCTGGAACCCGTCGCAGCGTCCTGGCGACAACAAGTGGTCGATGAGCATTTGGGCGCGCGACCTGAACACCGGCAAAGTGAAGTGGGTGTACCAGATGACCCCGCATGACGAATGGGACTTCGACGGGATCAACGAAATGGTGCTCGCCGACATCGACGTCAAGGGCAAGAAGACCAAAGCCTTGGTGCACTTTGACCGTAACGGCTTCGGTTATACCTTGGATCGCGTCACCGGAGCGCTGCTGGTGGCCGAGAAGTTCGATCCGGCGGTCAACTGGGCCACGCACGTCGATATGAAGACTGGCCGTCCGCAAGTGGTGGCGCAATACAGCACGCAGCACAACGGTCCGGACGTCAATACCAAGGGCGTTTGCCCCGCCGCGCTGGGGTCCAAGGACCAGCAACCGGCGGCCTACAGCCCGAAGACCGGTCTGTTCTACGTGCCGACCAACCACGTTTGCATGAACTACGAGCCGTTCGCCGTCGAATACACCGCCGGTCAGCCCTACGTCGGGGCGACGCTGTCCATGTTCCCGGCGCCAAAGAGCCATGGCGGCATGGGCAACTTCATCGCCTGGGACGCCGGCAAGGGCAAGATCGTCTGGTCCAAGCCGGAGAAGTTTTCCGTGTGGAGTGGCGCCCTGACCACGGCAGGTGACGTGATCTTCTACGGCACACTGGAGGGCTACCTCAAGGCGGTGCGTCTGAGCGACGGCAAGGAACTGTGGAAGTTCAAGACGCCGTCCGGGATCATCGGCAACGTATTCACGTACATGCATGGCGGCAAGCAGTATGTCGGCGTCTATTCGGGCATCGGTGGCTGGGCCGGCATCGGCATGGCGGCGGGTCTGGACAAGGATGCCGACGGCCTCGGTGCGGTGGGTGGCTACCGGGATCTGCAGAAATACACCGCACTCGGCGGATCACTGACGGTGTTCGCGCTGTCTAACTGAGCATTATCGCCGCTATAAGCCAAGCACTAGCAGACGCCCGCCCGGCCCCATGACCTGGGGCTGGGCAGGGTGCTTCACCTCGACAACAGAGGAGACAAGCCGATGAAACGCGTTTTACTTTTTTCCCTGGCGGCCCTGACGGCAAATATCGCCACCCCGGCCATCGCGCTCAGCGATAGCGGCAAGCCCCTGTACACCGTAACTGATGGGTATCTGGTCGACAAGAACACCATGCAGGGCTTCCGAACCTGGCGTGCCGCTGCCTGCGACCGCTGCCATGGGCCCAACCAGGAAGGGCTGGTCGGGCCTTCGCTGATCGAGCGACTGAAGGTCCTGACCGTCGAGGAGTTTAAGACCACCGTCACCAACGGACGTCTGACCAAGGGGATGCCGAGTTTTAGTGGCAATCCCACAGTGATCGATCATCTCGACCAGCTCTATGCCTATCTGAAGGGCCGTTCGGATGGCGCGATCACCCGCGCCAAAGTTGCCGAGAAGGAGCAGTGAGATCATGAAGTTTCAAGTAAGGCGTCTGCAGCGCAGCCTGCTGTTGGTTTTTGCCGTCGCCCTAGGCACCAGCGCGGCGTTGTCGAATGCCGCGGAGGGCACGCCGCGCAGGGCCTTCCGGGTCTGCAAGGACACCGGCAACATGCCCTTTACTAACGCCAAGGGCGAAGGTTTCGAGGACAAGATCGCCGAGCTCTTTGCCGCGCAGCTGGGGCTGCCGCTGGAGACCTACGCTTTCCCGCAGCGCCTCGGCTTTATCCGCAATACCTTGCGTTTCAAATTACCGGGTGCGGATTATCCCTGCGACGTGGTGATGGGCGTGCCGGCCGGCTTCGACCAGGTGTTGCCTACCAAGCCCTACTACCACTCGACCTATGTGCTGATCCTAGCGGCCGGCAAGGGGCTGGAGCGAGTCGCCAGCGAAGCGGATTTCCTGGCGCTGCCGAAAGAGAAACTGGCCTCCATCAGGATCGGCGTGTTCGACCGCTCGCCCGCCTCGGCCTGGCTCGACCGTCACCAACTGGTGGATTCCGGCGTGCCGTACCGGGTGATGAATGCCGATCCGGACGGCCATCCCGGCGAGATCGTCGAGCGCGACCTGGCGAGCGGCAAGATCGACGCCGCCGTGTTATGGGGACCGATCGGCGCCTATTTCGCCCACCGGGCGCCAGACGGCGGGCTGCGCGTGATCACCTTGGCGTCAGAGGCCGGCGTCAAGTTCGACTACGCCATGGCCATGGGCGTGCGCTTCGGTGAGAGCGCGTGGAAGCAACAGATCGAGGAATTGATCGATCACAACCACGCGCAGATCACCGCCATCCTGCGCGACTACGGCGTGCCACTGGTGGACGAGGCGACGCCGGGGGCCCCCATGGCGGCTGCCACGCCGCTGCCGCGCTGAACGCGCGTGACTTAGAGAACCGCCCTTTTCGGCGAAAGATACGAGGAGAAACAATGCCCCGCCGGTACCTGCAACGTTCTCTGATTTTTCTGTGGCTGGCGGCTTTGCTGGCCGTGCCGCTCGCTGTGGCCGACGACGCGATTTCCCCCGCCGAGCAGAGGGTATTCACCGATCCCCATCTGGACAATCTGCCGGCGACGGCCACGCTCCATTACCGTTACCGCAAGAACGAGGCGGGCCAGGCGGCAGTGGACGACGACGTGCTGCTCAGCACACAGCAGGACGTCGAGCACGGGCGGGTGGCGCGGGTGGATTTCCTGCACGGCGAGCGTCATCTGCTCTTACCCGAGACGGAGCAGGCGGTGAGCAACCCGCTAGTCCTCTACTTTCTCGAGTCCGACGTGCGCGGTATGCATCGGCGCCTGGGCGGCCAGGAGAACTACTTTCGCCGACGCATCCGCCTAGCCCTTGCCGACCACGCGCAGCTGCGTGAGGTCTCATTCAAGTACGCTGGCCAGGTGGTGCACGGCCAGCAGGTGACGGTCCAGCCGTTTGCCGACGATCCGCTGGTGGAGCGCTTCCAGGGCACGGCGCGCAAGGCTTACGTCTTCACTGTTTCGGCGCAGGTGCCGGGCAGCATCTATGAGTTGCGCACGCGGGTAGATAACCCGGTGGGCGGCGGCGCGCCGCTGCTCGAGGAAATCCTGACCCTGCGCGAGCCCTAACCGGATGGTGCCGCATGCCGGTACCGTCCAGAGAACTGAAGGGAGAATGTCACCATGAAGAAACTGCTGCTCGCGATCGGTCTGCTGCCCCTGACGGCCGTGGCCGGCGTCGCCAACAACTATCCCACCGTCGAACGTGTTGAGTACGTCCTCGGCTGTGCCCGCGATGCGCACGGCCCGGCCCAGGAGAGTGTCTATAAGTGCTCCTGCGTTATCGATACCATCGCCCAGCGCCTCACCTATGACCAGTTCGTTGAGTATTCCACGGCCGCCAATGCCTTCAGCATTGGCGGCGAGCGCGGCGAAGTGATGCGCGGCTACACGCAGGGTCGGGAAATGGCCGGCACCTTCCGCAGCGTACAGGCGGACGCCCGCAAGGCGTGCTTGGTGCGCTGAGCGGCGCCTATCTGCCGCTATTTCTTCTCGACTAGTTTTTTCAGGTTGCCAAGGCCGGCCTGGTACACCCCGGTGATCGCGGCGATCGCCGCGTCGTCGTTGCGTTCCGGTGCCGGGTTGTTGTTCGGGTCGCCGCGGTAGAAGGCGCCGCGCCACTCGACGACGCTGCCGCCACCGTCGCCCGGATTGACGCTGACGATCGAGCTGTAGTTGGTCACCGGCAGTGGCCCAGGGTCCTTCATGCGGTAGGCGAAGCTATGGTCTGTGGCCGAATAGCGGGTGAGTTCCTCGACGATGACACCGCCGCCCTTCAGGTGCAGGGTGCGCAGCGAGCCAATCTGGTTGTCGGCGGTCGTCTCGGACGATTCGATCGCCGGATGCCAGTCCTGTAGCGCGTTGAAATCCTTGATCCGGTTCCAGACGGTTTCCGGTGACGCGGCGATGGCCACGCTCTCGCTGACTTTCTGGCGGGTCGGACCGTGTGCCCAGGCGGCAGCGGTGGCGCAGAGCAGGGCGGTGGCGATCAGTGTCTTATGCATCTGGGTTGGTCTCCGGCGGTGAATGAAAAAATGACCTGCCCGGCCGGTGTAGCGCCAGGCAGGCGAAGTGCGGTCGGCTGAGCGTCAAGCGCCGACCGCGGGAGGAACGGAGGAAGAGCCGGGGAGCCGGCCGACGGGGCGGGCGTTTCATCGCACCGCAGCCGTCGTCGGGCCGCGCCCCGCAAGAAAGACGCCGAAGGCGCGCGGGTTGCGCCCGACCGGTATGCTGCCCAGCGGCCGGCCGCTGGCGCCGTCGTGGATCGTCACCTTGTCTTCCATCCAACTCACCACCCACAGGCGGCCGCGGGTGCCCGTCGCATTGGCTTCCCAGGCGACCCCCTCGGGATACTCGGCGGCAGGCCAAGTGGCGCTGACGCGCTGGGCGGCGAGGTCGATCACCGAGACGCTGGCACCTTGTTGGTTGGTGACGAAGGCGCGCTCGCCGGCGCCGTCGAAGCTCACGCCGTAAGGTGCGCGGCCGACGCCGATGGTGGCGAGCGGGCGCAACGTCGCGGCGTCGATCAGCGTGACGTCGTTGCTGACGACGTTGAGCGCCAGCAAGTGGCGCCCGGAGGGACTCAGGCCGAGCGCGAAGGGATGTTGACCGGCGGCGACGGTGGCGATCTGGTGCAGGCTGCGCCCATCAACCACACTGACGTTATCGTCGTCGCGATTGGCGACGAACACCGTCGCCCCGTCGGGTGCCACGGCGATGCCTGCCGGCGCCCGTCCGACCGGCACATCGGCCAGTGCGCGGTAGTCGGCGGTGGCGAAGACGCGCAGGGTGTTGGCCTGCCAGTCAGCGACGTAGAGGCGGGCACCGTCCGGCGAAACAGCGATGCCGACCGGCGTGCCGCCCACTTCAAGGCTGGCGACGGTGCGCCGCGTAGCCAAGTCGATGACGCTGATGTTGGCGCTGTCCGGGTTGCTGACGAAGGCCTTGCCGCCCGCCGTGCTCACCGCGACGCCGGCCGGCGAGCGGCCGACCGCGAGGCGCTCGACGACGCGCAGGCTTGCCGCGTCGATCACGCTGACATCGTGCGAGCCCTGATTGGTGATGTAAGCATAGGGCGCCGCTACGCCGGGCGCGGCCACCAACGCGCCGAGCCCAAGCGCCAAGGCGCCGCGCAAGCGGGCGGTGCAGCGCATCCAGTGAGCGAACGGCATGGGACTCCTCGGGTTTCTATGCGGGTCGGCCCTGTCGCAATCAGGTTTCATGCCAGCCTGGCGCGGGCGCTGCCGGGCCGGAATGGCCTAGTCGTCGGTGACAGTCTGTTCCACATCGCGCGGCGTGGCTTGACACATTGTTTTGCCGCAGCACACGAAAACGACGCGCGACGGGGCTTCGCACCGGTCGGCCGGTGGTGGCATGGCGTTTGCGTTAAATGCCGGCATGACTGCCACGATTCCCGACTCACCCTTACCCGCCGCCTGCCCGCCCTGGACCTGCCCGTTCTGCCCGCTGCTCTGCGACGCGTACAGCGTGGCGACGGGGTTGCGCTTTACCCTGGCAGGCAGCGATTGCCCGAGAGCCGCCGACGGGCTGGCCCACTTCAGTGGCGCCCCGGCTCGTCCGGAGTGCCCTTCGGTGGGTGGGCAGAGCGTCGATTACGCCGTCGCGCTGGATGCGGCGGCAGCCATCCTCGCCGCCAGCCGCCAGCCACTGTTCGGCGGCCTGGCGACCGATGTCGCCGGCGTGCGCGCGCTCTACCGGTTGGCCAATACCTGTGGGGCGATTCTCGACCATGCGCGTGGCGATGCTTTGATGCATTCAACGCGCGCCCTGCAGGATCGCGGCGTGTTTTACACGACGCTAGCGGAAATCCGCAACCGCGCCGACCTGATCGTCTGCCTGGGCACCAACCCCGGCGAGCGCTACCCGGAATTCTTCCGCCGATGCGCCCCCTCTGGCGATGCGCCGGTCCGTCGCGTGGTCTTCCTCGGCGCCGGCGCGGCGCCCCTGGCGGCCGGGCTGGAAGACAGTGCGAGCGAGGTGCTGCCGCTGCCCGGCGACCTCTTTGATACGGTTTCCCTGCTTGCCGCGCGTCTTGCCGGGCGCCGCACGGCATCGCTCGACGCTGGCCTCGAAGCGCTGGCGGCGCGCATGCTGGCGGCGCGCTACACGGTACTGGTCTGGGAATCTGGTCGTCTGCCGGCGCACGGTGCGCTGATTGCCGAAATGGTCACGCGCCTGGCCAATACGCTCAATCAGACCACGCGCGCCGCCACCTTCTGCCTTGGCGGCGGCGACGGCGGCTACACCGCCAACCAGGTGGTGACCTGGCTCTCCGGCTTGCCACTGCGCACTGGCGTGCAGGCGCGCGGCCTGGTGCACGAGCCGCTGCGCTACGCCACCGACCGCCTGCTGGCTGACGGCGCCGTCGACGCGCTGCTCTGGGTGTCCAGTTTTGGCCCCGATCTCGTGCCGCCGCTCAGCGCGCTGCCGCAGGTCGTGCTCGGCCATCCCGAACTACAGCGCGAGTTCGAAGCGCATCCGGATGGCGTCTTCATCCCGGTGTCGACGCCAGGCATCGGCTCGGCCGGGCACCTCTTTCGCGCCGACGGCGGCGTCGTCCTGCCGCTGGCCGCGCTCTACGCCGACCACCTGCCGACGGTGGCGCAGGTTGCCGCCGACTTGACGTTGCGCGTCGCCCAAAGGAGAGTGGTATGAGCACCCTGCGCTTGCGTGGCGGCCGTATCATCGACCCGGCCAACGGCGTCAACGGCGAGCTGCGCGATCTTTGCGTGCGCGGCGGCCGTATCGTCGATTTGCCGCCCGGGGAAACGGTCAGCCGCGAGTTCGACGTCTCCGGCATGGTCGTCATGGCTGGTGGCATCGACCTGCATTCGCATATTGGCGGCGGCAAGGTGAACCTCGCGCGCATGCTGCTGCCCGAGGATCACCGCGCCAACCGCTTCGCCGCTGCTCCGGATAATCCGTTGCAACTCGCTTCAGGGGGTTGCTGCACGCCGGGTACGCTGGCTACCGGCTACCGTTATGCGCAGATGGGTTACACAGCCGTCTTCGAGCCGGCCATGGCACTATCCAACGCACGCCACGCGCACCTCGAAATGGGCGACACCCCCATCCTCGATCACGGCGCCTACGTCATGCTCGGCAACGAAGAAGTCCTTCTGCGCATGCTCGCCGAGGGGCAGGACTTCGAGCGCATCCGCGACTACGTCGGCTGGGCGATCAACGCCACGCGCGCCATGGGCGTCAAGGTGGTGAACCCGGGCGGTATTTCGGCCTTCAAATTCAATCAGCGCAAGCTCGACGTCGACGAGGATCACGTCCATTGGCGCATCACGCCGCGCCAAGTGGTGCATGCGCTGGCCCGCGCGGTGTCGGAACTGGGCGTGCCGCATCCGCTGCACATCCACGCCAGTAACCTTGGCGTGCCCGGCAACGTAGACTCGACGCTGGCCACCATCGCCGCGCTGGAAGGACTGCCCGGCCATCTGACGCACTTGCAGTTTCACAGCTACGGGACCGAGGGCCCGCGCAAGTTTTCCTCAGCCGCACGGCAGCTGGCCGAGGTGCTCAATACCACCCCCAACGTCAGCATCGACGTCGGCCAGATCATCTTCGGGCAGACCGTCACCGCTTCCGGCGACACCATGCGCCAGTACGCCAACGCCAACCTCGGTAGCCCGCGCAAGTGGATTGGCGCCGACATCGAGTGCGACGCCGGCTGCGGTATCGTTCCCTTCCGCTACCGCGAGCAGAGCTACGTCAACGCTTTGCAGTGGGTGATCGGCCTGGAACTCTTTCTGCTCATGGACGACCCGTGGCGCGTCGTGCTCACCACCGATCACCCGAACGGTGGCCCCTTCACTAGCTATCCGCACCTGATCCGCCTGCTGATGGATAAATCCTTCCGCGACGAGCAACTCGCCAAGTTGCATCCCGAGGTTGCCGCGCATGCCGAATTGCGCGACATTGGCCGCGAGCTATCGCTCTACGAAATTGCCATCATGACGCGCGCCGCGCCGGCTCGCCTGCTCGGCCTGTCCGACCGCGGCCAACTCGGCGTCGGCGCCGCCGGCGACATCGCCGTCTATCGCGAGGACGCCGACCGCGAGGCGATGTTCGCCACGCCGGCCTACGTCTTCAAGGACGGCGAACTGGTGGCGCGCCAGGGGCGCATTGCCGCAACGCCGGTTGGCGGCGTGCATTTCGTCGCGCCGGACTTCGATCCGGGCATCGAGCGCACGCTGGCGCACTACAGCGCCGAGCACCTCGCCTTCGACTACCGTCATGCCCCCATCGGCCGCGATGAGCTGTGCTCGTGCGGCAACGGCGGTCGCCTTCTGAACTGCAAGCTGCACGGCCGGGGAGTGCGCGTATGAGCGAACTCGAGACCCGCGCCGGCATCATCATTGACGATACCTTCGCTGAGGCCTTTCCGATGAAGGCGACGCGCGTCCTGATCACCGGCCACAACGCCACTTGGGCGCGGCACGCCGCCGTCGCCATGACCGGCTTCGCCACATCGGTCATCGCCTGTGGTTGCGAGGCCGGCATCGAGCGTGAACTGACGCCCGAGGAGACGCCGGACGGTCGCCCCGGGTTTGCCGTACTGCTCTTCTCAATGTCCGGCAAGGAGCTCGCCAAGCAGCTCGAAAGACGCGTCGGGCAATGCGTGCTGACCTGCCCGACGAGCGCCATCTACGCCGGCCTGAGCGAAGGCGAACCGGTCGCGCTGGGCAAGAACCTGCGTTTCTTCGGTGACGGCTGGCAGATGTCCAAAATGCTCGACGGTGTGCGCTACTGGCGTGTACCGGTGATGGACGGCGAGTTCGTCGCGCAGGAGACGACACCAGTGGTCAAGGCGGTGGGCGGAGGCAATCTGCTGATCCTCGCCCGCGACGCCGATGCCGCGCTGGCTGCCGCCGAAGTCGCCGTGACCGCCATGCAAGCGCTGACCAACGTGATCATGCCCTTCCCCGGCGGCGTCGTGCGCTCCGGCTCGAAAGTGGGCAGCAAGTACGTCGCGCTGCTGGCCTCCACCAACGACGCCTTCTGCCCGGCGCTGACGCCGCTCGCCAAGAAAAGTGAGCTGACCGAGACGGTCGGCTGCGTCCTGGAAATCGTCATTGACGGCTTGAGCGAAGCCGACGTAGCCGGCGCGATGCGCGCGGGCATCGCGGCGATCCTGGCGTGCGGTTCCGGCGCCGGCGTGCAGCGCATTTCGGCCGGCAACTACGGCGGCAAGCTCGGCCCCTATCACTTCCATTTGCACCAGTTGCTGAATGCGGAGGGTGCGGCGTGAGCGCAATGGCTTTCCGTTTGCGCCTGCGCGCCCAGCCAGCCCTGCGCCTCGAACTCGCCGGCCTGACGCCGCATGCGGTAGCTGGCCAGGACGCCAGCGAACTGGCGCGCCGCCTGCTCTGGCACGGTAACGAGCGTCTGCCGCTTGGCGAATTTTTCGACGTTACGCCGCGGCCAGACGAAGTGCCGAGCCTGTATTTTGAAGGCGATCTGGCGCGTTGCGACGGCATCGGCCGCGCCATGCATGGCGGCTTTATCCGCGTCGAGGGCGACGTCGGCGACTACCTCGGCGCGCAGCTGAGCGCCGGCGAGATACAGATCAGCGGCAGTGCCGGTCTGCTCGCCGCCTGCGAAATGGCGGGCGGTCACCTGGAGGTCGCGGGCAGCGTCGGTGACTACGCGGCCAGCGCCTTGCCGGGCGACATGGATGGCATGCGCGGTGGCGTGCTGCTGGTGCGTGGCGACGTCGGCGCGCGCTTCGGCGACCGCATGCGGCGCGGCACGGCGCTTGTCTTCGGCGATGCAGGCGATTTTTTCGCCTCGCGCCTCGTTGCCGGTACCATCGCTGTCGCTGGGCGCGTCGGCGCCCACTGCGGCTACGGCATGCGGCGCGGCAGCCTGGTCTTCGTCGGCCCGCCGCCGGACATTCCGGCTACCTTCGCTGCCACTGGACACGATATTGGCACCTTCTGGGCGCTGCTCACGCGCAGCTTGGCGCGCCACGGCGACCCGTTCGCCGAACTCGCCGGTAGGAAGCCTCCGTGCCGCGTGGTCGGCGACCTCGCGACCGACGGCCGCGGCGAATGGCTATTCCCCGGCTGACGCTTCGGCCGTGCGTATTCAATATTTCCAATAGATCTCGGAGCCAGCATGAGCAGCAAATATCTCTTCCACGCCGGCGAGGCCACCGTCTTCGCGGCCGCCGGCCAGTTCACCGACGCCATGCCGGAAATCCTCATTGGCCGTAGCGACGGACCGGTCGGTCAGGCCTTCGCCAACATGATGGCGCAGAGCAAGGGACACACCGCGATGTTTGTCATCCGCGCCTGTAACCAGATGGTGCGGCCGGCGACCATCATGGTCCCCAAGGTGACGCTGAAAGACAGTGCGAACATCGAGCTATTCGGCGGTGTTGTGCAATCGGCGACCGCCGACGCGGTGGTTGACTGCCTGATCGAGCGTATCATCCCGCGCGCCGAGGCCGACACCCTGTGCATCGTCAGCCTGGTGTGGATCGATCCGCGCTGCGCGAGTGACCCCAAACTCGACAAGAAGGACATGTACCGCACTAACTACGAGGCCACCAAGCTGGCGATTCGCCGCGCGCTGGCCAACGAACCGACGGTCGACGAGCTGATCGCCAACCGCCACACGATCCGTCACGACATGGACGACTGGAGCTGACGCCCGGCGTTCCGTTTTTCCCCAGGAGGGCTCGCTATGGACTGCTTTGCCCTGCTCGACGACTGCAGCGCCAGTGCGGCGGCACCGACTAGCCGCCTGTACACTGGTTTTCTGCGCGAGCACCGCTGTGCCGATCCGGCCGATCTCGACCAAGTATGGGCGGCGGCCGACCGCGACCTGCGCGCCGGCAACCACGCGTTGCTGCTGGCCGACTACGAATGGGGCGCCCGCCTGCAAGGCGCCGGCGATGCCGGCCTCGATCCGGCCGATGGCGGCGCACTGCGCCTGCTGATCTTCAAACGCCTGGCCCACCTATCCGCCAGCGAGGTCGACGCCTGGCTGCAAAACGAGGAGGCGCGGGGGACGGACGGGGCGGCTGGTTTCGTCGCGCCGCGCCCGAGCGTCGATCGCGCCGCCTTCGACGCGGCGATCGCGCGCATCCACGCAGCGATCCGCGAAGGCGAGACCTACCAGGTCAACTACACGTATCGCCTCGATTTTGTCGCCTTCGGCTCGCCAGCGGCGCTCTACCGACGCCTGCGCGCCCGTCAGCCGGTGGCCTTCGGTGCCTTTATCGCGCTGCCGACGGGGGAGGGGCCGACGCACGTGCTGTCGTGTTCGCCGGAACTCTTCGTTCGCCACCGTAGCGGACGCCTGCTCACCCGGCCGATGAAGGGCACCGCCTGCCGGGCCAGCGTGCCCGAGGGCGACAGCGAAATCGCCCGCCTACTCAGCGAGGACACCAAGAACCGGGCCGAGAACCTGATGATCGTCGACCTGCTGCGCAACGACCTCGGCCGCATCGCCCGTACCGGCAGCGTCCGCGTGCCGACGCTGTTCTCCGTCGAACCTTATTCGACGGTGTTTCAGATGACTTCAACGGTCGAGGCCGAGCTGCCCGCCACGACCGGTTTTTCCACCGTCCTTCGCGCACTCTTTCCCTGCGGTTCGATCACCGGCGCACCCAAGCACCGCACCATGCAGCTGATCGCCGACCTAGAGAACACGCCGCGTGGGTTGTACACCGGCAGTATTGGCTGGATCGATTCGCCTGGTGCCGAGCGGCCCGACGCGGCCTGCGGCGATTTCTGCCTGTCGGTGGCGATCCGCACGGTCACGCTGGGTGCCGCGAAGGACGGTCTGCGTCCCGGTCGCATGGGTGTCGGTGCGGGGATCATCATCGACAGCAAGGCGGCCGAGGAATTCGACGAGTGCGCCCTCAAGGCGTGCTTCCTGACCGGTCTTGACCCAGGCTTCACGCTGCTCGAAAGCCTCTACGCGACGCGCGCGGGCGGCGTTCGTCATCTTGAGCGGCATCTGACCCGCCTGGCGGCGAGCGCCGCGGCGCTCGGTTTTGCCTTGCCACGCTTGGCCATCGTTGGCGCTCTTAACGAACAAGTGTCCTTGCTGCCGGTCGACGCGCCCGCCCGGCTGCGCCTGTGCCTGCACCACGACGGCCGTTTCGAGTTGAGCGCGGCACGGCTCGACGCCTTGCCGGGCAGTCCGGTCGGCCTGCTGCTGGCGGCGGCACCGGCGGATGATGTGCCCTTCCCGCGCCACAAGACGAGCTTGCGCCGTCGCTACGACGCGGCCCTTGCCGCCGCCGGTCGGTGCGACGCTTTCGACGTCGTCTTCGCCAATCGTGTTGGCCAGCTCACAGAAGGCGCGCGCAGCAACGTCTTTTTGCGCCTGGACGGCGCGTGGTACACCCCGGCCCTGGCCGCTGGGCTGTTGCCCGGGGTGATGCGCGCGGTACTGCTCGACAATCCGGTCTGGAGTGCGCGCGAGGCGCTCCTCACCGTCGCCGACCTCCGGCGCGCCGAAGCCGTCGTCGTCTGCAATGCCCTGCGCGGGCCTCTCGCGGCGCGCGTCGTCGGCGTCCTCGAAGAAGACGACGGCGACGATCTGCCGGCCCTGCTGCGTGCCGCCGGTGGCGTGTGAGCCGAGGTTGTTTTATCCCACGTCGCCTGGTCCTTTTCGACCTGGATCACACGTTGATCCCGTTCGACAGTGGTCTGGCCTGGCTGCGCTTCCTGGTCGGCCACGGCGTGCTGGCCGCCGACTTTCCCGATTACTACCTTGACTGCTGTCGTCAGTATCTGCGCGGCACGCTGGCGCTACGCGCCCTGCACCGCGTCGCCATGGCACCGCTGGCGCGCCACCGGCGTGCCTCGCTCAACATCTGGCGGGCGCAGTTCGCCAGCCGGTTGGCGACGCACGTTCCGCCAGCAGCTGGGGCGCTGGTGGCCCGGCAGCGGGCAGTCGGGGCGCTGTGCTGCATCGTCACGACGACCAACGACTTCGTCGCGGCGCCCTTCGCCGCGCACCTTGGCGTCGAGCACCTGCTGGCCAGCACCGCCCAGTTGCGTGGCAGTCGCTTCACCGGCGAGATCGCCGGCCCGCTGTGCCACGGGGAAGGCAAGATCGAGCGCGTCGACGCGTGGCTCGCCGGGCAAGGACTCAACTGGGCGGACTTTGCCGAGTCGGTGTTCTATACGGATTCGGCCAGCGACCTGCCGCTCCTGCAGCGTGTCGGCAAGGCGGTCGCGGTGCGCCCGGACAACGCGCTGCGCGTGCAGGCTGAAAGACGTGGCTGGACCATCGTCGAGGAGCTGGCCGATGCGCCGTGAATCGGGTCGTTTCTCAGGTTGCCAGGGCGATCGCCATCTCCACCTCGTCGAGTGGCCCCAGCCGTTGGATCGCCTGCCCGCCGCAGCCCGCCAGCCAGTGCCGGGCAGGACCGCGCGTCGGGATGATGCAGTTCGGTGCCAGTTCGAGCAGCGGCAGCAGCACGAAGGCGCGTTCGTGACAGCGTGGATGTGGCAGGGTCAGCGCCGGGTCGTCCTGGCACAACGCGTCGTAGAGCAGCACGTCGAGGTCCAGGGTGCGTGGCGCGTTGGGAAAGTCGCGGGTGCGCCCCTGTTCCTGCTCGATGGCTTGCAGACGGGCGTGCAGCGTCTGCGGCGTCAGGCGGGTGGCCAGGCGCAGCACGGCATTAGCGAAGGGCGGCTGGTCGGCGTAACCGACCGGCGCGCTGCGGTAGAGCGAGGAGACGCCGCGCAGGCGCACCCCGTCGAGCGCTGTGATGCGCGCTACCGCCCGGCGCAGCTGCCGCTCGGGCTGCTGAAGATTGCTGCCAAGACCGATAAAGACGTCGTGCTTCATGGGGAAGAGGGTCTCCTGGAAAACTGCGGCGGGCGCGTAGTCGCCGGAGCGACGCAATTGCCCGAAAGGTCAGCAGTATCCATGCCAGCCGTTGCTGTGGCGAGCGCATGAAGACGTTGCTCGCCGCCGCCCGCCGGCGTTGGGAACTGGATCTTCCGGACGCCCCTGCGACGGATGCGCTCAAGGCGCTCGCCCGACAGCACGGGACGCCGTTCTACGTCTATTCCGGGCCGCTCATCGACCGCCAGGTGGCGGCGCTGCGCGCCGAGCTGCCCGCCGGACTGGACCTGCTCTACGCGCTCAAGGCCAATCCGCACCCCGCCGTGTTGGCGCGCCTGGCGCCGCAGATGGACGGCTGCGACGTCGCCTCGGCGGCCGAGATCGCCATGGCGCGGCGGGCCGGTGTGGCGGGCGCTGCGCTGAGCTTCGCCGGTCCAGGCAAGACCGACGCGGAACTGGCCGCCGCCATTGCCGGCGCGGCCCTGGTCGTCGTCGAATCGCTCGGCGAGGCCCAGCGACTGGCGGCGCTGGCGGCCGGTCGTTGCCGGCCGCGCGTCGCGCTGCGCGTGAATCCGCCGTTCGGGCTGGCGGCCGATGCGCGCATGGGTGGCGGGGCGCGTCCGTTCGGCGTGGACAGTGAGCAGGCGCCGGCCGTG
>Ga0209125_1001095_pt1 | contig 27924 bp, 25 predicted proteins | sample BarGraIncub1131A_FD_184503 | JGI IMG/M metagenome (GOLD analysis project Ga0209125, IMG submission 184503) | Arctic peat soil microbial communities from Barrow, Alaska - Barrow Graham LP Incubations 11-31A (SPAdes) (version 2) | ecosystem: Environmental > Terrestrial > Soil > Wetlands > Peat... | reverse complement strand
GTGATTAGGAGGTATATTAAATGGCTAGAATTAAGCGAGCAGTTAACTCTCGTAAAAACCATAAGAAAGTATTAAAACTTGCAAAAGGCTATTACGGTGGAAGAAGTAAGTTATTTAAAACAGCTAATGAAGCAGTAATGAGGGCACTTAGAAATGCTTATAACGGTAGAAAATTAAAGAAAAGGGATTTTAGAACACTTTGGATAGCTAGAATTAATGCGGCTACAAGACTAAATGATCTTTCATATTCAAGATTCATGAATGGTATGAAACTTTCGGGTATAGATATTAACAGAAAGATGCTTTCTGAGATTGCTATAAATGATCCAAAAGCTTTTGCTGAATTAGTAGAAGTTGCAAAAAAACAATTACAAGCATAAAAATTATTACTTGAAAATGTAGCCGTCAGGCTGCATTTTTTATTGCATTTTTGACAAAAATATGTTACGTGATATAATTAGTGAAACATCATTTGAGAAAATTTAAAGGTGTAGAGGTGATTGATTTGGAATTAGATATTAAAGCTCTTAGGAGGAAGAATAGATATACTCCTGTTCAGATACTTGCAATAGGGTTTGCTACAGTTATACTAATAGGTGCAATACTGCTAAGTCTACCTATAGCTTCTCAAAATGGTAAAATTACACCTTTTATAGATTGTATATTTACTTCTACATCTGCTGTTTGCGTTACAGGCCTTGTAACGCTCGACACAGGAACATACTGGACCTATTTTGGTAAAACAGTGATAATGTTATTAATAGAAACTGGCGGACTTGGATTTATGTCTTTGGCTACGCTTGTTTTTTTCTTTCTAGGAAGAAGAATAACATTAAAGGATAGACTAGTAATGCAGGAAGCTTTGAATATGAATTCATTACAGGGATTGGTTAAGATGGTTAAGTATGTATTGATATTTACATTTTTAGTTGAAGGTATAGGTGCAGTGCTATTCGCAACACAATTTATTCCTGAATTTGGAGTTGCAAAAGGGATTTATTATAGTGTATTCCATGCAGTTTCCGCCTTTTGTAATGCTGGGTTTGATTTAATGGGGAATTTCAAAAGTGTTACTGCATATGCTAATAATTCTGTAGTGATATTGACAATTTCAGCACTAATCATAGTAGGTGGATTGGGATTTTACGTTTGGTTAGAAATTTATAATTACAAGGGTAATAAAAGATTATCACTCCATTCTAGAGTAGTTATCTATTCTACGTTAGTATTAATTGTGGGAGGGGCAATACTTATGTTTATTTTTGAGATGAGAAATCCGTACACTATGCAAGGAATGTCTTTAAAGGGCAAAATTTTATCCTCGATATTTGCATCAGTATCTCCTAGAACCGCTGGGTTTAATTCTATACAATTAGATAAAATGACTCCCGCAGGAAATTTTTTAACAATAATTTTAATGTTTATTGGTGGATCCCCAGGCTCTACGGCTGGTGGAATAAAAACGGCTACTGCGGTTGTGCTTTTTATGACTGTAGTGTCTGTAGTTCGTGGACGTGAAGATACTGAGATATTTCAAAAACGTATAAACAAAGAAGTTGTGTATAAATCTTTAGTAATAACTGTTCTTGGCCTTTTAATTGTAGTGGTAGTTACTATGATATTATCAATTACAGAGCCTGCGAATATTCCTTTTGAATATTTTTTATATGAGGCAACTTCTGCATTTGCCACAGTTGGATTAACTCTAGGATTAACTACGAAATTAACATTAGTGGGGAAGATAATAATAACTCTCACAATGTATGCAGGAAGAGTAGGACCTCTTACCATAATACTCGCATTAGCTAAAAGTAAAAAAAGTGAATCTGGGACTGTAAGATATCCAGAAGATAAAATTATAATTGGATAGGGGTGGAGTAAATGAGTAAAAGGCAGTTTGTTGTTATAGGCCTTGGTAGATTTGGAACTTCCATTGCTGAAACGTTATATTCCTTGGGAAATGATGTGTTAGCTGTTGATTCGGATGAAGATGTAGTTCAGGAAATTTCAGATAAGGTAACTCATTCAGTTCAAGTTGATGCAAATGATGAGAATAGTTTAAGGGCTCTTGGTATTCGTAATTTTGATTGCGCAGTTATTAGTATAGGTGCTAATATCCAATCTAGCATACTGGCAACATTATTAGTGAAAGAATTGGGAGTGAAATATGTGATTACAAAGGCAACTAATGCACTGCATGCTAAAGTACTATATAAAATAGGTGCAGATAGAGTGGTTTTTCCAGAGAGGGATATGGGCGTACGAGTTGCTCATAATTTAGTCTCATCAAATATATTAGATTACATAGAATTATCTCCTGATTATAGTATAGCTGAAGTTGTTAGTCCAGAAGAATGGCATAATAAAACATTAGGAGAATTAAATATAAGAGCTGAATATGGCATAAATGTAATGGCTATAAAAAGAAACAATGACATTGATGTTTCTCCGGCAGCTGATAACATTATTGAACCAGGCGATATTATTGTGGCTATAGGAAATATTGATGAATTAAATAAATTAGAAAAATTAGTTAAATAAGGGGAGTTAATTTGGAACCTATTTTAAGCAAAGATAATTTATTGATTAAAGATACTAAAAAGTTAAAAGAAAAAAAATATAGAACAAGTAGCAATATGTTTTTAGTTGAAGGGTTTAGATTTACGAAGGAAGCTTTAAAATCAGATTTTGAGGTAGTTAATATTTTTATAAGCGCTAGTGGAGAAACGAAATACGAAAACTCCTCAATGAAAGATAAACTACAGAAAAACACCAAAGTTTACAATGTTAGTGATAGTTTATTTAAAAGTATTTGTGATACAGATAATCCACAAGGTATTTTAGCTGTTGTTAAAAATAAACCTGTAGAAATTAAATATGACCATGGATTCTATATTCTCACTGATAAAATTCAAGATCCAGGCAATATGGGAACTATAATTAGAACTGCTCACGCAGCAGGAGCATTAGGAGTTATAATTACAAAAGGAACTGTGGATATTTATAATGAGAAAACATTAAGAGCTACAATGGGTTCTATATTTAAGATACCTGTTATTTACGATAAGGATTTATCATTAGTTCAGAAACTTAGGGATGGTGGATTTAAATTGATTACTAGTTCATTAGATACTGATAAAAACTTCTATGATGTAGATTTAAAAGAGAAAGTTATTATATCAGTTGGGAATGAAGGCAATGGAATAAGTGAAGAAGTTTATGATATATGTGATGTGAAAATTAAAATTCCAATGCCAGGTGGTGCAGAATCTTTAAATGTAGCAGTTGCTGCATCGATTATGATGTATGAAGTCGTAAGACAAAAAAATATTATATGAATTTTTAATTTTAGTTGAATTTTTTTGTAATTATAGTTATAATGTTTTGTATGCTTTCATAAAAAAATCAATTAATAATAAGCTACACGAAAATAAACTAGCCTCCTATTTGCTATTTATATAAATGTGCTTATACTGTGATGGAGAAAGTAAATATAAAAATGTTTACAGGGAAAAGAAGCCTTAGACTGAGAGCTTGTTTAGTAAATTTTTATATTGAAGTTCACTCTGGAGTTCTAACAGTGAAATGGAGTAACTGTTAGCGGGTAGAATCGATAAATTTATCTAAGAGGACTATTTTTAGTCAATTAGGGTGGTAACGCGGATATTCCGTCCCTTTATTGGGGATGGTTTTTTTTGTTTTATAAAAAATTCTAAAATATAAACTTATATAGATATGAAAGGAGCGTTCGTTATGAAAGAAAAGTTGGAAATGATAAAAACAGCAGTTTTAGAAGAATTAAAGGGAGTCACAATTAAAACAGATTTAGAAAATATAAGAGTTAAGTATTTAGGCAAAAAAGGCGAATTAACACAAATATTAAGGGGGATGGGACAGTTATCAAATGAAGAAAGACCGAAAGTTGGTAAATTAGCAAATGAAGCTCGGGAGAATATAGAGATATTTATAAATAAAGCCTCAGACATATTAAAAAGCAATGCAAATGAAATGAAGCTAAAAAGTGAAGTTATAGATATATCTATGCCAGGGATAAAACAAACAATAGGTAAAAGGCATCCACTTGATTTAACACTTGAAAAAGTGAATGAAATATTCTTATCTATGGGATTTGTTATTGAGGAGGGTCCTGAGGTAGAGACAGATTATTATAATTTTGAGGCGTTAAATATACCTAAAAATCACCCTGCAAGGGGGGAACAAGATACTTTTTACATAAATGATAGTATAGTTTTAAGAACCCAAACCTCAGGAATGCAAATAAGAACTATGGAAAATCAAAAACCACCTATAAAGATGATCTCACCAGGTAAAGTTTATAGATCAGATGCAGCGGATGCTACTCATTCACCAATTTTTTATCAAATTGAGGGATTAATAGTGGATAAGGGTATAACTTTTGCGGATTTAAAAGGAACGCTAGAGTTGTTTACTCAAAAAATGTTCGGAGATAAAATGGAAACAAAGTTTAGACCACACCATTTCCCATTTACAGAACCTTCAGCTGAGATGGATGCTACTTGTTTTGTATGTAAGGGCGAAGGATGTAAGGTTTGTAGTGGTAGCGGTTGGATAGAACTCTTGGGTTGTGGAATGGTTCATCCACAGGTTTTAAGGAATTGTGGAATTGATCCAGAAGTCTATAGTGGGTTTGCTTTTGGATTTGGACTTGATAGAATTACAATGCTTAAATATGGAATAGATGACATTCGCGCACTTTATGAAAGTGATATGAGATTTCTAAAACAATTCTAAATTATAAATAAATAATTAGTTAATAATTCAAATTACGGTAGGCAAAGCAACCTATAATTGTTTTGTACTAACACAGATGCTAGGAGGATGTATTATGAAAGTTCCAGTTAAATGGCTTAAAGATTATGTAGACATAAATATTCCACCAAAGGAACTTGGCGACAAATTAACTATGTCTGGTTCAAATGTAGAAGAGGTAATTATATCAGGTGCCGAAATTAACAATGTGGTTACAGGAAAAATAATTGAAATTGTAAGGCACCCAGATGCTGACAAATTGGTTGTATGCCAGGTGAATATAGGACTTGGCGTACCGACACAAATTGTTACAGCAGCTACTAACATGAAAGAGAATGATATAGTGCCAGTGGCACTTCATGGATCAAGTTTGCATGGAGGATTAAAAATTAAAAAAGGTAAACTTCGTGGCATACTATCTAATGGGATGTTTTGCTCTGAGGAAGAACTTGGAATTGCAGGGGATGAACCAGTTCATGGATTAATGATACTTCCTGGCGACACGCCTATTGGATGTGACATAAAAGAGGTATTAAATCTTCAAAGTGTTTTAATTGATTTTGAAATAACTTCAAACAGACCAGATTGCCTTAGTATATTAGGAATAGCTAGAGAAACAGCTGCGACCTTGGACACAAATTATAGAAAACCAGCGATCAATTATAAAGCTACTTGCACTGAGAATGTTGAAGATATTTACAAGGTTGAGGTTAAAGATGAGCTTTGCAAAAGATACATGTTAAAAGGTATAAAAAATGTAAAGATTGCGCCTTCACCACAATGGATGCAGGAAAGACTAATAGAAGCAGAACTTAGGCCCATAAATAACATAGTGGATATTACAAACTTTGTTATGGTAGAGCTTGGTCAACCTATGCATGCATTTGATGCTAGGCAAATAACTACTAATAAAATAGTTGTTGAAAGAGCAAAAATGTCCGAGAAGTTCACTACTTTGGATGATGTAGAAAGAGAATTAGATGATAGCATTTTAAACATTAAGGATGGAGATAGAACTATAGGACTTGCAGGTATAATGGGAGGTTTAAATTCGGAAATTAAGGAAGATACCACAAACATAATATTTGAAAGTGCAAATTTCAATGGAGTTAATATAAGACTTTCTTCTAAAAAATTAAATTTAAGGACTGATGCATCTACAAAATTCGAAAAAGATCTAGATCCTAATCTAGCTCAGATTGCAATAGATAGAGCTTGCCATTTAGTACAAGAATTAGGAGCAGGAGAGATAATGGAAGGATGTATTGATGTATATCCTGTAAAACGTAAGCCGTATTCTTTAGAAGTAGATGCAAATTGGATTAATAAATTTTTAGGGACTGATATAGCAAAGAGCGATATGAAAATATATCTTGATAGATTGGAACTTGCTACTGAAATAATAGGTAATTTTTTAATAGTGCAGGTACCAACCCATAGATCTGATATTAACATTAGAGAAGATATCGCAGAAGAAATAGCTAGAATATATGGATATGATAATATACCATCTACTATCCCCAATTGTGAAACTTCGAGAAGTGGGAAAAGTGAAAAACAAAAATTAGAGGATAAGGTTGTTTTTTCTTTAATCGGTAGTGCATTTAATCAATCTATAAGTTATTCTCTTGTAAGTCCTAAGATATTCAATAAAATTTTAGTGCCAGAGAATAGTGAATTGAGAAAAGTAGTTACTATAAAAAATCCTTTAGGAGAAGATTATAGTATAATGAGAACTACAACTATAGCATCTATGATGGATTGTCTATCAAGAAATTATTCAAGGAATAATGAAGAAGTTAGATTATTTGAAATGGGTAAGGTTTATATACCAAATGAAGAGTCAGATAAACTTCCCTGCGAGCGAGATATATTGACTATAGGAATGTATGGAAATGTTGATTACTTGAATTTAAAAGGCACAGTTGAAAATGTATTAGATGTTTTAGGAATAAATAATGCATCATTTAAAAGAGAAAGTGAAAATCCGACTTATCATCCTGGGAAGACTTCTAATTTATATGTAAAGAGAGAATTTATAGGTGTAGTTGGAGAAATACATCCGAGTGTTTCGGAAAAATATGGTGTGGAGCCAAGATGTTATATAGCAGAATTAAATCTTGACATATTATATGAATATGCTGACTTAACCAAGAAGTATAAAGCACTACCAAAATTTCCAGCTGTAACAAGGGATATTGCACTTATAGTTGATGAGAGTGTTTTAGTACAAGACATTGAAGATGTAATTACAGAAAAGGGTGGCAATATTTTAGAAAGTACTAAATTATTTGATGTGTATAAGGGTAAACAAATAGCAGATGGAAAGAAAAGTATAGCATATGCTATAGTATATAGACGTTCTGATAAGACCTTAACAGATGATGAAGTAAACAAAGTTCACGAAAAAATATTAAGATCTCTAGAATATAAATTGGGTGCTCAGCTCAGGTAATATTTTCAAATTAAAACTCCCTTAGAAATAAGGGAGTTTTAATTTGAACACGATCTTCAGGAATTGCAAGTCAGTTTACTAATTGTTTTATTTGATGCGTTAGTTTGAAAAAATTGGTTTTATTAAAGCCTATATTGTGATACAATGAGAGTAACTAATCTGTCTAAGAGGGTGTTTTAGATGAACGTTGTAACAATTAAAATAAATGGTATCGAATATAATCTAAAAGGTGATGAAAGAGAAGAATATTTACATATGGTAGCTAGTTATGTGGATAAAAAAATAAAAAATATAATGGACAATAATGAAAAACTTAGTACTTCCTCAGCAGCAATTTTAACTGCTTTAAACTTAGGCGATGATATGTTTAAAAGTAAATTACTTTGCAAAGACCTAACAAGTAAGGGTGATTCTTTAGAAAAACATGATAAGGAATTAAGTGAACAAGCAGAAGGTTTAAAAAAGCAGTTAAGTCATATGGAAGATTATAATCAAGAATTGCTTACCAAGTGTAAAAGTATAGAAAAAACTGAATATGTAAAAACCTTAGAGCAAGAAAATATAGATATGCAACAACAGTTAGAAGCGCTTCGAGAGACAAGTAAAACTTGCACAGAAGAAAATAGAAAAATAAAAATAGAAAACAAAGAAATAAAATTCAAGCTACAATCTTATAAATACAAAATAATAGATTCACAAAACAAATTGATAGAGTATCAAATTAGTTTAGCAAAACAAAAGAAAATTAATAATCCGCTTTTAACTTCGCGTGAAAAATAAATATATATTAAAAATATGTCTAAAATATCGCCGAAGGGCGATTTTTTTGGTCATAATAAAAGCATGGTGTTATGCCATGAAAAGGATGGTACATATATGAATTTGTTAACAATAGAAGAAGTGAGTAAAAGTTACAGTGAGAGAATACTCATTAATAAAGCCTCACTAGGTATAGGTGATGGTGATAAAATTGGATTAATAGGAGTTAATGGTACCGGAAAATCAACTTTTTTAAAAATAATAGCTGGATTTGAAGTTCCTGATGAAGGAAGAATTATAAAAGGTAGCACGGTAAATATAGAGTATTTATCTCAAAATCCTGAATTTGACTCAGAAGCTACAGTTCTTGAGCAGATTTTTAAAAGTGACACTGATGTTATGCGGGTTATACGTGAATATGAACTTGCTCTAGAGAAAATGGAAGAAACTCCAGAGGATGAAAAGATTCAAAATGCTTTAATGAACCTTAACACAAGGATGGATGCATGTAATGGATGGGAAGTACAAAATGATGCGAAAATCATACTTACAAAACTGGGAATAACAGATTTTAAGCAGCGCATAGGCGACCTTTCAGGTGGACAAAGAAAAAGAGTAGCGTTGTGTAGTGCTCTAATTACGCCATCCGATTTATTAATTTTGGATGAGCCTACAAATCATATGGATAATGCAATAATAGATTGGTTAGAGAAATTTTTAAATAATAGAAAAGGTGCACTACTTATGATTACTCATGATAGGTACTTTTTAGATAGAATCACAAATAAAATTATTGAACTGGATAAGGGCAATCTATATAGCTACCAGGGAAATTATAGTGTGTATTTGGAAAAGAAAGTTGAAAGAATGGCTTTAATGGATTCAATGGAGAAAAAAAGAGAGAGCTTATTTAAAAAGGAACTAGCTTGGATAAGGCGTGGGGCAAAAGCTAGAACTACTAAGCAAAAGGCAAGAATTGATCGTTTTGATGAGCTCAAAGATGGAAAAATCGATGTAACAAACGAAAAGTTAGAATTATCCTCGGCGTCTACTAGGCTCGGTAAAAAGATTATGAATGTAGAACATATTTATAAAGCGTATGGTGATAAGAAATTAATTAGTGACTTTAGCCATGTGTTTACTAGGAGAGATAAAGTAGGTATTATAGGACCTAATGGTATGGGGAAATCTACGCTTATGAATATTTTAAGTGGAATATTAAGTCCAGATTCAGGAACAATAGAACGTGGCGAAACATTAAAGATAGGCTTTTTTCATCAAGAAAATGGTGAGATGAATGAAAAGCTACGTGCTATAGAGTACATACGCGAAGGGGCAGAATATATAACTACAGGCGATGGAGAACAGATTACAGCATCTCAAATGCTTGAAAGGTTTTTATTTGATGGAACTACAAAACATTCCTTCATATCAAGTTTATCTGGTGGAGAAAAAAGAAGATTGTATTTACTAAGAATTCTTATGGAAGCACCAAATGTCCTATTCTTAGACGAGCCAACTAATGACTTCGATATTCAAACATTAGCAGTACTTGAGGACTATTTAGATGGGTTTAATGGTGTAGTTATAACTGTATCTCATGATAGATACTTTTTGGATAGGGTATCTGATAAGATATTTAGTTTTGAGGGTGATGCAAGAATAATACAGTTTGTTGGAAATTATTCTGAGTATCAAGAGTACATAGTAAAAAATCCGAATGTACTAGAAGGCTATAAGGTAGTTGATAGTGAAGAAAAGAAAGAAAAAAATGAAGATTATAATAATGAAGACAATAACAAAGTTGAAGTTGAAGAAATTAAAAATGATAAACTATTGAAATTCACTTTTAAAGAGCAAAAGGAATTTGACGAGATTGATGGTTTAATTGAGCAAAAGGAAACAGAACTTACGGATGTTAATAAAAAAATAAATGCTGGGAGTAGTGATTTTGAATATTTAGAAAAATTAGTAAATCAGCAAAAAAATATTGGGGTTGAAACTGAATACCTAATGAAACGTTGGACATATTTAAATGAATTAGATGAGAAAATAGAAGCTCAAAAAAACAGTCAGAATTAAATATGGATAAGCTTATATAATAAAGAAGGTATAAGATGTGGATAAAAATAGAGATATTAAAATATCTGTGCGTAACTTAGTAGAGTTTGTACTAAGGGCAGGCGATTTAGATATGAGATTTATGGGAAGTAGTAGAGCGGTGGAAGGTACTAAAGCGCATCAGAAAATTCAAAAGGAGAATAGAGAAAAGTATTCTGTAATATTTGGAGAAGAATATTTGTCAGAGGTAAGTTTAAAATTAGATATATTATATGAGGGAGTGTCAATTTTAGTTGAGGGGCGAGCTGATGGTATTTTAATTAAAGATAATAAGGTCACCATAGATGAAATTAAAACAGTTACTAAAGATGTAGAGCTTATTAAAGAGGATTATAATAGTCTTCACTGGGCCCAAGCTAAATGTTATGCATATATATATGCAACGCAGAATAAGCTTGCTCTTATAAACGTTCAGTTAACTTATTATGAGATAGAAAATGAAAAAACTAAAAAATTTGTTAGAGCTTTTTCAATAAACAAACTCCAAGAGTTCTTTGATAAAATCATATCTAGTTATTTTATATGGGCAGATATTACCAATAAGTGGAATAAGACAAGAGATAAAACTATAAAAGACATGAAGTTTCCTTTTGATAGTTATAGAGATGGACAAAGAGAACTTGCCGTTTCTGTATACAAAACAGTAGTAGAAAATAAAAAAATGTTTGTGCAAGCACCTACTGGAATAGGCAAAACCATATCTACCTTGTTTCCAACAGTTAAAGCTATGGGAGAAGGACATACCTCAAAAATATTTTATCTTACAGCTAAAACTATAACAAGACGAGTTGCAGAGGATGCCTTTGATAAAATGAAAGAAAATGGTCTTGAGTTTAAGACCATTACAATAACCGCGAAGGATAAAGTATGTTTTAGTAAGGGTAGTGCATGTAATCCAGAACAATGTAAATTTGCAAAAGGGCATTTTGATAGGGTTAATGATGCTCTTCTTGATATACTAAAAAACGAGAACACATTTAGTAGAGAAATAATTGAGATATATTCAAATAAACATAAAGTATGCCCTTTTGAATTTTCATTGGATTTAACTTTGTGGGCTGACAGCGTTATATGCGATTATAATTATGTATTTGACCCTAGGGTCTACTTAAAAAGATTCTTTACTGATAACAATGGAGATTATACTATTTTGGTTGATGAAGCACATAACTTGGTAGATAGAGCTAGAGAAATGTTTTCATCTCAAATACATAAAAAATTACTACTTCAATTAAAAAAAGATATAAAAGGTAAAAATGATGGAATGTACAAAATTTTAAATAAGTTAAATGCTTTTATGATTAATATGAAGAAAATGTGTAATGAAGATGGTTATTATAAACAAGAGTCTGAGCCAGTGGATATATATAATCTTCTTACAAGGCTTACTAAAATATTAGAGGTTTGGCTTACTAAAAATGAAAAATCTGAAATATATGATGATTTCTTAGAATTGTATTTTAATTCCTTAAGTTTTATTAGGGTAGCCGAGCTTTATGATGACAAATACATAACTTATGTAGAAAGTACAAAAGATGATGTAATATTAAAAATATTTTGCCTAGATCCATCTAGGCTATTAAGAGAGGCTTCGAAAAGAGGGCGATCAGTGATATATTTCTCTGCAACTCTTTTACCGTTATTATATTTTAAAGAGATTTTGGGTGGACAAAGTCAAGATTATAATTTAACACTGAACTCCCCATTTGATAAAAATAAGCTTAAAGTAATGGTAACTAAGGATATTTCTACCAAATATAATAGGAGGGAAAATAGTTATTTAAAAATAGTAGAGTACATATATTCTATAATAAGTACTAAGAATGGGAATTATATGGTGTTTTTCCCATCCTATAAGTATATGGATGAAGTGTGTAATAGATTTTCTGAAAAATATCAAAATGTTAAAGTTAGTATTCAGAATAATTTAATGACTGAAGACGCAAGAGAAGCTTTTCTAAAGAATTTTACCAGTTCTGATAATGGGAATATTTTGGGCTTTGGGGTTTTAGGTGGTATATTTTCAGAGGGCATAGATTTAAAAGGTGACGCATTAATTGGGGTTATAATTGTGGGTGTAGGTCATCCTATGATTTGTTTTGAACGAGAAATTATTAAAGAGTACTTTAATGAAAAAAACAATTGTGGTTATGAGTATTCCTATATGTATCCAGGTATGAATAAAGTACTTCAGGCAGCGGGAAGAGTAATTAGAACTGAAGAGGATAGGGGAATCGCGCTTTTAATAGATGATAGATTTCTTCACAAAAGGTATAGACGGCTTTTTCCTAAGGAATGGGATAACTTTGAAATAATTAATAATAACATACATGCTCAAAAAAAGGTTTGTGAATTTTGGAAATAAGAGACAGTAACATATTATATCAGGTTAGATATAATATTAAATAAAAAAATTATATGAATAAAAAAACTTGAGCATTTGCTCAAGTTTTTTTATTTTATAAATAATCAAAATTTATCACTTAGGGGGAGATAAAGAAAAAGGAAACTAATTTAATAATAATTGCAACAAATGCATTTACATAAAATATTTATATCCATGAATACGATAATAGTTTATTGGTGAATAAAAGATATAAATAGTTTCCTTTTTATTTTTGTTATTTAGGGGATAATTTAACTAATGTAGGTTTATGTCGAAATAAGTTTTTTCTTTTGTGTGTAAAGAACGTTGGGTTTCGACTTATTTCTTGTTTTTAGAATAGCATGAATTACACAAATAGTCAATGAAATTTTAAAAAATTTAATGAAATAAAGCTTAATTATGAAAATAAAAATAAAAATTCGACAAAATACATAAAAAAAATTTAACTTAGACTATTACTTATTTAATAAATAAATAAATTATAGTACTATAAATCTAAGAAAGCCTTTCAGAAATTTTTTACAGAAAATTAATAATGATTTAAGCCTTATAGTGATAAGATATATATAAGAATAAAAATAGTGCAATTGTTATCAATTCTAAAAAAATCATGGGAGGAATAGTATAAATGTTTGTTAAATCATCTAGAGAACTTTATGGCTGGGATAAATTATCAAAAGTACTCTTAATACTAGGAATATTTTTGTTTATAACTAAGTATGCATGGATTTTAGCAGCAGCACTTATTATCTATTCAATTTGGAGAAGTAGATCAACTAACTTATATGGGAGAAATAATGAAAAATTCCTTTATGAAAATATAGAAAGAAGGGTTTATTATAAATTTGGAAATTTAAAACAAAGTATTAAATTATTTAATAACAAAATTAGACAGTATAAACCTATAGAAAAATTAAAAGAAAGAAGAAAGTATATAATAACTATTTGTCCAAAATGTGAACAAAAATTAAGAGTGCCAAGGAAAAAAGGCAAAATTATTGTAACTTGCTCAAAGTGTGGTAGTGAGTTCAGGTTAAAGACATAAGAAAAAGATATCCTTTTTATAGGATATCTTTTTCTTATGTTAGAATTTTTTCAGTTATAATCATTATAAATATATCTTATTTAAAAAAATATAATTTTAAATTATTTGCCTGAACCTAATTCAGCAAGACAGTCTTTACAAATATTCTTACCTTTGTAGTTTACAACGTCTCTCGCATTTTGACAGAAAATACAAGCTGGCTCATATTTTTTAAGAATGATTTGATCACCGTCTACATAGATTTCTAAAGCATCCTTGATATCTATATCCAAAGTTCTTCTCAATTCTATAGGAATAACAATTCTTCCAAGTTCGTCCACTTTTCTTACAATACCTGTTGATTTCATATAATTTCCTCCTCAAACATCTTTCGACTTATTTATAATTAAATTGTAGCAAATATAACATAAAACGTCAATAGGTTTATGAAAAGATTTAAGAATGGAAATAAAAATTAACAAACATTTACGTATTATGCAAAAAAAATATAATGGTCTGTCATTTTAAACAATATTATAATAGCTTGTGCATTATACAATTTCTTAAAATAATTACAATATTCATAATAGTTTGAAAATAGTGTAAAAAACTAAAAAAGGTTAGTACAAATGTACTAACCTATAAAAATGTACTAACCTATAAAAATGTAACTATCTATAATTAGTGAATTGTAGCGCAATACCGAAATCTTTTGATTTTATTAAAGCCATTATTTCTTGTAAATCGTCAAGATTTTTACCTGTAATCCTTAGCTGATTATCCATAATTTGAGCTTGAACTTTAATTTTAGTGGCTTTAATTTCTGCAATTATTTTTTTCGCTTTTTCTGTGGAAATACCTTTTATAATTTTAGCAGTCTGTCTTGCAGAACCAAGTGTAGCAATATCTTGTTTACCAAGGTCTAATGCTTTCCCCGATATTCCTCTTTTAATTAATTTACTTACAAGAACGTCTATAACTGATTTCAATTTGAAATCGTCATCGGATATTATCTTAATATCCTCTTTACCTAAGTTAATTTCAGTAATGGTATTTTTAAAGTCATATCTTTGTTTGATTTCTTTTAATGCTTGATTTATTGCATTATCTACCTCTTGCATATCTACATCTGATACTATGTCAAACGAATGTGCAGCTGCCATAATTAAAAACCTCCTCTATTTTTATATATCTAATTACATTCAAATAAATAATAAGTCAGTATGATAGTCCATTTATTTATTTGACCTTTAATGGAATTCTCTTAATTAATAGTAGATTAATAATTTGAAAATGTCCAGTAGTTAATTAGTAAAGCTTCTAATTTTAGATAGTTTCTATTAATATAACCCATTATCAATACAAATTACGTAAAAAATTAATATTATTTACATATAGTTAAAAATAAAGTCATTTTTGACTAAGGTATATATTAAAACAAACGATATAACTACTAAAATATAAAAACAAGATAAATTACTTTTAAAGTCAGGATTAAATTTAAATATGGGTGGGGTGTATATGTTAAGAGTAGTTTTAGTGGATGATGAGAAATTGTATTTAGACGAACTAAGTTTTATTTTAAGCAAAAACAGTGGCATGGAAATTATAGGTAAATACTTGGACCCATTATTGGCTTTAGAATTTATAAAAAAAGCTAAACCGGAAATTGTTTTTTTAGATATAGTTATGCCAGGAATTGATGGATTTACTTTGGCGGAAGAGATATGTAAGCTGGATTTTTCAGTAAGTATAATATTTTCAACAGTTCTGGATAAATATGCTATAAGAGCTTTTGAAATGAATGCTATTGATTATCTTTTAAAACCTTTTTCAGAGAAAAGGCTAGAGATAACAATGGATAAGATAAATGAGAAATATAATTGCATCAAAGGTATACAGGCGTTGCAAACAGTAAATGGAGGTATGATAAAGCTACCACTTTGGAAAGATGAGTGTATATATCTTGTTCATCCACAAGATATATTATATTGTACTGTATTAAATAAAGGTGTTTTTGTTTTTACTAGAGATTCCACTTTTACCACAAACTATACTTTAAATCAATTGGGAAATAAATTAATTAATCAAAATTTTTTTAGAAGTCATAAGAGTTACTTAGTTAATTTAGATAAAATTTATAAAATAGTCCCTTGGTCTAATAGTACCTTTGTACTTCATATAGAAGGTCTAAAAGAGGAGATTCCTGTAAGTAGACACTATGTTAAGGATTTTAAAAAGATAATTAATATATAAGAGCACATCTATTTTTTTATCGCATTATTTCTTAAATCTTATTAATGATAAAAATTTAATGTTAACTATGTTTTAAATATTATGAAATTGACTAAAATAGAAAAGAATACATTTTTGGTAAACGAACTAAGATTAATTATATTTACATTGAAAACATATTGTAAAGTTCATTACCATTAAGGTACAAATATTTAGAAATAATGTTATACTATTATAAGAAATTAATACATATGAGAGGAAGAAATGTATGTTGCGTGAAGCACAAGAAAAATTAAAGAAATATTATGGATATGATAATTTTAGAAAAGGACAAGAAAATGTAATTGGCAGTATCATAAGTGGACGGGATACCTTTGCTGTGATGCCTACGGGTGCAGGAAAATCAGTGTGTTATCAGATACCTGCTTTAATGTTAAAAGGTGTAACACTCGTAATATCACCACTTATATCACTTATGAAGGATCAAGTGGATACCTTAAATAGTATAGGTATAGCTGCAACATATATAAATAGCTCGCTTAGTATTAATGAAGTTAATGAAAGAATAGATAAGGTAGCGGAGGGGGAGTTTAAACTTCTTTATGTTGCCCCAGAAAGGTTAGAATCAGACTTTTTCTGCAATATGCTAAATAGATTAACAATATCGCTTTTAGCAGTGGATGAAGCTCATTGCGTATCTCAATGGGGACATGATTTTAGACCTAGTTATGCAGCAATTTCTAGTTTAATAAATAAATTACCTGGAAGACCAATTATAGCAGCATTTACGGCTACTGCGACGCAAGAGGTAAGAACTGATGTTATAAAGTTATTAAAATTAAGAGAACCAGATGTTTATGTAACTGGGTTTAATAGAGAAAATTTAAGCTTTACTGTTATTCGAGGAGAGAACAAAAGGGATTTTGTTTTGAAATATATTCAAGATAACAAAGATAAAGTAGGCATAATTTATACAGCCACAAGAAAGGAAACAAATAATCTTTATGAACTTTTAAGCAAAAAAGGATACAGCGTAGGTAAATACCACGCTGGACTAGGAGACGAGGAACGTAAGAAAAACCAAGAAAAATTTTTATTTGATGATATAAATATTATCATAGCTACAAATGCTTTTGGAATGGGAATAGATAAATCAAATGTTAGATATGTAATTCATTATAATTTAACTAAAAGCATGGAGGCTTATTATCAAGAGGCAGGACGCGGAGGCCGTGATGGAGAGCCAAGCGAATGTATATTGTTATTTTCAGCAGCGGATGTTTTGCTTCAAAAATTCTTTATAGAGCAAAGCGTAGTGTCACCTCAAAGAAAGGTAAATGAATATAAGAAACTTCAAGCAATGGTTGATTATTCTCATACTAGTAGATGTCTACGACAATTTATTTTAGAATATTTTGGAGAAGAAAATGTTCCAGATAAGTGTGGCAATTGTAGCACTTGCAATGATGAGAGTGAACTGGTAGATATAACTATTGAGGCACAAAAGATATTTTCTTGCATCTTTCGTATGAAGGAGAGATATGGTACCTCATTAATCGCAGAGGTGCTAAGGGGTTCAAAAAATAAAAAGGTTTTGGATCTTGGATTTGATAAGTTATCTACATATGGGATAATAAAGCAATATACTGTTAAAGAAATAAGAGACCTTATAAATGTGCTTACAGCAGAAGAATATTTATCACTTGCAGATGGACAATTCCCAGTGGTTCATTTAAAAGATAAAGCGGTTGCGGTACTTAAAAACGAACAAAAGGTGTATCAAAAGGTTGAGAAAAAGAAAGCTAAGGTTGCTCGCGACACAGGTCTTTTCGAAATATTGCGTACGCTTAGGAAGGAAATTTCTGAGAGAGAAAAAGTTCCACCATACATTGTTTTTGCAGATAGTGCACTAAGAGAGATGAGTGAGTATTTTCCAGTGAATGAGAAAGAAATGCTTAATATCAAAGGGGTTGGGGAATCTAAGCTCAATAAGTATGGAGATGAATTTATTCAGGTCATAAAAAAGTATATGCAGGAAAACAATATAGAACTTAAGGCAGAAATACTATATAATGAAGAAGATGATAGTAAAACGGAATACGCAGTAGATCAAGATTCTAAAAATCAAGAGAAGGTGCCTAGCTATATTATTACTTATAATATGTATAAAGAGGGTAAAAGTATAGCAGAAATAATCAGCGAGAGACAACTTAAAAGCCTTACAGTACAAGAACATATATTCAAATGTGCCTCTGAGGGATTTGATGTTAATTTAGATGATTTTATTCCAGAGCAACATGAAGCACTTATTATTGAAGTCATAAAAAAAATTGGAGCTTCAAAGTTAAAACCTATTAAAGAAGCATTACCAAAAGAAATAGATTATTTAGCTATAAAAGCAGCGATATTTAAATACGCTAATAATAAGATTTCTTAGAATAAAGGAGAAAAAATGGATAAATTATTTAGTGAACTAGGCTTACAAGAAAACCTTATAGAAGGCCTTGTTAAACAAGGAATTGAGAGTCCTACAGAAATTCAAGTAAAGGCTATACCAATTGGACTTGCGGGCAAAGACATTATAGGAGAGTCAGAAACAGGTACAGGTAAAACTTTAGCGTACTTACTACCGATATTTCAAAAGATAGATATAACATCAAAGGATATTCAAGCAATTATACTTGCACCTACTCATGAGCTTGCAATGCAAATACATAAGCAAATAGAATTGTTATCAGAGAACTCGAATACCTCTGTTAAATCCACTAGTATAATAGGAAATGTCAACATCAAAAGGCAGTTAGAGTCTCTTAAGGAGAAACCACATATAATAGTAGGGTCTGCTGGTAGAATTTTAGAACTTATAACTATGAAGAAACTAAAATCGCATGGGGTAAAGACAATAGTAATAGATGAAGGCGATAGAATGATAGATGAGGATAACATAGATGGAGTAAAAGCCATAATAAAAACTACCCTTAGGGATAGACAGATTATGGTATTTTCAGCTACAATATCACTTAAAGTAGTAGAAATTGCTAAAACTTTGATGAAGGAACCTGAGGTAATTAAAGTAGGCGATAAGAGCGTTGTAAACCCTAACATAGAGCATATGTATTTTGTAGTGGAAAAGAGAGATAAACTTCTTCTTTTAAGGAAGCTTATAAGCGCTACTAAACCTGAAAAGGCAATAATATTTATAAACAAAAGTGATGAGGTAGAAATTACAACTTCAAAGCTTAGCTACCATGGATTAAAAGTAGAAGGAATTCATGGAACATCTGATAAGATCAATAGAAAAAAAGCTATTGAGGATTTTAATGCAGGAAAAATTCAACTTTTAGTGGCATCTGATTTAGCAGCTAGAGGACTTGACATAGCAGGAATATCTCATATATTTAATTTGGATATACCAGAAAACTCTAAGGACTATTTGCACAGAGTAGGTAGAACTGGAAGAATGGGAGCGAAAGGCTTAGCACTATCCATAACTGAGGAGAGAGAGCTTGAACTTATTAAAAGTTATGAAAAAGATTTTAATATAGAAATTTTGCCAAAAGATATACGTATGGGAATGATTATTGATGTTAAAAATACACATATAGATAAGTCTTCCCAGCGTAATTCTAGGACCTACAACAAAACATCAAATTCTAATAAAAAGTAATCAGACCCAATAAAGAAAAAAATAAACTACAATAGCCTAGTTTCTTTTACTGTGGTATAATGATTCAGTAGTTTCCACTAGAATGAAATTACTTAATGTATGGAGGTATTTATAAATATATGATTAGTACAAATAATATAAGTTTAAGATATGGTGCACGTAAATTATTTGATAATGTTAATATAAAATTTAATCCTGGTAATTGTTATGGATTAATTGGGGCTAATGGTTCTGGTAAATCAACATTTCTTAAAATATTATCAGGTGAAATAGAAGCAAATACTGGAGATGTTTTCATAACGCCCGGAGAAAGATTGGCTGTTCTAAAGCAAGATCATTTTGAATTTGATGAAAATGAAGTTCTTAATACAGTAATGATGGGACATGTAAGATTGTTTGAAATAATGAAAGAAAAAGACGAATTATATGCAAAACCAAACTTTACTGATGAGGATGGAATTAGAGCTTCAGAACTAGAGGGTGAATTTGCAGAACTTAATGGATGGGAAGCTGAATCAGAAGCCTCAACACTACTCATGGGACTTGGAATAACTGAAGAGCTTCAAAATAAAAAAATGAAGGAAATAACAGGATCAGAAAAGGTTAAGGTTCTTCTTGCTCAAACTTTGTTTGGAAAACCTGATATTTTATTACTGGATGAGCCTACAAACAATTTGGATGTAAAGTCTAAAAATTGGCTTGAAAGTTTCCTACTTAATTTTGATAGTACTGTTATAGTTGTTTCCCATGATAGACATTTTTTAAATAAAATATGTACTCATGTTGCAGATATAGATTTTAGTAAAATTCAATTATTTGTTGGGAATTATGATTTTTGGTATGAGTCTAGCCAATTAGCCCTTCAAATGGCTAAAGATCAAAACAAGAAAAAAGAAGAAAAAATTGCAGAACTTCAAAACTTTATTGCTAGATTTAGTTCTAATGCATCTAAGGCAAAACAGGCTACTTCTCGTAAAAAACAATTAGATAAATTGACTTTAGATGATATAAAACCTTCTTCTCGTAAATATCCTTTTGTTGGATTTAAGCCAGAAAGAGAAGCTGGAAATGACTTATTAACAGTTGAAAATTTAAGTAAAACTGTGGATGGAGAAATACTTCTTGATAATGTATCTTTTATAGTTAGTAAAGGAGATAAGATTGCGTTTACAGGGGCAGATGAAATAGCTAAAACTACACTTTTTAAAATATTAATGGGTGAAATGGAGCCAGATAGTGGTGAATTTAAATGGGGAATCACTACATCTCAAGCTTATTTACCAAAGGATAACACAGAATATTTCTATGGCGTAGATTGTACCTTAGTTGATTGGCTACGTCAGTACTCTGAGGATAAGGCAGAAAGCTTTATTAGAGGCTTTTTAGGAAGAATGCTTTTCTCAGGTGAAGAAGCTCTTAAAAAAGCTAGTGTATTGTCTGGTGGAGAAAAGGTTAGATGTATGCTTTCTAAAATGATGCTTAGCAATGCGAATGTATTAATTTTAGATGAGCCCACTAACCATTTAGATTTAGAGTCTATTACTGCATTAAACAATGGGTTAACTAGTTATACTGGAACAATGCTATTAACTTCACATGACTCTCAATTAATTGCAACAGTTGCAAATAGAATAATAGAAATTACTCCTAAGGGATTAATGGATAAGCAAATGACTTATGATGAGTTTATAGAAAATGATGAGGTTCAAAAAGAACTAGATCTTATGTACAAATAAAAAGAAGGCACTTCTAATAAAATTCTATTAGAAGTGCCTTCTTAAAATTAACAAACTAAAGGCCAAATCCACCAAAGCCGCCGCCGCATCCGCCACGTCCACCAATGCCACCTACGCCTAATAATAAAAGAAGTATCCAGATTCCACTTCCACCACCAAGACCGCCTATGCCGCCAGTACCGCAGCCATTTCCACAGTTATTTCCACAACTGCAAACAGGTTTACAGCAACTAACAGGTTTACAGCAACTAACAGGTTTACAGCAACAACTATTGTTATGTCTATGACTCATATAAATAACCTCCTTATTTTTAATAAGTAAAAGTTTGAAAATCTACTAAAATAAATTAGGAGCTACTTTAGCGAGAAATTATACACTTTTACTTAAGTATTGGAGAGGGGTTGTTATACCAACCCATATAGGCAATGGATATCATCTTAGAAAGTTGTTAAATAAATTAAGTTGTAGCTGTACTTTAATATATTCCTCATTTTGCTAAGTGTGAATATAAAATTGTAATATGGATTTAAAATAAAAAGCTTAAACAAAACAATTAAAAATAGCATATATATTATCTGTAACGGTGAGGGAGGAGATGCAATATGTATGATGCATTTGTTAAACTGGTTAGTACAGTTGGCTTCCCTATAGGTGTGAGTATATATTTGTTAGTCAGATTTGAAAAGAAAATTGAGGATCTCAATAAATCTATTTCTTATCTAACTGTGATTATATCCACTGTTATAGGAAAATGTGAAAAATAAGGGTACCTATTTGGTATTCTTATTTTTTTATTTGTAAGAGTTTGTATCGAACATTGAAATTTATATTAATAATGTGTATAATAAAACAAAGGAGTATTGGTATATTATGTAACAACACGGAATACTAATTATTTATAAATGGGGGTTAAATGATGAAAAGTGATAATACTTTAGCTTCTGCTAAAGAAGCTGTTAGCGTGGCAACAGAGGATGCAATAACAATAGTGTCTGATGCAACAAAAGAAAATGTTGAAAAGACCATTAATGTGGTGAAAGATATTGCCAAAAATGTTAAATCAAAAGCGACGAAGGCAACAACTTCTGCAAAAAAAACAGTAGCTAAAAAAACTATAGCCAAGAGAGTTAACATTGCCTTTTACGTTCAATATCAGGGTAAGGAGGTTTCTAAAGAAACAATACTAGAAAAGATCCAAGATGAATGGATGAAATCTCATACACTTTCAGAAATTAAAACATTAGATATATATCTAAATGTTGATGAAGATACAGCATATTGCTTGGTAAATGGAGAAATTAAAATAGATATAAAATTATTCTAGCATCTTTTTATATAAATAAGAAAAGGCCTATGGCCTTTTTTTCGTTGAGACAAGATAAGGGCCATAACCTCTTTTCTTCTTTGAGATAAAAAGCTTATTTTAATACTTTAAAAGTAGTGTACAATATTAAAATTTTATGATAGATTAAAAGTATAAATAACATAACATACTACTTATTTTAGGAGGGGATTGTTAATGATACAAGAAAGACTTAACAAAGTTCTAAAAATTATGAAAGAGAAGAAGATACCTCAAATGATAGTAACAGACCCATCTGCTATATACTATCTTACAGGAAAATGGATTTTAGCTGGTGAGAGAATGCTTGTACTTTATATTAATTTAAATGGACATAATAAATTATTCATTAATGAGTTATTCCCTATAAGTGAAGACCTAGGGGTAGAAAAAATATGGTTTAACGACACTCAGAGTCCAGTAGAAATTGTTTCAAAGAACATTGATAAAGAAAAACCAATAGGCATTGATAAAAATTGGCCATCTCGTTTCTTAATAAAGTTAATGAAACTTAAAGGTGGTAGTACATTTGTTAATGGATCTGAAATTCTTGACATAGTACGAATGTGTAAGGATGAAGTTGAAAAAGATTTAATGAGAATAGCTTCAGTATTAAATGATGGTGCTATGGACAAAATGATAAAACTTATTCCAAAAAAATATTCCGAAAAGAAAATGGGGAAATTATTAGTCGATATTTGGGAAGGATTGGGGGCGCAGGGACATTCCTTTGAGCCAATCATAGGTTATGGTGCAAATGCTGCTGACCCTCATCATGAAATGAATGAATCAAAAGTTAAAAAAGGAGATAGTATAGTTATTGATATCGGATGCAAAATGAATTCATACTGCTCAGATATGACTAGAACTGTTTTCTACAAAACGGTATCAGACCACAGCCGTGAAGTTTATAATATTGTTAAAGAAGCAAATAAACGAGGAATAGATAAAGTTAAAGCAGGAGTTAGATTTTGTGATATTGATGCTGCAGCTAGAGACTATATAACTGAAAAAGGTTATGGAAAATATTTCACTCATAGATTGGGGCATTCCATAGGAATAGAAGTTCATGAATTCGGTGATGTTTCAGCTTCTAATACGGATAAGGTTCAGATTGGACAAATTTTCTCCATTGAACCAGGCATTTACATTCCGGGTGATGTGGGAGTTCGCATAGAGGATTTGGTGATGGTTACTAAAAATGGTTGCGAAGTATTAAATCATTATACAAAAGACTTGATTATTGTAGAATAGCATAAAAAGATCTTTAAATAAAGATTATAGTGCATACTTATATAAAAGCAAATAAAACAAATCGGAGATAATAAGCGTATGTCTGTTTTAAATAGGCATACGCTTTAATTATTATCATTTTCTACATAATATATAAGGTTAGGATATACTAATATAAGCAGGAGATGTGACCCATGAAATCGAATTTATTAAGTAGTAGCAAGACGCACTAATACGCTTAAAAAAGTTTAGTATAAAATAAAAATGCAATTTTTTAGTGGAGGAACAATTATGTTAAATATAGGTTGTCATTTATCAGTATCAAAAGGTTATAAAGCTATGGGGCAAGATGCTCTTAGTATAGGAGCAAATACATTTCAGTTTTTTACTCGTAATCCCAGAGGTAGTAAAGCAAAGGAAATTGATCCAAGTGATGCAGCTGCATTACTGGAATTATTAAAAGAAAATAAATTTGCTACAATCTTAGCACATGCGCCATATACATTGAATGCTTGTTCTGCAAATGAGAAAACTAGAGATTTTGCAGTGATGATCATGAAAGATGATTTACTTAGAATGGAATTTTTCCCGAATAGTTTTTATAACTTCCATCCGGGTAGTCATGTGAAACAAGGTGCTCAGGTGGGTATAGAATATATTATAAATATGCTTAACATTATACTAAAACCAGAACAAACTACCACAGTACTTCTTGAAACAATGTCTGGGAAAGGAACGGAGGTAGGTAGGACTTTTGAAGAATTAAAACAAATTCTTGATGGTGTTACGCTTTCAGGGAAAATGGGAGTATGCCTTGATACTTGTCATATATACGATGCTGGTTACGATATTGTTAATGATTTAGATGGAGTCATAGATGAGTTTGATAGAATTATTGGTCTTGATAAACTTTATGCAATTCATTTAAATGATAGTAAGAACCCATTTGCAAGTCATAAAGACCGCCATGAAACTATTGGAGAAGGATCTATTGGATTAGAGGCGATTAGTAGAGTTATTAATCATCCAAAACTACGTCACCTACCATTCTATTTAGAAACTCCAAATGAATTAGCTGGTCATGCAAAGGAAATTAAGATATTACGAGAAGTGTACATAGACTAAAAAAGGTGCCTCACATGGCATCTTTTTTTTATTCCCATTTTTTTTGTGATTAAAAAACTCACACTTTCCATCTAAGTAAATAATTTAACTATCAAATATTCTCAATACCTTCCATTTAAACTATTATCATTTACCTTACCAAATAAAATTGGAATCAATTGACGTCTTCAAGTTCTACGCGATAACATATTAAAATATTTTTAATTTTTAAATTACTTCTAAAAATCATTTAAATAGGATACAATAAATAAGAACATATATTCTGAAAATGGAAAAGAGGAAGATGAGTTATGTTATGAGTAGGTTAATATTCCATATTGATGTTAATTCGGCATATTTATCCTGGGAAGCTACATATAGGCTTCAACAGGGTCAACAAATAGACTTAAGGGAAATACCTTCAGTAGTAGGTGGAGATGAAGAATCTAGACATGCCATAGTTTTAACAAAATCTATACCTGCAAAAAAATACAACATACAGACAGGTGAAACATTGCATAATGCACGAAGGAAGTATCCTAAGATAGTAATTGTACCTCCAAGGTACTGGTTATATATACAATGTAGCTCAGCTATGCATAAAATGTTACAAGAGTATACACCTAATATACAAAGATTTTCTGTGGACGAGAGTTTTTTAGATTTTTCTAACATGGGAAATTTATATCCAGATTATATGGAGCTTGCAGAGACAATACGAGAAAGGGTGAAACAAGAGCTTGGTTATACTGTAAACATTGTTATTACAAGAAAGGGATATGTCTAATATATTATATATAATAAATAATTCAGGGTAGGCCTCTAAAAACAGGATATGTTTTTATTTTGTCGAATATATAGTTATTACATGTTATGTCTATGTCTATGTCTATAGAAAGTATAGTATAAAGATAATAAGGATAAGGGATAGAATGAGTACGGAGAAAGCCTGTAAGAAGTTATACAAGAGAGAATATCAAAAGAGATATGCTCCAGTGATAAATATAAATACATAAAGGAGAACAAAATTTTGAAAAGAATAGTTGAAAGAGGCGGTCCATTAGGAGCAATGTATGAAGTTTATTATGATAATGAAAAGTGTGCTAGAAATCGTACATGTATCTTTCACTCTATGCAGATGTATGATGGATTTGAATATATACTTTTATTTAGCAGCGATGGGCGACTCATTAAACCAGCATATGAATATATGAATATTGTTTTGAATAGAGCATCTATTAGCAAGAGACGTCTGGCACTTCAAGCTCTGAAGGTGTTGTATTCTTTCTTTGAATTATTCGGACTTAATGATAAGTCTGAGCTTGATAAGAAAGAGTTGTCTAAATTCATGGATTTTTTAAATGGAGGTTGTAAGCTTGGAAATGAAATTAGCTTGGAGTGTTCAACGTTGCGCTGCAACAGCACGATGAACGTCTATTTCGCAATATACAGAGAGTATTATAAAGATATACTTAAAGTTGAAAATTCGGCTTTGTATGAAGCGGTCACTAGGCAATTAGCTTCAGGAACGGGTTTCTTGGGATATGCTAGAGTAGAAACTATTACTGGTTATAATGTAAATCAGAAGGTTTTAGCACCAAGTATTATACCAAAGTATATTACTAAGGAAGAGTACTTTCTAATTCTCGATTTAATAAAGAAAAAATATGGCTTGCGAGAAGAAATAATAATCACCTTGATGTATCAGTATGGCTTAAGAAGGCTCCACCCCATACTGTGGTTCTTTGTATATTAATCGTTGCCATACCTCATATAACGTATTCTTGGAAATAAATCACCAGTGATTTTCACCAATAGCATGGCAACATATATATTTGCTAGGACTTTATATTAATACTAATCCATATCTTCAAAATATTTTAATAATTGTTTTTTACGGTGGAATAGGGTTACTACTAGGTTTAGAACATTTAATCCCCGAAATAAGAAAAGAAGGAACGTGGGTAATAAATATACCTAAACTCTTACTAATGGGGATTCCCTCATTGTATTTTTCACTTGCTGTTTTCATATACTATAGTAGTAATCAATTAGTACGAAATATATCATATCCAATTGGTATTTTATTAACTAATAATCAAAGCTTTATAGAGGTCTTTCCATTAATACTTGGATATTCAATTATTACGAGTTTTTATAAGAAAATAGACAGGTAATGAATAAATTCAGTTTAAAATATTCATAAATTTGACATTATAGGATTTTTTTAAAGCTAGGTTGTTTTATGAAAATTCAATTCAAATAAAAAGATATTATCATACAGAATTATTTAGGTCACGAAAGCAGAAAATTCGACGATATATATTCAAAAGTATCAATTACTGAAGCAGTTTCCCACTGCCTTTGTGGTTAAATATATAACCATAAGATTTATTAAAGATGACTCAGAAATATAACAGGCACACAATATAATTTTCTTTATGTTGTATGCCTTTTCCTATTACTAACTATATGGTTTAGTTAAGAATGCTATGTTTATTGTATATATTTTTCATAATCGTAGTTTATAAATTTCTTAAAAGATTTTACAAAGTAAAATGGAATTATTATAATAAACACCAGAAATAAGGAAACTGAAATAATAATTCTAATTGAAATAAAACCGGCTAGCACACCGCCAAGCGCCATGGCAAAGGGAGTAAGTCCCTGAGTAGTCATACTCATAAAAGCCATTATCTTTCCTCTCATTTCCCTAGGTGACGCAACTTGCACTGTTGATAATAGAATTACATTTGCAATTGAATTAAATAATCCGCTAATAAATAGGAATATTGCCATAATCACAAAAAATGACTGATTTATTGCAATGATAAGGCTTATATTAAATATTGCAATGGATATAACTTATACTCCGCACAATGTATTGGAAAATCCCTATATTTAATTTTAGGGATTTTTAAACTTGTATTTTCAATGAGAATACTAAATATTTACATAATTTAACAACGAAAGTATCTAAAATTATTTTTGTGTTAGCTTTCAAACTCTAAAGACATTATTATTAAAACGTAGAGTATTATTTTTAAAATAATACTAATTTAAAAAACAC
>Ga0209125_1001094_pt1 | contig 27929 bp, 25 predicted proteins | sample BarGraIncub1131A_FD_184503 | JGI IMG/M metagenome (GOLD analysis project Ga0209125, IMG submission 184503) | Arctic peat soil microbial communities from Barrow, Alaska - Barrow Graham LP Incubations 11-31A (SPAdes) (version 2) | ecosystem: Environmental > Terrestrial > Soil > Wetlands > Peat... | reverse complement strand
GCCGGGCCAGATCCTCCCCGGTTGCGAGGCTCGGGAGGCTGGCGGAAAGCCAGCCGAAGAACCCGCCGTCGAGGTTAGCCGGGCCGGTGCTGACCTTCCCGACCCCCTGGGCCTTGAGCGCCTCGGCCAGCCGGTCGGCGCTGGCGACCAGGGCGGAGCTGTCCACCCCACTGCCCCCCTTCAGGGTGATCACCAGTTTCCGGGTGAAGGGGGCCAGCTGCATCAGGCGGAAGTCCTGGGCGACGGACGAGCTGTCGTCGGGGAGCATCGCTACGATGTCTTCCTGGATCTGCAGCCGCGAGGAGGCGAAGGCGCCCGCCAGAACGATCAGCAGGGTCGCGGCGAGCAGGAGCTTGCGGCGGCCGGAGAAGAAGCGGTAGACGCGCTCGAAGAGGGTGAAGGAGGGAACGGTCATCTAGAAAAGGTCCGCCTTGAGGTTCTTGTTGACGGCGGTGTTGACGAACCTGATCCGGGTGAAATCGCCGTCCTTCTCGTGCAGTTCCACGCTCCGGACATACCTGCCGTCGGCGCTGAAACTGATCAGCAGGTGGTGTAGGAACCCGGCGGTGGCGGCCGAGCGCGGCTCCAGCCGGAGCGCCACCGGGGAGTTGTCGATGACGCTGATCCGGTATTCCTTCTTGAGCCAGGAGAAATCCGCCCTGGCCCAGGCGAAGAGCTGGTCGGACACCAGTTTCATGACCGGCTCCTGGCTGATCTGGAAGCTCTCGGTGCGGCCGGTCCGCTGGTGCCAGCGCCGCCCCTTCTCACCCTTCAGGACGAATCCGGAGGCGACCGGCGCGGTCAGCTCCCAGCGGAGCAGGTCCGGCTTTTGGAAGTAGAAATGCCCCTTGGAGCTGAGCACGGTCTTGAACATGCTCAGGTGCTTTTCCTGGATGAAGTCGCTGGAGAGCGTTTTGACACCGCCCGCCGTTTTTTCCAGGGAACTGAAGAGCGCGGCGGTTGCGGCTGGGGAAGCGGAATCAGCTCTGGCTGGACCCGTAGCGAGCAATAACATGGATATTAGGAGCAGGATCCGCGTCATGCCGCACCCCCAGTTCCGACGATCCAGAGTTTGATGGTGCCGCTGGCGATGGTCTGGGCGGCGCATTCGATCTCCCCCTCGGCGATGGCGAACTTCTCGAAACTGCCAACTGTCCTGATGCGGATCCGGAGCCGATCGCCGGCGCGGGCCCGTCCGTTGACGCGCAGCTTCCGGATGCCGACCAGGTATCCTTCCGAAACCTCCCTGTCGTGGAGCCGGTCCTCGTACCCCTTGATGACCGCGTATCCCTGGGCCAGCAGTTCGACCAGGGCCACCTCGTCCAGCTCGCCTGTCGCGTCGACCAGGATGCCGTCGACGGCGGGTACCGTCTCGACCAAGCCGGCCGCGTCGTGGTAGGAGAGGAGGGTATCCACGAGCCGCATGGGGAGGCGATGCGGGATGAAAGCTTCCGCCGGTTTGGGTAAAGTCAGGTCGTACTTCATGCGGTCTGTCCTTGGTTGTTGGATACGAAAAACAAAAAGCGTCGCACACGGATGGAACGGAAACTGGCGGATAACGGCAGGTTAAACAAAGTCTTTGGGTTAAAGACTCAAACCAAAAGCCTTAGGTTAATCATGCCTATTCCGCAATTTTATGCCGTTACCCGTGTGCTAGGTTTTGACTCGTTTGAAAGCCAAGCCTTCGCATCAGGATTAACGGAAATTTACGCTCCGGCTAGCGCCAGTAGACCGGGAGGTCGTCGAAGATCTGGCTTGAGAACAGCAGCTTCCTGAATTTCACCAGGTCGTCGTGAAAGACGCGCTTGTTGTCGTACACCTCGAATTCCTTGTTCAGGATGGCGTAGATCCGTCCGGTCCCGCCGCCGAGCCGGTCGGCGTTCCTGAAGGAGAGCGCCTGGAGATCGGCCAGCACCTCCAGCGTCACCACGTGCTTGGCGTTACTGACTGACTTGAAGGCCTTGCGCGCCGCCACGGTCCCCATGCTGACCACGTCCTGGTTCGAGGCGTTGCAGGAGATGGAGTTGGTGGAGACGGGGTTCGCGAGCTGACGGTTCTCGGCGGTGGTGGAGGTGGCCAGGTACTGCGCCCCCATGAATCCCATGGTGAGTCCGAGGGTGCCGGGGATCAGGAACTCGGGAAGCCCTTCGTTCAGGCTTCGGTCCAGGAACTTGTTGATCCGGCGCTCCGAGAGGTTGCAAAGCGTCGCCATCGCCATGCAGAGCGAGTCCATGGCGAAGCTGATGCTCTGGCCGTGGAAATTGCCGCCGTGGATGATCTTCTTCTTCTCCGGGACGATGAGCGGGTTGTCGTTGGACGAGTTCGCCTCGGTCTCCACCACGCGGATCGCGGCCTCGATCGCCTCGGTGATCGGCGCCAGGATCTGGGGGGTGCAGCGGATGGAGTAGACGTCCTGCACGTTGATGTCGGTCTCGTACACCGGCCCCTCGGTCTGGCCCTTGCGGATCAGCTCGTGCATGTCCTTTCTGAGGGTGATGTTTCCCGAGCCGGTGTACAGGTTCCGGATGGTCTCGGCCACCTGGAGCTGTCCCGGGTGCGGCTTGAGGAGGTGCAGGTCCTCGTCGAAGGCGTCGTCGATGCCGCCGAAGATCTCCAGGGCGAAGGCGCCGGTGACATAGCTTACCCGGAGCAGCTTCTTGGCGCCGAACAGGGCGAAGGCCGCCAGGGCGGTCATGGCGCTGGTGCCGTTCATGAGCGCAATCCCTTCCTTGAAGCTCAATACCATCGGGACGATGCCGAGCTTTTGGAAAAGTGTCGCCGTGTCGTGCAGTTCGTCCCGGTAGTACGACTTCCCCTCGCCGATGACCGTGAGCGAGAGGTGCGCCAGATGGATCAGGTCACCCGAGGCGCCCACCGATCCGCATTCCGGGATGTAGGGGGCGATGCCGCGGTTGATCAAATCCCTGACGAACTCGAGCAGCTCGATGCGCACGCCGGAGTACCCCTTGACCAGGGTGTTCAGGCGCACGGCCAGGATGGCGATGGTGACGTACGGTTTCAGGGGATCCCCGAGGCCGGCCGCGTGGCTCCTGATCAGGTTCACCTGGAGCGCCTCGATCTCGGAGTCGTCGATGATCTTGTTGCACATCGGGCCGAACGAGGTGTTCACCCCGTAGATGATGCGCCGGGCGGCGACCTCCTCCTCGAGGAAGGCGCGGCTTGCCCGGCAGCGTGCCAGCGCCGCCGGTTCCAGCGCCACCTGCTTGTCGCCAATGCCGATGGCGACGATATCTTCCACGGTCAGATCAGCTCCGTTCAGTACTATGGTGGGTCGTTTGGACATGGTTGGGTTCCCTTTTGTTGAGTAGTCGAACAGGTAGCTCTGGTTCGCGGGTGGCCTCCTCCGGTGGAGCAGGCGCCCGGTTACGTTGTCAATTGTTCATTGTCAATTGTCAATTGATTACTGCGGCGCTGCGGCGGTCGAAAAAGGTGACCGGTTTGCGTTTGTCGGCCCGGACGGTCACCCTGAGGATCTCCTCGGGGGGGACGATCACCACCTCGGGCCTGACCCGGATGGCGGCCGCGATCCTTTCGGCGACGTAGCAGGTGGCAAGCGACGGGTCGCTGGAGCCGACCACCACCCGGATCCGGTCCGAGAGGGCGAACTCGCTCTCCGCCTCGATGTAGTAGCCGCGTATCTCCGGTATCCCCTGCAGCACGGCGGCGATTGCCGGAGGGTAGACGGTGGTGCCGCGGTACTTGAGCATCTGGGACTTCCTTCCCACGATCGGCCCCAACCGGGGCGTGTTCCTGCCGCAGGGGCAGGGCTCCAGGTGCAGCGCGGCTATGTCCCCGGTCTTGAGGCGCAAAAGCGGCATGCCGGTGCTACCGAGCGGGGTGGCCACCACCTCGCCGAGGCTCCCGGCGGGGACCGCTTCCCCCTTCTCGTCGACGATCTCCACCGCGATCAGGTCGGGGTGCAGATGTCCGCCAAGACCGGCCTCGCAGTCGGTGAAGGAGGTTGCCATCTCGGTGCTCGCATAGGTGCCGAAGACCTGGCAGCGCCAGGTCTGGACCAGGCGCTCCCCCAGCGGCAACAGGGTCAGGTCCACGCCTCGGATCGGCTCCCCGATGCAGACCAGTCGGGTGACCCCGAGGCCCCTGGGATCGATCCCCTCGGCCCAAAGCCTTTCCCCGACGGCGAGCAGCAGGGACGGGACCCCGACGATGGCGCTCGGGCGGCAACTCCTGATCAGCTCAATGAGGAACGGGACGGAACTGGAACCTCCCCGGATGACGGTGCAGCCGATCCGGGTGAGACCGAGGAAGTAGGCGAGCCCCGCCATGAAACAGCGGTCCAGCGCCGCGGCCACCAGCACCCGGTCCTCCCGGGTGAATCCGGCGCCGCGAAAGGAAAGCTCCTCGTTGTAGCCGAGCCTGTCCAGGTCGGCGGCGCTTTGCAGCATGGCGACCGACTTCCCGGTGGTGCCGGAGGTGAGGCAGATATCGACGATCTCCCCCGGGGGGACGGCGAGGAACTGGGCGTGGCTGTCCTCCAGGTCGCGCTTCTCGGTGAAGGGGAGCCGCGCCAGATCGCTCAACCGCAGCAGATCTCCCGCGCTTATCCCGGCCCGCTGCATCCTTTGCCGGTAAAAGGGGGAATGTCCCGCGCAGTAGCGGACATGGGAGCGCAGCAGTTCGTCCTGGCGCTCGGCGATCAGCTGGGCGTCGCCGCGGGCAAGGAGCGCCGCGGCGAGCGGGTCCCGCGCCACGGTTTTCGATACTTTCTCTAGCATGATTCCACCTGCATTTCCTTCAGGGTGCGCGCCATCCGGTCCCGCACCTCCCGTCGCATGGCGCTATGCCCGGATGGGCCCGGGAACGCGGCGGGGTGGATCGGCGCCAGCGCCCTCAGCCGCACCCGTGAGGGATGCAGCAGGAAGCGGCCCGGAGGCAGCAGGGTGTCGGTACCGGTTATGCAAAGGGGAACGATCGGCACCCCGGTCTCCTGGGAGAGTCGAAACGCCCCGGAGTGAAAGGTCTGCAGGCGGCCGGTCCGGCTGCGATGCCCCTCCGGGAAGAAGAGCACGCCCCCTTTTTTTTCGAAGGTCTCGGCGCAGGTCCGGACCACCTCGTCCCAGGCGCCCTGCTCCACGTCCAGGTAATTGGCGAGCCGCATGAACAGGGTGTACCAGTACATCTTGAAGGGCCAGGCGCCCACGGCGAAGATGACGTCGTGGAAAGGGAGCGACGCGATGAAATAACTGTCGAAAAAAGAGAGGTGGTTCACCACCAGGATGCAGGGGCGCTCGATCTTCTCCACCCCATAGCTCTTGAAGCGGACCAAGGGGGAGAGGATGACGATCAGTCCATAGCCGTGGATTTTGATCAGATGCCGCATGATCCTGCCCAGGTCCCACCCGGTCAGGAGCTTCCAGGCCAGCAGGCAGAAGGGGGAGACCAGGATTCCCGCGACGATCCAGAGGGCCATCAGGGGGTAGAACATCAGGTTCAGCAGGGTCGTTTGCATCCGCTTGCCTACCCTGGTTTCGACCTTGCGCCGATGCTTGACGGAACTGGCCACCACGTTACTTGGCGCCCTCCGACAGGCGCTTCTTGGCTATGACGAAGCTGTGGATATCGCCCAGGGTGCGGATCTTGCGGATCGCCTCCTCCTCGCGGATCTTGATGCTGAAGGCCGTTTCCAGCACGATCACCAGGTCGACGACGTCCAGGCTGTCCAGCCCCATGTCCTCAAATAGTTCGGTTTCGGGGGTCATCTTCGCGAGATCGAATTCGAACTCCTCCGCGAGGGAGCTGTTGATGAGTGCTACGATTTCCTGGTCGGTCATTGCTGGTATCTCCTTAATATTATGGATGAATTGACTCCACCCAGGGCAAAGTTGTTTTTTATCACCGCGTTCACGGGGCGCTCGCCGATCCCCCGCTGGTGCGCGACGCCGGCGCAGAGCGGGTCGATGTTGTCGAGGTTCAGGGTCGGGATCAGTACCCCGCGCCGGATCATCTCGATGCAGGCGGCGAGTTCCAGGGAGCCGCTGGCCGCCATGGCGTGTCCCAGGTGCCCCTTCAGGCTGCTGGTGGGAGTCCGGGAGCCGAAGACGTCGGCGATCGCCCCGCATTCGGCGATGTCTCCCTGCTGGGTGGCCGTCGCGTGGGCGTTGACGTAATCGACCTGGGACGCATCAAGCTCCGCGTCGGCCAGCGCCAGCCGCATGCAGTCCGCGATGCTCGCCGAGTTCGGGTTGGCGATGCTGGCCGGGTCCGAGTTGGTGGCGAAGCCGGTGATCTCGGCGAGGACGCTGGCGCCGCGCCCGAGGGCGGATTCCAGCGACTCCAGGAGCAGTATGCCGCTCCCCTCTCCGCAGACGATGCCGTCGCGGTCCCGGTCGAAGGGGCGCGGGGTGCTGGTCGGGGAGTCGTTGAACGCGGTCGAGGCGGCGTTCATGATGTCGAAGGTCCCGGAGGTGAGCGGGTGGAATTCGTCCGCCCCCCCGCAGAGCATGAAGTCCTGCTTTCCGAGGCCGATGGTCTCGGCGGCGTAGCCGACCGCGTGGCTGCTGGTGGAGCAGGCGGCAGCGGGGGCCAGTATCCGTCCGGTGACCCCGAGCACCTGGGCCACGTTGGAGGCGCAGCTGTGGTTCATGATATGGAAGAAGAGGGTCGATTTCATCTTTTCCAGGCTGTTATCGGCGCTGAAATCCCGGAAGAAATCCTGCATGGTCTGCGGGCTCCCGGTGGTCGAGCCGACCGAGACCCCGAGCCTGCCCCCCCGGAGCTGCGCCTCGGATAGGCCCGCCATTTGCGCGGCGTCCTGCGCGGCGAGGGTGGCGAAGACCGACATGCTCGACATGGAACGGCGGAATTTTCTCGGGATTTCCATCGGGTCGACCCCTGTGGCAAGTGCCGCCACCCGGGTCCTCATCCCCTTTATCTCGGCCAGGGCCGGGACCCGCACCACGCCGCTTTTCCCGGCGAGCAGCGCGTCCATCAAGTTTTCCATGCCGCGGCCGAAGGGGGAGACCACACCCATTCCCGTTACGACGACTCTTCTCAGCAGCATGCCTTCAGCTCCTTTCTCATGAGATCGTGCCCGAGGACGCTGCCGCAGGCGAGTAAACCGGAGAGCACGGTCCCCATGACGCCGGGGGAAACGATCGCCTGTCCGGCCAGGAAAAGCCCTGGTATCCGCGTTACCGGATACGGGTTGTACTGTCCCACCATGTGTTTGACCCCATACAGCCCGCCCAGCGGCGTAGCGCAGAAATCCCGGAGGGTGAGCGGGGTAGCAGCTTCCATGAACCGTATGTTCCCGGCGAGGTCGGGGCAGGCCCGCTCGATCTGGCCCCGCATCCGGCAAAGCGCCTGTTCCTTGAAAATCCGGTACTCCTCGGGCCGGTTTCCCGCCCGGGAGGACTGCCAAGGGGCGGTGGCGGCGAAGAGGCTGGGGCAGATCCCGATGAACCCCGCCGGCTCGACCCCACCCTCCCGGTAGGCGGCGCTCAGGTAGAGCGGGGCATCCCCGATCGGTCTCACGCCCAGTTCATTGAGGCATCCCGGGTCCGGGATCAGGAACCTGTTGGTTCCGGCCAGAGTCGGGACACTGTTTTCAGTGACGGCGAAGCAGAGGAACGCGGAGACGGTCTCTTCGAGGGAACCGAGACGCTTTCGGTAGGCCGGGCGGAAGCTCCCCTCGGGCGCCAGTTCCAGGAGGGTCCGGGGGTGAACCGTGGCGATCGCCGCGTCGCAGGCGAGCGACTCGCCCCCGGCCAGTCGCACCCCGGAGAGTGCTCCGTCCGGGGCGACCCGAATCCCGGTCACCTCGCGGTCGCAAAGGACATCGACGCCGAGTTCGGCGAGCCGGGCGTCCAGGGCGCGCGCCAGGCCCAGGCCGCCGCCGCGTATGCCGCGCGCCGACCCGTAGTAGCTCCCGACAATGGAGGCGTGCTGGGCGAAGGAGACCTCCTCGCTAGATACACCATACAAAAGGCAATGCATGGAAAGCAAGCTTTTTAGCAGCGCGTTTCCCGTCAGGGCGTCGAGGGTTTCCCTAAGGGTCGGGCCGAGGATCCTCTGCAGGGCGGCCTTCGAGTCGATCTCGGCGTCCAGGTTCAGGTAGGGCTGGGCGGCGCCGATGGCGCGGACCTGGGCGAGATAGTTCCGGATTGCCCCGCGCTCCTCGGGAAAGGTTTCGCAGAGCCTCTCCTGGAGCCTGGCGAAGCCGACCGGGAACCGGAACTCGAAGCCGGCGCTCTCGCAGCGGAATAGGTCGAACCCCTCCTCCTCGAAGGGGAAACTGGTTATCCGGTCCGAAATGCCGAGATAACGGAAGAAGATATCGAGCGGTTCTCCCGCGCCGAGCCCGCCGGTGTAATGGAAGCCGGTGTCGAAATGCACACCGTGGCGCGAGAAGCCCCGCAAAAGCGGAGCCGTTCGTTTCTCCTTTTCCAGAAGCGCCACCCGGTAACCGTTTTGGGCCAGGGTGATGGCCGAGGTGATGCCGGAAACCCCCGCGCCGATGACGACGAAGTCGTAGCTCATTCAGTGAATCTCAGCACCAGGCAGGAGTTGGTCCCGCCAAAGCCGGCGGAATTGCACAGGACATGGCCGGGCGCCTGGTCTATGCGCTGGGCCGCGATGTTCAGGCGCGCCGAGAACTCGTCGGGTTCCGAGAAGTTGATGTTGGGCGCGATAAACCCCTGCCGGGCCATGATGGTCGAATAGACCACCTGGGAGGCGCCGGACATCCAGAGTTCATGGCCGGTCATCGACTTGACGGAAGAGACCGGCGGGGTCCTCGGTCCGAACACGGCGGAGATGTTGCGCGCCTCGGCGGCGTCCCCCGCGGGGGTCGAGGTCGCGTGGGCGCAGATGTAGTCGATGTCGCACTCCTTGATTCCGGCAAGGGAGATCGCCTTGCGCATGGCGCGCTGCAGGCCGTCCTGGCTCGGCACCGAGATGTGGTTGCCGTCCGAGGAAAAGGCGTAGCCACCGACCTCGCCCAGGATGACCGCGCCGCGCTCCTTGGCCAGGTCGTAGCGCTCCAGCACGATGGCGGCGGCGCCACCGCTCGGGACCAGGCCGTCGCGCCCGGCGTCGAAGGGGCGCGAGGCGCGCTCGGGATCGTCCAGTCGTGTCGAGAAGGCGCCCAGGGCGTCGAAGCTGCACATCGATTCCCAGTTGATCTCCTGGGCACCCCCACAGATCACCCTTTCCTGCCGTCCGAAGGCGATCAGGTCGGCGGCCTGGCCGACCGCGTGGCCGCCGCTGGAGCAGGCGGAGCTGATGGTCCAGCAGGCCCCTCCGGTCTTGAAAAGGGTGTTCAGGTTCATGGTTATGCAGGAGGTCATGGAGCGAAAGACGTGGCCGCTCCCGATCAGCTTGGTCTCGCCGCGCGCCCTCAGGAGGTCGACCTGCTCGACTGCCGCGATGCAGCTGGAATCGCAGCCGAAGATCAGGCCGGTTTCCCCGCTTTGCACCTCCTCGTCGGACAGCCCCGACATGGCGAGCGCGTCGAAGGCGGCCGCGTGGGCCTGCACGGCGAAGTCCGGCATGGTCTTGCACTGCTTCTTGGAGAGCAGCGCGCGCGGGTCGAATCCGGTGATGGCCCCGGTCAGGGGACCCCTGAAGCCGAGTCTGCGGCGCTCCTCGTCGAGTACTATGCCCGATTTTCCTGCCCTCAACGCCTCTCCGACGGCCTCTATGGTGTTGCCGAGGCAGGAAACGATGCCTATTCCGGTGATCGCTACTCTATGCACGGGTGCCTCTCCTGATATAAATGGTGCGGCGTGTAAAAGGGAAACTGCTTGGCGGGGACGATTTCTGGCGCGCCCCGCGTCGGCTACATGTAGGCGCCGCCGTTCACCGCGATGACCTGCCCGGTAATGTAGGACGCCTTATCCGAGCAAAGGAACGCCACGACCTCGGCGACCTCCCCGGGCTTGCCCACGCGTCCCATCGGAATCATCGGGAGTATCCGCTCCATCGGGAGCCCTTCGATCATCTCGGTTTCGATGAATCCCGGCGACACCGCGTTCACCAGTACCTTCCGCTTGGCGGTCTCGGCGGCCAGGGACCTGGTGGCACCGATCAGCCCGGCCTTCGCCGCGGAGTAGTTCACCTGGCCCGGCATGCCGCTTTGCCCGGAGGTGGAGGCGATGTTGATGATCCTCCCCGACCTTTTTTTGAGCATTCCGACCAGTATGAGCTTGGTGACCAGGAAAAAACCGTCCAGGTGGACGGAGAGCACGTCCTTCCATTCGCTCTCCCCCATCCAGACCATCAGGGTGTCCTTGGCAAAGCCCGCGTTGTTTACCAGGACGCAGGGGGAATCCTGCTCGAGGAGCGGACCGAGCGCCTCTTTCACTGCCGCGGGATCGGCGACGTCAAAGCATAAAAGCCGGCAACATCTCCCCAACTCCTCTATCTGTTTGGCTATGGCGGCCGCGGCACCATGGTCGGAACGGTAATTGAGCCAGATGTCGTAGCCGTCGCGCGCCAGGACCAACGCGATGGCTGCTCCGATTCCCTTACTCGCCCCGGTCACCAAGGCTATTCTTTGTTCTTGCATGGATGACATCCTCGATTGAAAAGAAGCTGAGACAATAAAATAGGCGAGTTGTCAACCTGACGGCCTGCAGCAGGGGTTATGCTACAACTATCGTGCCGAGGGCTGGCTGCGGAGTTCGCGGGTATAAGTTGCTGATATTGTGCGTTGCACCGGAAAGTGGGTTGCATGGCTATAAGGGCGTTGTCTAAATTGGCCGTCATAATTAACGGAGCCGCCAAATGCGGTGGGTCGTGCGCGGGGGTAATCAAATATTGGGCCTAGGTCGCATCGTTTTGACTATTCCAGATCCTATCTGGTTAGGGAACCTATATCGGAACATAATACAAGGATTTGAGATTCGGAGCAACAATTAACAAGTAAGAAAAATAAGTTGATAGTGACGATTTTACTCCTTTGAGACAGACTTTCGGGAATCGGTTCCGGATATGCCTGGCTGGCGGCGGTAGGCCTCTCTTTCTATGATTAGCGGTGTCTCATGCTGTGACAGGGAAAGAGTAATCCTGGAGGAATAAGTTGTGTTCCGTAAAAATTGGTGTAATATAAATAAAAAATTATAACATGCTCGCCGTTGTTCAAAGCATCGGCTTCGTCCTCACTGACTGTGGACGGCGCGGATTGCCACTGCAGAAGGTCCTGGCGACTGCCGCCCACGCTCTAATAGGTATCAAAGTCCCGGAGGCACCATGCGCCACGCGGAAATACTTCTCGTCGAGGATAACAGGGATTGCGAGGAACTGTCCCTGCGAGCCCTCAAGAAAGCGGGTTACGGAGATGTGGCGGTCGCGCGAGACGGGGTGGAGGCGATCGGAATGCTGCTGGGAGAGGATGGCGACACCCGGCCTTGCCGTGAGCAGCCGAGTTTCGTGCTGCTTGACCTGAAACTGCCGAAAATCGACGGGATCGGCGTGCTGGCGAGGATCCGCGGCGACGAGCGGACCAAGAGACTCAAGGTTTTCGCCCTCTCCTCCTCCGAGGATCCCCGGGAGATCGAAGGGTGTCTGCGTCTCGGCGTGGTCGCGGTCCTGCCCAAACCGCTCGACACGGCAATGCTGAAGCTGTGGCTGTCGTGACTCGGCGCGGCTGAGGGGCCGGTCGCAATTTAGCAAGGCATTGGGGCCTTCAGTGCATCCTCGACCACGATCTCAAGTTCCGCGATCGCGATTTCCTTCAGTCCCAGTACCCGTGCCTCGCCCCCGGCGAAGAGCAGCAGCGCCGGATCGCTGCGCAACCCGACGCCGAGCTTCCTGCAGGCAAAATTCGCCAGACGGACCATGGCGAGGAGCTCATTGCCGTGGTCCCACCCCTCCTTTTCGTGTTCCGCCACGATCGCGCAGTAGATCTCCGGCATGTGCCACTGAACCATGAGTTGGTGACCCTGCTCGACATGCAGGCTTTCCAGCACCTCGGACAGCACGGCCGGTCCGGCATTGATGCCGAGTGCCTCCTCCCGGTTGATCTCCTCCATGACCTTCAGGAGGAAAAGTTTCCCGATGTCGTGCAGGAGTCCGGCCAGAAAGGCTTCCTGCGCCAGCGCGCCGAAGCCGGACTTGGCGGCCAGCCACTTGCTCCCGATGGCGCAGCAGTAGGCGTGCTTCCAGAGGGCTTGCATGATCGCCATGCATTGTGGGTCGTCGGAACAGTACAGGTCCTGCTGGGTGGTAAGCATCGCCAGGTTGGCCACCTCACGGGAGCCCAGCCTGACGATCGCCTCGCGGATGGTGCTCACCTTGCTGAGCCCTGAATAGAACGCGGAGTTGGCGACGCGCAGCACCTGGCTTGCCACCCCGGGATCGGCGCTGATCAACTGGTGCACATCGTCAATGCTGAAGTTAGGGCGGCTGAGCACCTGCTGCAGCCGGAGCGCCACGGCGTGGAACACCGGAACACTCAGGGTATCGGCTGCCAGCCGTTTTTTGACGACGTCGACGATGGAAGTGCCGTGGGTCATAGGTCGTTTCCCCTGGCGCCGGTGGGCGCGGTCAGCTGCCAAGTATCCGTTTCAGTTCAGCGAGTGGGCGGGGTAGAGAGATGCGCGGCAGGTCGCGCAGCACCTCCTGGATGGAGACCAGGCCGCTGGCCGCCTTCACGTGCCATTGCCATCGATTTGCGGGGGATGCATGAAGAGCAGGAGGGTAGGAACGGGCGATTGAGGCGTGTTTTAGCAGCTTAATGTGGACGCGCGTCGGGGTGGCGCGGGCAAAGCGCGGGCAAAGAAAAAGGCCCCGATCCGTGGGGGCCTCCGAGTGCCAGGAATTGCCGGGAGCCTCGCTACTCTCCCTTTTTGTCATCTTCTCCGCGACCCGCCTTGATCTCGATATCCTCTTTGCCGCTGGAGGCCTTCTTGAAGTTCCTGATGCTTTTGCCGAACGCACCGCCGATCTCGGGGAGCCGTCCGGCACCGAAAACCACGAGCACAATGACAAGGACCACGATGAGTTCCGGCAAGCCGAATCCAAACATATGCACCCTCCGTTTTCAAAATTGCTGATGCTGCAGTATCGCACCGCGCGGATAAAAAATCAAGCTGTTGCGCGCGTGAGCCGTAAGAGTTTGATTATTAAACTCATTGCACTTCGACCGGAAAGTTGCTATAGGCAGTAGCTAAGGCCGTATTGCCATCATTCAAGGCGAGGAGAGCTCAGATGAACAAGATGATCCTGCTGGTGGAGGACAACCCTGACGACGAGGCGCTCACCCTGAGGGCGGTGCGAAAATATACGCCGCACGGAATCGTCGTGGCCCGCGACGGTGCCGAAGCGCTCGATTTCCTTTTCGGAACCGGATGCCATCAGGGGCGCGATCTCTCGAACAGCCCGCTCCTCGTGCTGCTGGATCTGAAGCTCCCCAAGGTGAACGGCCTGGAGGTGTTGCGGCGCATCAGGGCGGATGCCAGGACCCGGGTCATCCCCGTCGTCGTTTTCACCTCCTCCACGGAGGAACAGGATATCCTGGACAGTTACAGCCTCGGGGCCAACAGCTACATCCGCAAGCCCGTGGATTACAACCAGTTCTGCGGGGACATGAGGCAGGTGATGACCTACTGGCTCGGCTTGAACCAGCTTCCCCCCCAAAGAAACTGCTTCCCGTCTTGAAACGCCCCCTGTTGCGATGGCGCCCGTCGTGCTATCATCGGCCACTATGGATAAATTCGAACTGGTAAGCGGGTTTGAGGCGCGTGGCGACCAGCCCCGGGCGATCGAGGAATTGACCGAGGGGGTGCTGCGTGGGGATCCTCACCAGGTACTGCTCGGGGTGACCGGCTCGGGCAAGACCTTCACCATGGCCCACGTGATCGCCAGGGTGAACCGCCCGACCCTGGTGCTCGCCCCGAACAAGACCCTCGCGGCCCAGCTTTACGGCGAGTTCAGGGATCTCTTCCCGGGCAACGCCGTGGAGTACTTCGTTTCCTACTACGACTACTACCAGCCCGAGGCGTACCTCCCCTCCTCGGACACCTTCATCGAGAAGGACTCCTCGATCAACGACGAGATCGACAAATTCCGACACTCCGCCACCCGCAGTCTCTTGACCCGCCGCGACGTCATCATCGTCGCCTCGGTTTCCTGCATCTACGGGATCGGCTCCCCCGAATCCTACCAGGAGATGCAGATCCGCGTGGCCGAGGGGGACACCCTTGAGCGTGACGACTTCCTGAAGCGCCTGGTGGAGATCCAGTACGAGAGAAACGACGTCGATTTCCACCGGGGAAGCTTTCGAGTCAGGGGAGACACCGTGGAGGTGTTTCCGGCCCACGACAACGAACGCGCGCTCAGGATCGAGTTCTTCGGGGACACGGTCGAGGCGATCTCGGAGATAGACCCCTTGAGGGGGGTGCAGCTGAGCAAGCTTCCGAGGTGCGCCATCTATCCCGCCTCGCACTACGTGGCGAACCGGGAGACCCTGGAGCGGGCGGTCGGGCAGATCAAGGTCGAACTGGAGGAGCGCCTGCGTTACTTCCAGTCCCAGAACATGCTGATCGAGGCGCAACGCATCGAGCAGCGGACCTTCTTCGACATCGAGATGATGGAGGAGATGGGGTTCTGCCAGGGGATCGAAAATTACTCGCGCCACTTCGACGGACGTGCCCCGGGCGAACCCCCCTACACCCTGATCGACTACTTCCCGGCCGATTTCCTGCTCATAATCGACGAATCCCACATCACGGTCTCGCAGGTGGGGGGCATGTACCGGGGGGACCGCAGCCGCAAGGAGACCCTGGTGAATTACGGGTTCAGGCTCCCTTCGGCGCTGGACAACCGGCCGCTCACTTTTCAGGAATTCAGCGCCAAGCAGAACCAGACGGTCTACATCTCGGCTACCCCGGCGGACTACGAACTGCAGGCGGCGGGAGGGGTGGTGGTGGAGCAGGTGATCCGGCCGACCGGGCTCATCGACCCGGCCATCGAGGTGCGGCCGGCCTCGGGCCAGGTGGACGACCTGCTGTTCGAGGCGCGCCTGACCACCGAGCGCGGCGAGCGGACCCTGGTGACGACGCTCACCAAGCGGATGGCGGAGGAGTTGACCGACTACTACCGCGACCTCGGGGTGCGGGTCAGGTACCTCCATTCCGACATCGACACCTTTCAGCGCATGCAGATCCTGCGGGACCTGCGCCTGGGGGAGTTCGACGTGCTGGTCGGCATCAACCTGCTGAGGGAGGGGCTGGATCTTCCCGAAGTATCCCTGGTGGCGATCTTGGACGCGGACAAGGAGGGGTTTCTCCGCTCGGCCCGCTCCCTGATCCAGACCTGCGGCAGGGCGGCTCGGAACGTCTCTGGCCGGGTCATCATGTATGCGGACAAGGTGACTGGCTCGATGCAGTCCGCCATCGACGAGACGCTGAGACGGCGCGAGCTGCAGACCGCCTACAACGTCGCCAACGGCATAACGCCCGAGAGCATCAGGAAGACCATCGGCAACACCCTCGCCGCGCCGGAGGAGCGGGACTGGTTCCCCGTCCCCGTTGCCGGGGACGAGCTGGAGAAGGTCAAGGATATACCGAAGACGGTAAAGAGGCTGAAGAAGGAGATGCTTCTGGCGGCGAAGGCGCAGGATTTCGAGAGGGCGGCCGAGCTGCGCGATCGGATCAAAAGGCTCCAGGCGCGCGAACTGGCGCTTTAGGGGGCGGCGACGGGCTTCCGGCGACGGCGTCGTCTCCGCTTCCGTTTCCCCGGGGTCTCGGGGGATGTTTCCTCTCCCGGCGCCTGGGCGGCCTCGGTGGGCGGCTGCTCCGCGGCGAACCCCTGCCACCAATCGGCCAGCGACCTGCCGCCCGGGGAGAGTTCCTCCATGAAACGGAGGTAGCTGAGCGCATCCGGAAAGATGGACCTGGCCACCACGCCCCGGGCGTTTCTGCCGGGGGTTTTCAGGAAACGCTGCTGACAGGAGAGGATCTCCCGGACCGTTACCAGAACCCGGTTCGGGATGGTCACGGTGGCGGCGAGCTCACCTGCGAAGGCCGCAACGGCCATTTCGGTGGCATGTTGCGGCGGGGCGCCCGCCTTGCGGAACCCAGCCAGTTTCTCCTCCAGGTACTCCCCGAACACCAGTGCGATCAAGAGCGGCGCCGAGACCTGGGCCCCCTGTCCGATCCGGTTGTCGATCCATTCCAGAGCCTTGCTCACCCGCGCGTGGGGGAAACCCTGCGATTCACCGGAGAGCCAGGCGTCGAAATGGGGAAACAGCGGCTCGAAGAGCCCGCAGTGCCGCAGCATCTGGAAGGTCCGCTCCCCCGCGCCGAGCATTAGGAGCTTCAGGATCTCCTCGTAGAGCCGCGGCGGGGTTGCCTTGTTGATGGTGCCGGCAAGCTCCGTCATAGCTGCCGTGGTGCGCTCCTCGATGTTGAAGCCGAGCATCGCCGCGAAACGGACCGCGCGTATCATCCGGACCGGGTCCTCCGTGAAGCGCACCAGCGGATCGCCGATGGTCCGGATCACGCCGTTCTTCAGGTCTTCCATACCGCCAACGTGGTCGATAATGGTGAAGTCGGCCACGTTGTAGAAGAGCGCGTTGACGGTGAAGTCGCGGCGCACCGCATCCTCCTCCGGCGTGCCGAAGACGTTGTCCCGAAGCACCATGCCGTCCTCGGTTTTCAGCATCTTGGGGCCGCTTGCGTACTGTCTGGCTTCGCGCCCGCGCTCACGGCGACCCTCGACGACCTGTGTCTCGGGCACCGGCTGGGGCGCTTCCTCCGCAGCCTCCTCGGGGGGGGCATCGGTCGCGGAGCGGAAGGTTGCCACCTCGATGATCTCATCCTGGAAATGGAGGTGGGCCAGGCGGAAGCGGCGGCCGATCAGACGGCAGTTCCTGAACAGTTTCTTCAGCTGACTGGGGGTCGCGTCGGTGACGACGTCGAAGTCCTTGGGCTCGCGCCCAAGCAGCAGATCGCGCACCCCTCCACCCACCAGGTACGCGGTAAAACCCTGTTCCTTCAGTTTGTAGAGGACTTTCACGCCGTTGGGGCTCAGAAGCGAGCGCGAGATGCAGTGCTCGGCGCGCGGGATAATCAGTTTTTCCATATTAGTATTCATTCGGGCGAAAATAGCACAGTTCCCCGGCAAAGGCAAAGGTGTCTATCAATCGGATTATTGCAGATGGTTGCGACATCTAGAAAAAGGGGAGTATTCAGCTTGCGGGGCGTGGTTTCTGGGTAAGTTCGCCTGCATTTCGACGCGTCTTCTGTACACCCCCCACCCCAAAGCCGATCTTGCTGCTTCCCGCCTCGTTGTTCAGCTCCGACGCAGCAACACCATCCAGATAAAGCGTGCCCTGGAGATGGCCCGTTGACCAGGGTTGCAGGATTGTAATAATTCTTGACAATGGCAGCTCTGGAGAATAATATTCTGATATTATGGATATTATGAGAACAATAGATGAAATAGATCTCCAAATACTGCACATACTTCAAGAGAAGGCGCGCATCCCCAACGCCGAGGTTTCCCGCCAGGTTGGAATGGCGCCATCGGCGGTGCTGGAACGGATCCGCAAGCTGGAGGAGCGCGGCATCATCGAGGGTTACGAGGTGCGCCTCAACCCGGCGGCTTTTGCCCAGGGACTGGCAGCTTTTCTCTTCATCGAGGCCGATCCCGCCGGCAACGGCCAGTTCGGCGAACGCCTCGCCCAGATTGCGGGGGTGCAGGAAGTTCACCAGGTTGCCGGTCCGGACGGCTATCTGGTCAAGCTGCGCGCCGCCGATCCGGGAGAGCTGGGGCGCATTCTGCGCGAAGGAATCCAGCGTATTCCCGGCGTCCGCGCCACTCGCACCCAAATCGTCCTCAACACGGTTAAGGAGACGCGTCGCATCGATCTGGATGTAAAAGAAGATGGAATCGCTTGATCCCGAAGGGGCGAGACGTTGTCTCGTCTAGGTCGGACACCCGCTTTATCCCTACGACAACGTTTTCAATACTCGATAACATCATGGAGAACCGACATGCCGATGTCCCAGTCCTGGAAGGATCGACTCTTTCCCTTCCTGCCGCAGCTTGCCGCCCACTACGGCACCCCCTTTCACATCTACGATGAAGCCGGAATCCGAGCAACTGGCGAAAATCTGAATCAGGCCTTTTCAGGCATCCCCGGATTCCGCGAGTACTTCGCGGTGAAGGCGCTCCCCAATCCACGCATTCTGGAGCTGCTGTTCGAACTTGGCTTCGGCTTTGACTGCTCATCGATCCCCGAATTGATCCTCTCCCGCCAGGCTGGAGCGCGCGGCGAGGAGATCATGTTCACCTCAAACAACACCAGCACGGAGGAGTACGCCTTTGCCGAAGCTGACGGCGGCTGTGTCCTTAATCTCGACGACATCAGCCTGATCGACAAGGTGCCGGAATTCCCCGAGCTGATCTGTTTCCGCTATAATCCCGGCCCACGCCGCACCGGCAACATCATCATCGGCAACCCGGTCGAGGCCAAGTACGGTGTCGCCCACGAACAGCTGGTCGATGCCTATCGCATCTCCCGCGAGCGCGGCGCCAAGCGCTTCGGCCTACACACCATGGTCGCCTCGAACGAGAGGGACTACACCTACATCGTCGAGACCGCGCGGATGCTCCTCGACCTGACCGCCCTGCTCAAGAAGGAACTTGGTATCGAGCTCGAATTCGTCAACATCGGCGGCGGACTCGGCATCCCCTACCATCCCGAGCACGAAGGGCTCAACCTCGCCGCCATGGCCAGGGAGATCACCGGCCTCTTCGATGCCTTCCGCGGCGCCAACGGCTTCGCTCCGAAAATGCTGATGGAGAGCGGCCGCTTCCTAACCGGCCCGCACGGCTGTCTGGTGACGACGGCAATCAACGCCAAGCAGACCTACCGCAACTACGTCGGCGTCGACGCCTGCATGTCGGCCTTGATGCGGCCGGCCCTCTACGACGCCTACCACCACATCGACGTCCTCGGCAAGGAGGACCTGCCGAAGAGCGAAATCTACGACGTGGTCGGCTCCCTCTGCGAGAACAACGACAAGTTCGCCGTGCAACGTGAACTGCCTTCAATCGTTGACGGCGACATTCTGGTCATCCACGACACCGGCGCGCACGGCCACGCCATGGGCTTCCAGTACAACGGTCGGCTGCGCCCCAAGGAGTTGCTGCTGCGCACCGACGGGACGATCGAGTTGATCCGCCGCGCCGAGACCGTCGAGGACTACTTCGCCACCAGTACCTTCGCTGCTGATTTTTTCAAGCCGTCTAGTGAGAATGAGATGAATTGAGGGGCAGGCCGTTACACGGGATATTAACAAAGTCGGTGGGCAACTACTCCATCCCCATTACTGAAAAGTGATTAAATGCGCCATCAATAGGGTTACTCCATGGGGAATAAACATTTTACGTTTATTCCCCATGGTCAGCAGCAATCATCACCCACTTCAACTTATGCAGGTCATCTATTCCCCGCACCAAGAAAATATTAAATTCCATACTGTTGTTGTAATATCAGATAGTTGTGAATGATTTGCTGTATTCCGAGCCACTCCCACCTGGATGATTATCGCGCTTCCTTGACTTTAGTCATGCCCAGTCCGGTCCCCTTCTGTCAGGATCACCCCATGGATAAGCTGAAGCGGAGAGAGGAAAAAGATATCAGGGTGCTGGGCGCCTTCGTTGGCAGCTACTGCCGCGGTAAACACGCGACTCCCAAGGGGAGGCTCTGCGCCAGCTGCGCGGAACTCCTCGCCTATGCGGAATCGAAGAGGCGAGGGTGTCCGCTCGACCCGAAGCCAGCCTGCAAGGGGTGCCCGATCCATTGCTACGCGAATGAGCGCCGCGCCGCCATCCGGGAGGTGATGGCCTACTCTGGAAGGCGGCTGTTGCTGCGGGGCCGCCTGGATCTCCTCTGGCACTATTTCCTATAATAAGATTCGAACAAACATCGCTGAACTCAGCCAAACCGAAACCGATTCGCAGAAAAGGGGTATGAAATGATCAGGAAAATCGTTCAGATAGATAAGGAGAGATGTGACGGCTGCGGGCTTTGCGTTCCTTCCTGCGCGGAGGGCGCCATTAGGATCGTTGGCGGCAAGGCGGAAATCGCCGCGGACAACCTCTGCGACGGGCTGGGTGCCTGCCTGGGCGAGTGCCCCCGGGATGCCATCACGATCATAGATCGGGAGGCGGATCTCTTCGACGAGGCCGCAGTGGAAAAACACCTGGTGCATAAACCTGCCGCCCCGGCCGCGCCCCACGGTGGCGGCTGCCCCGGTTCGCGCGCCGTTTCCTTCGCCCCCGCAGCGGCGGGGAATGCCGAGGGAAGTTCCTCCCCGCGCCAGAGCCAGTTGGCCCAGTGGCCGGTGCAGCTGCACCTGGTGCCGACCTCAGCCCCCTACTTCCAGGATGCCGATCTGCTGATCACCGCGGACTGCGTCCCCTTTGCCTATGCGGACTACCATCGGGACTTCCTCGCCGGAAAGGCCGTCGTGATCGGCTGTCCGAAACTCGACGATACCAACGCCTATCTGGAGAAGCTGACCGAGCTCTTCCGCGTTTCGCGCATAAAAAGCATCACCGTGTTGCGGATGGAGGTCCCCTGTTGCGGCGGCATCGTCCTGGCGGCCCGCCAGGCGCTCGCCGCGTCCGGGAAGGAGATCCCCTTTCGCGAGGTTGCAATCAGCATCAGAGGCGAGGTGCTGGGCTAGAAAGATGGCGACAGGACCAAGCGGATGCTTTTGATCTTTTTAGATTGACAAGCGAAACGGCCGCTGGTAAGGTTTGTCACGTTACCATTCCAATTAGAAAAAAGGAGAACGATCATATGAGTCTCACTACCTTGGTTACCCAGGAAGCACCGGATTTTACAGCACAGGCAGTCCTGCCGGACAATTCGTTTGGCGAGCTTACCCTGTCAAGCTATCGGGGCAAGTACGTGGTGCTTTTCTTCTATCCTCTCGACTTTACCTTCGTCTGCCCTTCCGAAATACTTGCCTTCAATAAGAAAGTCGCGCAGTTCAAGGAAAAGAACTGCGAACTGATCGGGGTGTCGGTTGACTCCAGGTTCACCCATCTTGCCTGGAAAAATACCGCGGTGGAAAACGGCGGCATCGGGAACGTCCAGTATCCCCTGGTGGAGGACCTGAACAAGTCAATCGCCAAGTCCTACGGGATCCTGCTCAATGAGTCGGTGGCGCTGCGCGGACTGTTCCTTATCGACACTAAGGGTTTTGTCCGCCACTCGGTAATCAACGACCTGCCGCTGGGCCGGAGCGTCGGCGAGGCGCTCAGGATGTTGGACGCCCTCCAGTTCGTCGAGACCCACGGCGGCGAGGTCTGCCCGGCAAACTGGCAGGAGGGTGAGGATTCCATGAAAGCCTCGACCGCAGGGGTCGCCGACTACTTGGCAAAACACGGCAAATAGTACCAGGGCCAAAATCACCCGGTAAGCCAAGGAAAGCGGCGCGATTCCACAAGAATCGCGCCGCTTTTTGTTGCGCGGGACCCGGTTCACCACCGCGGGATCTCCGCGCCGGATAACGATTGCGGGCGCGATGCGCCGGGCATTATGCCCGCTTGCCAAGGTGAAGCAATTATGTTAAAAGAACGTAGCGTTTTGCGCACAGTACAGGCCAAAAGGAGTGAAAATGCTTACCAAGGTGACCCTGTTTTCCCTGATGCTGCTCATGCTTTCCGCCACGGCCTCCTTCGCCCTTGAGGGGCAGCAACCAGAAGCCATTACCGAGAAGATGGCGTTCAAACTGGTCCGCGGGGTGGCCAATGTGACAACCTCCCTGGGTGAGATCCCAAAGCAGTCCTACCTCATGGTGCGTGACAGGGGCAACATAGGGTACCTGATCGGACCGCTGAAAGGGATGGGCATGGCCTTCTACCGCCTCTTTGCCGGCGTCACCGAAACGATATTGTTTGCCGTACCCCAGCCGGGCTACTACGACTCGATGATCGACCCTGAGTATGTTTGGCAGGGTTGGGAAGAGAAGCATGTCGAGCCGAGAAGGCAGGGTCTGGCCGATCCGATGGAGAAAAAGGGAGAGTGACATGGCTGTGAAGCGCTATCTGTTAATGTCGGTTCTGGTCTTCATCCTCAGCATCCTCTGTGCCGAGCCGCAGGCACTGGCCGCGGATACCCGGACCATCGACGACGCGTCGCCCCAGGAGGTCGTGGACGGCATGGCCAACAAGATCGCGCGAGGCGTGACAAACATCGCCACAGGTTGGCTGGAGTTTCCCAAGCAGATCTATACCACCTGCAAGGAAGAGGGAATTGCCAGGGGGCTGACCGTCGGCCCGATTAAGGGGATCGGCATGACCCTGGTGCGGACCGTTTCCGGCGCCGGGGAGGCACTCACCTTCTTCATCGCCTATCCCGGGTTTTACGATCCTCTTTTCGATCCTCCTTATGTATGGCAGAATGAGTAGCCGCGCCTGCTGAGTTCCTACTCCCAGGCAGGCTGAGCACGATGACCCTTCGGAATCGGCACTTTCTGTCAGGTTTGCCGCTGCCGCCAGCCGGAAGCACTCAAAGTTTTGTGTCAGTACCCTGAAAGGCCGCATCGTGAGATGCGGCCTTTCACGTTGTCGGCGTACGCTTCTTCGCCGCGGCAGGTAGTCATGGTGAGTGGCTTTTCTGCGCAGCAGTATAATCCCTTGCCAGTCTGGAAGATAATTTGGTATTATGTCCGGTCATAGCTGAAAGGTACGTTTTTTGGGGGTTTTTTGAGCAATAACAGACTGTTGTCCGTGGAAAAGCCCGCCCGTTACATGGGTGGGGAGATGGGTACCGTTACCGGCAGGAAGGGAGGCTTGAGTTTTGTCCTCGCCTTTCCGGACGTTTATGAAATAGGCATGAGCCATTTGGGGTTCCAGATTCTGTACGGCGTGATGAAGGGGGTACCCTGGATTACGCCGGAGCGCGCCTATGCGCCCTGGCCCGACATGGAGGAACAGCTCAGGATCGAGGGGAGCCCGTTGCTCACACTCGAGGGGGGAATGCCGCTTAAGAAGGCCGACATCGTCGGTTTCACCCTGCAGTACGAACTCTCCTATACCAACATACTGAACATGCTGGACATCTCGGGAATCCCCTTGCTGGCGACCGAGCGGGACGCCGGGTATCCGCTGATTCTTGGCGGCGGCCCCTGCGCCTTCAATCCCGAACCGCTGGCGGATTTTTTCGACGCCTTCCTGATCGGTGACGGCGAGGACGCGGTGCTCGAGATCGCCGAGGTCGTGCGCGACTGGAAGAGCGACGGGCTCGGCAAGCAGGTGCTTCTGGAGCGGCTCTCCAAGATCGAAGGGGTCTACATTCCGAGCTTTTTCCAGGTAAGTTACGACTCTCTCGGGCGGGTCGCCGAGATCACCCCCTTGCGGGAGGATTATCGTGGCGTCCGACGGCGTTTCGTCTCGGACCTGGAGAGCGCCCACTACCCGACCACCCCGGTGGTCCCGTTTTTAAAGACCGTGCACGACAGGGTGAGCGTGGAGATATCCCGTGGCTGCACCCGCGGCTGCCGGTTCTGTCAGGCGGGCTACATCTACCGTCCGGTGCGGGAGCGCAGTCCCGAGCGGGTACTGGAGATCGTGGAGGAGGCGCTTGGCAATACCGGATACGACGAGATATCGCTGCTTTCCCTGTCAACCGGCGACTACGGATGCCTCACCCCGCTGATCAAGGGGCTGATGGACCGCTATGCGGCGCAGAAGAAGGCGGTTTCGCTGCCGTCCATGCGGGTTGGCTCCCTCACCCCGGAGATGGCGGAAGAGGTGCGCCGGGTAAGGAAGACCGGGTTCACCCTGGCGCCCGAGGCGGGAAGCGATCGCTTGCGGGGGGTGATCAACAAGGGGATCACCGAAGCGGATCTCCTGGAAAACGCCCGCGCCGTTTTCGCTGCCGGTTGGCGGCTCATCAAGCTTTACTACATGATCGGACTCCCGACCGAGACCATGGATGACGTCCAGGGGATCATCGATATCTCCCGCGAGGTGAAGAGACAGGGGAAGCTGGCCGGATCCGGGGGGGAGGTGAACGTCTCGGTCTCTAGCTTCGTGCCGAAGCCGCACACCCCGTTCCAGTGGGAACCCCAGATAAGCGAAGAGGAAATCGTCGACAAGCAGCGGTTCCTGAGGACCGAGCTCAAGAAGAAGAAACTTGTCATGAAGTGGCAGGACGCGCCGCTCTCCACCCTCGAGGGGGTTTTCGCCCGGGGGGACAGGAGGCTTTCGGTGCTGCTCATCGAGGCGCACCGGTTGGGGTGCCGCTTCGACGCCTGGTGGGAGCATTTCGACAAGGTGAAATGGGCGCAGGCCTTTGAAAACACCGGGGTCGATCCACGTTTCTACCATCGCCGCAGGGAGCTCGACGAGCCGCTGCCCTGGGACCATATTGACTGCGGGGTACGCCGGGAGTTCCTGCTTGCCGAGCGGGAGGCCGCTGTCGCCTGCGTGCCGACCCCGGACTGCAGGGCGGGAGAGTGCACCGGCTGCGGCGTCTGCGACTTCGAAAAGATCAAGCTGCGGCTGAACCAGCCGGTCCCCTTCGAAACCTATGCCGTCCCGAGCGTGCCGGTCCAGGCGACCGAACTTGCGCAACGGATAAGGATCCGTTTTGAAAAGCTGGACCGGATGCGTTTTCTGAGCCACCTGGAGCTGCAGACGCTCTTCATTCGTGCCGTCGGGCGCGCCCGGATACCGATACGCTATTCCCAGGGATTTCATCCGCACCCTAAGTTCTCCTTTGCAACAGCTCTCTCGGTCGGCGTGGAGTCGTATGCCGAGTACATGGACTTCGAGGTGGACGCTGGCTACTCCGCCGCCACGCTCAAGGATGCGCTCAACCAGACTCTTCCCGAAGGGATACGGGTGGTCGAGGCTGACCTGATCTCCATGAAGGCGCCCTCCCTCTCCGTCATCATGGAGCGGGTCAGGTACCGGGTAACGCTCCCCGAGATGCTGTCGGGGGAACTGCCGGAAAAGGTCGCGGCGTTCCTCGCCCTAGACTCTTCGCCGCTCAAGCGCGAGAAGAAGGGGAAGGTGGTGGAATTCGATCTGCGTCACGAGCTCTCCGAGCTGAGCGCCGCGGGACGCGTCCTGGAGATGGTCGTCGGCCGTGGCAAGCCGGTGGAATTTACCGCGGCGATCCTGGGGCTTCCGGTCGAGTCGCTCATCGACGCGCGGCTGGAGAAGCTCGAGGTGCTCTTCGCCGAGCCGTCCGGCGAGCTGCCTCCCGAGGTGCTTCCCGCCGTCCAACCATGCGAGGCTTCCGCGCCATCCTGACCGCGCCGGGAGCCATCAAGCGATTTGAAATGCAGGTATCATATAGCTGAAAAGGGGTTAGCATGGGGAACGAACTGGTCATTAACACGACCTCCCACGAAACCCGCATCGCGCTCATCGAGAACGGCACCATAGCGGAGCTGTACGTCGAGAGGAGCCGGGTGAAGGGGATCATCGGGAACATCTACAAGGGGAGGGTGGTGCGGGTACTGCCGGGAATGCAGGCCGCCTTTGTCGACATCGGCCTCGAGAAGGCCGCCTTTCTCTATGTCGCGGACGTCTTTGACTCCATCGAGGAGTACGAGACCTTCATGGAGAGGGAGCAGGGTGAGGAGCCGATGCCGCATCCCCTCCACCCGATAGAGGACCTGCTGCAGGAGGGGCAGGAACTCCTGGTGCAGATCTCCAAGGAACCGATCGGGACCAAGGGAGCCCGCATCACCGCCCATATCTCGCTCCCCGGCAGGCACCTGGTCTACATGCCGACGGTGGACCACGTCGGGATCTCCCGCAGGATCGAGGACGAAGCGGAACGCGAGCGGCTTAAGGAAATCGTCGACAGGATCAAACCGGCAGGGGGTGGCTTCATCGTCAGGACCGTCTCTGACGGGAAAAGCGAGGAGGACCTGGTCGCCGATCTCCACTACCTCACCAAGCTCTGGGAGGAGGTAGCCAAGAAGAAGGACACCGCCGGTGCGCCAAGCCTGATCCACTCGGACCTGGACGTGACCCAGAAGGTGGTGCGGGACATCCTGACCGAGTCCGTCGAGCGCATCGTTGTCGACTCCAAGCCCGAGTACGACAAGATCGTCCAGTTCATCAGCACCTTCATGCCGAAGATGAAGTACTCCATCGAGATCTACGACCAGGAGGAGCCGCTTTTCGACCACTTCGGGCTGGAGGTGGAGATCAGCCGCGCCCTGGGGCGCAAGGTCTGGCTGAAGAGCGGCGGCTACATCATCATCGAGCAGACCGAGGCGCTTACCGCCATCGATGTCAACACCGGGCGTTACGTCGGCAAGCACAACCTCGAGGACACCATCCTGAAGACCAATCTGGAGGCGGTGAAGGAGATCGCTTACCAGCTGCGCCTCAGGAATCTGGGCGGGATCATCATCATCGACTTCATCGACATGGAGAAGGAGGTGAACCGTGAGAAGGTGTACGGCGCGCTTGAAGAGGCTCTCAAGAGCGACAAGTCCAAGACCAACATCCTGAAAATCTCCGAGCTTGGTCTGGTGGAGATGACCCGGAAGAGGGTGCGCGAGAGCCTGGGCCGCATGATGTGCGAGCCATGCCCCTATTGCGATGGCAGGGGCTACGTGAAGTCGAAGATCTCCGTCTGCCACGAGATCTTCAGGGAACTGCGCCGCGAGATGATCGACCTGCGCGGCACCAAGGTGATGCTCACCGTGCATCCCCAGGTCGCCGACCTGCTCTACGACGAGGAGCGCCGCGGGCTTGAGGAGCTGGAGAAGAAATTCAAGAAGAGGATCACGGTCCGGGCGAAGCCGGGGTTCCATCAGGAACAGTTCGAGGTCGCGGTCAGCTGAAAAAGCGAGGCTTCGGCATTTAAGTCTTTGGGGGGAAGAATATGATCGGCACACCGCTGAAAAAAGGGGCAACCAGGATCATGCTGCTCGGCTCGGGAGAGCTCGGCAAGGAGGTCGCGATCGAGGCCCAGAGGCTCGGCGTCGAGGTGATAGCTGTCGACCGTTACGCCGACGCCCCGGCGATGCAGGTGGCGCACAGAAGCCACGTCATCGACATGCTGGACCGAAGCGAGCTGGAACGTGTCGTGCGGCTGGAAAGGCCGGACTACATCGTTCCCGAGATAGAGGCGATAAATACGAAGTTTCTCCTGGAGTTGGAGGCGGCGGGATTCAACGTGATACCGACGGCCCGCGCCGCTAACCTCACCATGAACCGCGAGGGTATCCGCAGGCTTGCCGCTGAAGAGCTGGGGCTGCCAACCGCCGCCTACCGCTTCGCGAGCAATCTGGCGCAGTTTCGGGAAGCGGTGGGCGCCATCGGGCTACCCTGCGTGATCAAGCCGATCATGAGCTCCTCCGGGAAAGGGCAGAGCGTGCTGCGTGACGAGGCCGACCTGGAGCGCTCCTTCAATTACGCCATCGAAGGGGCTCGCGGAGCATCCGACCGGGTGATCGTCGAGGAGTTCATCCCCTTCGATTACGAGATCACCCTCCTCACCGTGCGCGCCAAGGATAGCACCACTTTCTGTCCCGCCATAGGCCATCGCCAGGTGGACGGCGATTATCATGAGTCGTGGCAGCCGATCGGGATGAACCCCGCCGTCCTCGCCGAGGCTCAGCGCCAGGCGGGTGCTGTCACCGGCGCCTTGGGTGGCCGGGGGATCTTCGGTGTCGAGTTCTTCGTGAAGGGGGATCGGGTCTGGTTCAGCGAGGTATCGCCCCGGCCGCATGATACCGGCATGGTGACCATGATTTCCCAGAACCTCTCCGAGTTTGAATTGCACGTAAGGGCCATCCTCGGGCTCCCGGTTTCCGAGGTGGAAAACCTGGCCCCAGCCGCTTCCCATGTCATTCTGGCCGAGGAACAGGCGGCGGAGGTCGGTTTCGCCGGGGTCGCCGTGGCGCTGCTGGTTCCCGGTACCAAGCTGCGCCTTTTCGGCAAGCCCG